>ULYX01009604.1_pt1 | contig 11803 bp, 9 predicted proteins | sample 1962591 | NCBI WGS metagenome assembly ULYX01 (sample SAMEA4835874, study PRJEB28245) | human gut metagenome | biome: gut microbiome; material: fecal sample | place: Denmark | collected 2008
TTTTGGGAAATGCAGTTGCTGGATTGTGTGTGCAAAAGAGAGGCGGAATCCCTGCGATTCCGACGAAAGAGGCAGCGCTTGAATTTATGCAGAAATAATGAATGTATATGAACAAACACGGGGCTGATGCTTTAACGATTTATTAATCGTTAAAGCATCAGCCCCGTGTTTTTCTGTCGGAGTATTATTCCGCTTTTATCTTTCCATCATACTGATAGACTCAATTCCGACACTTCCGCCGCGGACAACTTCGATATGCTTGAACTCTTCTTTAATAAGCTTGATGACCGCGTCATTTTTGGTTGCGGTCTGGACGAATTCCAGAAGGAGGCTGTCTTTTCCATAGTCGATGACACGTGCCTTGAAAGTCTCAGCAATCTGGAAAAGTTCTACTTTATCTTCCGGGGAGCAGCCCTTTACCTTGATGTAAAGGATCTCCTTCATTCGAACGAACACGTCTGTAAAATCAATAACCTTGATCACCTCGATCATACGGTTCAGCTGTTTTTTGATCTGCTCAAAGGTTTCATCATCGCTGACTGTGGCGATGGTCATTCTGGAAACTGTTGGGTCCTCGGTGGTTCCAACTGTAAGACTGTCCAGGTTATAGGACTTTCCGGAAAAAAGACCGGAAATCTTGGAAAGAACACCGACCTGGTTTTCAACGTAGAGAGAGATCCATCTTTTTTTCATTCCTTTATCCATCATTCATTCCTCCTAACAATCCATGATCAGATCAGCCAGGGTGCCGCCCGGCTTGACCATCGGGTAAACCATTTCCTCCGGATCAATGATAAATTCGATGATCGTAGGAGTTTTTGTATTCTTCTTAGCCTCTTCGAAAGCAGCCGCAATCTGATCCTTCTCAGTTACGCGGATACCCTTTGCCCCATAGCTCTCTGCGAGACGGATGAAATCCGGTGTGTATTCCGGATATTCCTGACCGTCTGTGCGGCGGGAGAGTGCACCGGCCTTCAGATTTGTCATGGCGTAACGTTTTCCGTAGAAAAGCTTCTGCCACTGGCGGACCATTCCGAGATATTCATTATTAAAGATACAGCAGATGATCGGAAGCTCCTCCAGAACTGCGGTAGCCAGCTCCTGAATGTTCATCTGCATGCCGCCGTCACCGGAAACGGAGATGACCGGTGTGTCTGGATTACCGATCTTGGCACCGATAGCACCTGGAAGGCCGTAACCCATGGTTCCAAGTCCGCCGGACATGATCAGCTGACGGTTCTCGGTGATGTCTGCATACTGGCTCACCAGCATCTGATGCTGACCTACATCGGTAACAAGAATGGCCTTGTCAAACTGGCGGTTGATCTCGCCGATGATATCCAGCGGTCCCATAATACCACGGTCTTTCATGGTAAGAGGATGCTCTTCCTTCCATTCCTGGATCTGCTTCAGCCATTTGCCGGTATTACAGTCCTGTACATATTCATTCATTTTTGTTATTGCCTCTTTTGCATCGGCAACGATGGGGATGTCTACATGGATATTTCTGGAAATGGAAGCGGTGTCAATATCGATGTGGACGATCTGTGCATGTGGGGCAAATTCATGGAGCTTGCCTGTGATACGGTCGTTAAAACGGGTTCCAATGGAAAACAGAAGATCGCATTCATTCACTGCCATATTTGCGGCATAAGCGCCGTGCATACCGAGATTTCCGATAAACAGAGGGTTCTTTGTGGAAATGGCGCCACGTCCCATGACGGTTGTGACAACCGGGATCTGAGTTTTCTCAACAACCTGGGTAAAAATCTCCTGCGCGCGGGAAATGATCACACCGCCGCCAGCAAGAAACAGAGGTTTTTTGGCCTTCTGCAGCATTTTGAGGGCACGCTTTAGCTGTCCGATATGCACGCTGGTGTTAGGCTTGTAGCCACGGATATTGACGGTCTTCGGATACTCAGCACTTCCCAGCTCGGCCATTACATCCTTTGGAAGGTCGATGAGAACCGGGCCTGGGCGTCCGGTGCGTGCGATATAGAAGGCTTCCTTGATGATACGTCCAAGATCCTCACGGTTGCGGACGGTAACACCGTATTTTGTGATGCTTCTGGTGATCCCGACAATATCAACCTCCTGGAACGCATCGTTTCCGATGAGGTGACGGGCAACCTGTCCGGTAAAGCATACAAGCGGAACGCTGTCATAGTTGGCAGTTGCAAGACCTGTAACAAGGTTGGTAGCTCCGGGACCGCTGGTAACGAGACATACGCCAACCTTTCCGGTAGTTCTGGCATAGGCATCTGCTTCGTGTACAAGGGCCTGCTCGTGACGTGGCAGGATGATGTCAATGCCGCTCTGTTTATATAATTCATCGCTGATATCGATGGTGCAGGCACCAGGATAGCCGAACAGAACATCAACGCCTTCTTCTTTTAAGGCTTTTACAAGCAATTTGTTTCCGGAAATCTGTTTCATGAATTGGTTCCCTCCTTTGATGATGTGAAAAGTTAAGCAGATAAGGGCTGCCGCGAGAAATTTTTCCAATAAAAAAGTCCCGGCATATCGGATAAAATATGCTCAGGACGGATGATTCCGCGGTACCACCTGTTTTCAGAGGTAAAACTCTGCTCTCTGCCAGTACAAAATTATACTGCCTCCCTGTAACGTGGGAATGACGATGAAGCCTACTGCATGAAGATCCATGGTTCAGTCCACTGCTCGAGGGCTACTTCCACAGTTCAGTCACGAAGATTCTCACCGGCCATCTTCTCTCTGTGCATCCGGAGACTGTGTACTACTCCCTGTCATTGCATTTAGTAAATATGGATAAAAATTTTCTATCATTATAATATAAAATATCGGAACTGTCAATCAAAAATCCTGATAGCTCAACGGGTGAGCCGGGGATTACGATAACAGTTCCGATATGGATGATATTACGTATTAAATATTTTTTCGGTACATCAGCTGTTTCTTGTTACGGAGCTGGAGCCTGCTTACTCAGGATTCGGTATTATCCAGTGTTTCAGGATCTTTTTCCGGAAGGTAGACATGCACTTTCTCGATACGGTTTTTATCCAGCTTTTCTACGATCAGACGGATTCCGTCCTCTGTGATCACTTCGTCACCGGCAACAGGCAGACGATCCAGATGTTCGATGATAAATCCACCCAGGGAATCATAATCCTCGGAATCCAGTTCCGTATCCAGATGATCATTTACGTCATCCAGATGCATGGAACCTTCGATGATATATTCCCGGTCGGAAATCTTCTGGACAAGCTCGTCCTCCTTCTCATCGTATTCGTCATGGATCTCACCCACGATCTCCTCCAGGATATCCTCCAGTGTGATCAGTCCGGCCATATCACCGTATTCATCCAGTACAATGGCAATGTTGAAGGTGGAGTCCTTCATTTCCACAAGAAGATCGGAAATGCTTTTTGTTTCGTAAGTGAAATGCGGCTTTCGGAGGAAATGATCGATAACAAATTCCTCATTTTTGTCGTAAAGAAGAAGATCCTTCATGTTGATGATTCCCACAATGTTGTTCTGGCTGTCCTTATAAACCGGCAGACGTGTGAACTTATCCTCGCGGAAAATATCGATCAGTTCATCATAGGTGGATTCCACATCCGCAAAGGTAACATGTACTCTTGGAACCATGATATCCTTGGCTGTGGCATCTCCAAGATCAAACACATTGTAGATCATTTCTTTTTCGTCGGATTCAATGACACCGTCCTCATGGCTGACGTCCACGATAGTACGAAGCTCCTCCTCGGTCATGGCCTTGCTGGCTGCATCCGGATCCACACGCATCAGGCGCATCACACCTCTTGAAAAGAGATTGATGATGAAGATCACCGGTGTCATGATGGTCATAAGAAATTTAAAGACCGGGATATAGCGGAGGGTGATCTTTTCAGAGTTAATGGTTGCGTAGTTCTTGGGGGTGATCTCACCGAAGATCAGGATCAGAACCGTCAGGATCACCGTCACGATGCTGACCATATAGCCGCCAAAGCTGTATGCAAGTGTGGTTGCAAGGGAAGAAGCTGAAATGTTCACAATGTTGTTTCCGATGAGAATCGCACTGAGAAGCTTGGGCGTCTGGTTCTCCAGGATATCGAGAGCCATGGCTGCACGCTTGTTTCCCTCGTCTGCAAGAGAGCGGAGACGGATCTTGTTTACCGACATCAGCGCGGTTTCGTTAGATGAGAAAAAGGCTGACAATGCCAGCAGAATAAGTAATATGATTATCTGGTAAGTGTCGCTGGGGTCCACTTTCAATATTCACTCCTTTAAAAATAAGATTATTTGGTTAAAAATATACAGATACTCCCACATTATATACGTTTTACTGGATTTTGGCAAGAGCCGGACCGGTACAGCGCATATAGATATTTGGAGATGATTATTTTGGAGGATATTTCTCTGATACAGAGATCCGGGACATCCCTTCAAAATATATCGGCTCTGTTATTGATCTGGAAGCTCTTACAAAAATATCCAGGCAGCTGGATGTTTCCATGGGAGATATGATGGGAATGATGTATGGATTTTCCGTGATCATTTTCCTGGTGGTGATCTATCTGCTTTCCAAGGTCATCATCGAAAAAAATGCCCAGTCGATTTCCATGACCAAGATCCTGGGTTATACAAATGGTGAGATCAGCCGTTTGTATATACTTTCCACATCATTTGTGGTGGTGTTCTGCCTGCTGTTAAGCCTTCCGGTTGAACGGCAGATCATGGAAGTGCTGTTCCGCGAGATGATGCTTTCCAGTATTTCGGGATGGATCACCATGTGGGTGGATCCCATGATCTATGTGAAAATGACAGCGATCGGAATCACAGCCTATGCAGTGGTAGCAGTGCTGGAATTCCGGAGGATCCGTCATGTGCCCATGGATGAAGCGCTGAAAAATGTGGAATAATATGTGACATCTGTATATATATCTGGAAAAATAATTCAGGATATCCGGAAATTTTACAGAATATGCAACAGGATCAGGAGTATGTGTGGTTTAACTGAATGCGGATGTTTTTATCCGCTTGAACAGTTATCTGTGAATAACCACATATACTCCTTAAATATTCATAAATTTTCCGGAATACTGGAAATATTACTACAAACTTGTTATAATAATCCCATACTTCCCGTTGGAGGGAATAATTCAAACAGGAAATCAGGTGAGGAACATGGCAGGCAGAAAGAAGGATCCGCTGTATAAAAGCTTCGGATATGCGTTTCAGGGGATTTTTACCTGCATCCGCAAGGAAAGAAATATGAAGATCCACTGTATGGTGGCAGCGCTTGTGGTGATCGTAGGACTGATCCTTGGGATTTCCGTGACAGAGTGGTGCATCTGCCTGGGGCTGTTCGGAATGGTGATGGCGCTGGAGCTGGTGAATACGGCAGTGGAAGCTGTTGTGGATCTGGTCACAGAGGAACGTCACCCACTGGCAAAGATCGCCAAGGACACAGCGGCCGGAGCAGTACTGATCGCAGCGATCATGGCAGCGATCGTCGGACTGATCATTTTTGTTCCCAAGGGACTTGTTTTTCTGGGAATATGACAGGAACAGAAAACTTTTGTTTCAGGATAGGGTCTGGTGTCGGACTGTGATGTGATGGTCCGGCAGCTGCCGGTTTTAGGAAAGGAGAAAATATTATGGAATTAGGTGAAGGACTGAAGAAAATTTTACTGGTGGGTATTGGTACAGCAGCAGTGACAGCAGAGAAATCCAAAGAAATCCTGGATGAACTGGTAAAAAAGGGTGAGCTTACGGTTGAACAGGGTAAGGTTCTTAATCAGGAGCTGAAGCATAACATCAAATCAACGGTTAAGACAGCTGCTGATTCTGTAAAGGAATCTGCAGCCAGAAAGAATGATCAGGAAGAACTGAAGGCAACGATTTCCAGGCTGACACCGGAGCAGCTGGCTGCTGTGAAGGCGCAGATCGAGCGCATGCAGGCCGAGGCTGCTGAGGAGAAAGCCGAGACAGCAGAAGAACCGGCAGAGGAAGCTGTACAGGAAGCTTCTGCGGAAACAGAAAATGCAGAAGATACCGGGAGCGAAGAACAGGCAGCAGAGTAACCGACTGCGGATCGCAAATATCCGCTTGACTAAACGACAACGCAGACGAAGCAGTAAATGGAGAAGTTTATGGGCAGAGAAGAAAAGGAGAAAAAAGAGAAAGGCGGATATGGAGAACGGCTGAGAGAGATCACAGCCGTTTTGAAAAAGCATGCCATTACCCGTGGTGTTTCTCCTGAGAAGCTCCGGCTCATACTGGAAGATCTGGGCCCAACTTATATTAAGTTGGGTCAGATCATGTCTCTTCGTTCCGATATTCTGCCGAAACGCTACTGTGACGAGCTGATGAAGCTCTGCTCAGAGGTACCGCCGATGCCTTTTTCCCAGGTGATCGAGGTACTGGAAGAGTCCATGGGCTGTCCGTGGCAGGCAGAATTTCAGCATATTGAGCAGAAACCTCTGGGAGCAGCATCGATTGCCCAGGTGCATCGGGCCACGCTGAAAACAGGTGAAGAGGTTGTGATCAAGGTTCAGCGAAAAGGAATCTATGAGACCATGGCCAGGGATATCGGCCTGATGCATAAAGCAGTGCGCCTGATGCCGCCGGTGAGTATTAAGGGCATGGTGGATCTGAACATGGTTTTAAGTGAACTGTGGACTGTGACCCAGGAGGAGATGAATTTCCTGACGGAAGCTGCAAACATGGCAGAATTTGCAAAAAAGAACAAAGATGTGGCTTTTGTGAAAGTACCGATCCTCTACCGTGAGTATATTTCGCCGCATATTCTTGTGATGGAATATATTGACGGTTTTGCCGTCAATGACAAGGCTGCGCTTCTGGCCAATGGTTATGATCTTAATGAGGTCGGAACGAAATATGTGGATAATTTCATCAAACAGGTGATGGAGGATGGCTTTTTCCATGCGGATCCACATCCGGGAAACGTGCGGATCCAGGATGGAAAGATTGTCTGGATCGATATGGGAATGATGGGACGGCTTACAGAGCACGATCGTCAGCTGATCGCAGAAGCTATTGAGGGGGTTGCCATGAACAACATCGGCAAGATCCAGGATGCGGTCCTGGCTCTTGGGGAGTTTAAAGGCAAACCGGATTCCAGCAAGCTTTATGAGGATATCCGCGGACTTATGGAGAAATACGGTACTGCGGATATGGGGAACATTGATGTGGCTGAAGTGATGGTGGACCTGATGGAGGTCATGAAAGAAAATAAGATCATGATGCCTCACGGACTGACTATGCTTGCAAGGGGGCTGACTCATGTGGAGGGGGTTCTGGCTGAGATATGTCCGGACATCAATATGACACAGATTGCTGCGGCAAGGCTCAAGGAGCAGCTGTTCAGCAATGGGAACTGGAAGCGTGAGATCAAAAAAGAAGGAAAAAATCTTGCCTGGTCGCTGAAACGTGCAGTGGATATTCCTTCTCTGGCGGCGGATTTCCTTCAGGGCTGTATGAAAGGGCAGACGAAGATCAATCTGGATCTTCATGCCTCGGATGATCTGGCGTGGCTTTTGCGGCGGCTGGTGCGGAATATTGTGATGGGGCTGTGGGTGATGGCACTTCTGATCAGTTCCAGTATTATCTGTACTACGGATATGAAACCAAAGCTGTGGGGGATTCCGGCGTTGGGCGCCTTTGGTTATGTGTTTGCTTTTATTATTGTTTTGTATGTGTTTATCAAGCATTTCTTTTCAGGAAAAAAATAAAAGACGGAGATCATTTGCAGAGTCTGCGGGATGGTTTCCGTCTTTTTTTGCTGTTATGGAATTGTTTCGGTCTGCTGTTATAACTGCGATTAGGAGCCATCATCTTCCGACCGGCTGGTAAAGGACGGAGTGCGGGTGTCTGGTCAGGTGTAGATGGTTCCGCTGTAGGCTTTGCGGAATTCCTTTGGGGTGTAGCCGGTTCCCTGGCGGAAGTAGTTGCAGAAGGAGGGAGCGTCCCGGAAGCCGCAGGAGAGAGCTGCTTCTGTGATGGTGCAGGAGGAGGAGCAGAGAAGCTGGGCTGCCATCTGGAGGCGGTGTTTCAGGAGATATTGTTTTGGGGAGGTGTTTTCATGTTCCATGAAGATTCGGTAAAGATAGGAACGGTCGATTCCTACGTAGTGTGCCACGTCTGAGATCTGGATGGGGTAGGCATAGTTGTTTCTGATGTATTCGGAGGCTTTCTGAAAGTACAGGTTTGAGATGTCGGTCCTGCTTTCGGAGGGCTTTTTTTGCATGTCGGATAGTATCAGGAGGAGGTTTCCTGTGGAGGCAAGGTCGTTTCCGTTGTTTTCGGAAAAGGTGTCAAGGAGGCTTTGCATGTGGGTGAGGAGGCTGTTTTGCCGGGAGGGTGTTTCCGGGGTGAAGATTGGGGTGTCGGAAAATACGGTTTGTTTCAGGATTTCTTTGCAGGCGGAGCCGTCAAAGCCTGCCCAGGCATAGCTCCAGGGGTCGGAGGTGTCGGCGCGGTAGTAGATGGAGTCCATGGGGCGGATGAGAAAAGCATCACCTGCTTTCAGATGGTAGGTGTGGCCGCTGCACTGGTAGATGCCTTTGCCGTGGAAGATCACGTGGAGAAGGTAGTGTGGGCGCATGGCCGGGCCGAAGGAGTGGTTCGGGCCGCAGTCTTCCTGGCCGCAGAAGTAGACGGAGAGGGTGTGCTGGGTTTGGGTTTCTTTGGAATCGTTTTTCATTTGGGTGGGCCTCCTGTTTTTGGGTTATTCAACAAAAACGCAATTTTGGGTCACAAAATGGGATGGAATGTTGTATGAGGTGATTATACAATATTGGGTGTGGGAAGGGCAAGGATGGATATGGATATACGGACGCCCGCGAGGTGTGTGCTGCCTGTCGGCGGGGCTTTGTCGGGGGCTGACTTCTAAGCCGCTGAAAATCTGTTAAAAGCGCTTTAAAAATTCTCGAACTCGCGTCTGAAGCCGCTCAGACAGCGAGAATTTTTGAAGCAACGCAGATTTCCACCGGCTAAGAATCAGCACCCCTCCTGCAGAGTCCGCCGACAGGCAGCACACACCTCACGGGCTGGTATTTCAGGGCGGAAGGGATAGAGTGGCGATGGCGGGAGGGATTACAGGCGAGACGGGAAGCGGCTGGAGAAAATGTGGTTGACGGAGCGGGATGAATACATCGGCGGAGCGTAGCATTATCAATACCGTAGAATACATCGCCGTGCCAATACATTAACACATTCCCACAGCGTACGACAATATAGTGTGCCTGGAAAGGGGGAGCGCGAGGGGGAAAAGCGGGCTTCGCAACTTTGAGTGCTTTCCCCCTCGCAGATTTCCTACGCTTTGAAAAGCGGATAAATTCACACTAATACCCCCAAAAATAACCTCAACATTAAAAAAATAGATTTACATATAAAAGGAGGAGCCTTAACATGAAAACAACTATATTAAAAAACGAATTCTGGTACGGTGGTGCAGTCTATGAAGGCTACCGCCAGCCCGTAGGTGCAGACGACATTGTGGACTGGGATTTCCGCGAAAACCCAACCCACAATCAGATCATGCCTTTATTCCTTTCCTCGAAAGGCCGCTACATCTGGAGCGATGCAGGTTTTCACATTTCTTTCAGAAATGGTGAGATCCTGGCGGAAGGTCCGGAACCTATCATTCTGAAAGATGGCTTCAATGATCTGCGAGGTGCATACCTGGCAGCCATGAAAGCGCATTTTCCATTTCATGAGATCAAACTTTCAGACAGGTTTTTCAAAGTACCGGTATACAATTCCTGGATCGAACTTACCTATTATCAGACCCAGAAGAATATCCTGAAATATGCAAAAGGTATTCTGGAAAATGGTTTTCCATCCGGTGTTCTGATGATCGATGATGGCTGGTCTCCTTATTATGGAAGGTGGCAGTTCAGGGGGGATAATTTCAAGGATGCGAAGGCGATGCTCAAAGAATTGCATGAGATGGGATTTTCTGTGATGCTGTGGATCTGTCCGTTTATTACTCCGGATACGTTGGAGTTCCGGGAGGCTAGGGATAAGCATTTTCTGATTGAAACTCCGGAGGGAAAACCTCGTATCCTGGAGTGGTGGAATGGGTATTCTGCAGCTTTGGATCTGACGAATCCGGATGCGATGAAGTGGCTGAAGGATCAGCTGGATGTTCTGACGGATATGGGTGTGGATGGCTTTAAACTGGACGCGGGTGATCCTTGTTATTATCATGCGGGTGATAAGCTGTTCCGTGATGTTTCTACGGATGAGTTGTCCAGGCTTTGGGCTGAGTTTGGAGAGCAGTTTGCGTTTAATGAGCTGAGAGTGTGTTTCCGGGCCGGGGGTTATTCTCTGATGCAGAGACTTTGTGATAAGCAGACGAAGTGGGATGAGAGTGGTATTGCGGGATTGATCCCGGATACGTTGCTCCAGGGGCTTACTGGGCATCCTTTTGGCAGTCCGGATATGATTGGCGGGGGTGAGTATACCTGCTTTTTGAATGGGAATGAGAATGCGTGTACGCCGGAGATGTTTGTGCGGTATGCACAGATCGCGGCTTTGATGCCGGTGATGCAGTTTTCGGCTTCTCCGTGGAGGGTGCTGCCTGAGGCGGATTTTCAGAAGGTTAAGGCTGCGCTGGCGCTCAGAGAGAAATGTCTGCCGGAGATTTTCAAGGCTGTAGAGTGTGCGAAAGTTACTGGTGAGCCGATTGCCCGTTCTATGGAGTTTGTTTTCCCTGGACAGGGTATGGAGAGGGTGATGGATCAGTTTATGGTTGGTGATGCGCTTTTGGTGGCGCCTGTTTGGAAGCAGGGGGAGGTTGTCAGAAGTGTGACTTTGCCTGAGGGGCAGTGGAGGTGTGTTAGCCTTGGAGAGACTGAGGGTGATGTACTGAATGGTGGCCGGAATGTGGTTCTTGGTGAGAATGATGGGCTGGTTGTTTTGAGGAGAGTGTAGGACAACGCACAACAATTGCGTGCCCGGAAAGGGGGAGCGCGAGGGGGAAAAACGGGCTTCGCAACTCTGAGTGCTTTCCCCCTCGCAGATTTCCTCCGCTTTGAAAAGCGAAAATACTATATCTAAAAATACTATATCTAAATAAATAACAATTTTCCCAAGCTTTTCATCACAAAAGCGAAATATCCTCCTCCGGAGGAAGCAGCTTCTTAAAAAATCGATACAACAGCATCGAATTTATAAAAGCTACAAGTCCAAATCCAAAGAAAAACCAGCAGCATGCGTAAAGTGGCTGTAGCTTTGCATCGAGATATGTCATATACAATGGAAAGATCGTGATCACCGCAATGGCGATCGTTGTGGGGAAATGCATAAATGCCAGCAGAAATGCATTTCTGCAAAGTGCCCCCAGTGTATTAGCAAAGGTTGCGATCACCGGGAATATGTATAGAGTAAAAATTATCAGCAGAGTCAGAACTCCCACAGAAAGATAAAACAGCATATGTGCAGCGCTTCCTTCTGCATGGAGCAGAAAGCGTATATTCAGGATGATCACGGCTCCGGCAGCAAGGATCAGCAGCCATATGATCAGTGACTGTTTGAAGTTTTCCTTAAAAGCTCTGAAAAATGTTTTCGTTGTGCCGTTGTTATTCCCCTTTACGGTACGCATCATGCAGTGATAAAGGGCGGTCAGTGACGGCCCAATGGTGATCACGGGGATGCAGCAGAGAATAAAAAGAAGATTGGCGATCACGATGTCACCCAGCTTGTTGAGAAATACATGGACGACATTATCTTCATTTAAAAGATTCATAACGAAATACCGTTACTGAAAACTTATAAAAAGTTATAAACTTCTATG
>ULYX01050457.1_pt1 | contig 11456 bp, 7 predicted proteins | sample 1962591 | NCBI WGS metagenome assembly ULYX01 (sample SAMEA4835874, study PRJEB28245) | human gut metagenome | biome: gut microbiome; material: fecal sample | place: Denmark | collected 2008
TTTGGAATCGAAGCTCGACCGAGATGTCGAAGATTATGAATTGGAGGTTGGGTCGGCAGGGATTACCTCTCCGTTCAAAGTCCTCGGGCAGTACAAGAAAAATATAGGCAAGGAAGTGGAATTGTTGACCAAAAACGGCATGAAACTTTCGGGGATGTTGAAAAGTGCCGATTCGGAGAAATTTGTCGTGACGATAACCAAGAAAGTAAAGAGCGAAACCAGTAAACGAAAAGTGGAGGTCGAGGAAGACCTCGCTTTTGGATATGATGAAGTAAAATATACAAAATATCTAATCAGATTTAAATAATATGGCAAAAAAAGAGGAACCCGTTAGCATGGTCGATACCTTTGCAGAGTTCAAAGAGTTGAAGAACATCGAAATAACTACGATGATTAGTGTGCTGGAAGAATCTTTCCGCAACGTATTGGCAAAGATGTTCGGGACCGATGAAAACTTCGATGTAATCGTGAATCCGACGAAGGGGGATTTCGAAATATGGCGTAACCGTGAGATTGTGGAAGACGGAGCGGTGACCGACAGTAATTTGCAGGTTTCTTTGTCGGAAGCTCGGAAAACCGACCCCGATTTCGAGGTCGGCGAGGAGATGACCGACGAGGTGCATTTCGAGAAATTCGGTCGTCGAGCTATTTTGAACTTGCGCCAAACACTGGCTTCGAAGATTCTCGATTTGCAAAAAGATGCCATATACAATAGATATAAAGATAAAATAGGCGAATTGGTAAGTGCCGAAGTTTACCAGATTTGGAAAAAGGAGATGTTGTTGATCGATGACGACGGTAATGAGTTGCTGTTGCCGAAAGCCGAACAGATACCTTCGGATTTTTACCGGAAGGGTGAGACCGTGCGGGCTGTCGTGTTGGAAGTCGATAACAAGAACAACAATCCTAAAATTTTGGTATCCCGCACGTCCAATGAATTTCTTCGCCGTCTTTTCGAGCTCGAAGTGCCCGAAATTCACGACGGTTTGATTTTGATAAGAGCGATTGCCCGTATTCCGGGAGAGCGTGCTAAAATTGCCGTTGAATCGTATGACGATCGTATCGATCCGGTAGGAGCTTGCGTGGGTGTGAAAGGTTCGCGTATACATGGTATTGTCCGGGAATTGCGCAATGAAAATATCGATGTCATTAATTACACGGCCAATCCATCACTGTTTATACAACGCGCTTTGAGTCCGGCCAAGATTTCTTCGATTCGGTTGAATGAAGAGGAGAAGAAAGCAGAGGTATTTCTTAAACCTGAGGAGGTCTCGTTGGCTATCGGTAAAGGCGGCTTGAATATTAAGTTGGCTTGCATGCTTACGGGTTACAATATCGATGTTTACAGAGATATAGACGAGGAAGAAGAGGAGGACATTTACCTCGACGAATTCAGCGACGAAATCGACGACTGGGTGATCGAGGCCTTGAAAGGTATCGGATGCGCTACTGCGAAGAGTGTGCTTGCGTTGCCTCGTGAAACATTGATCGAGAAAGCCGACCTCGAAGAGAACACCGTGGACGAAGTTCTCGCTATTTTGAAAGCGGAGTTTGAAGAGTAATCCGTTTTCGGGACCGATACAATGCGGTCTTTGTGCCTTTGTCGGAGGCATCTTTAATTCTTCCATTATTTATAAACTAAAACTGAGTATGTCGATAAGGTTAAATAAAGTAGCAAGAGACTTGAATGTAGGAATTCAGACGGCGGTCGAATTTCTTCAAAAGAAAGGTTTTACGGTTGAAGCTAACCCTAACACCAAGATAACCGACGAACAGTATGCACTGCTTGTCAAGGAGTTCAGTAAGGACAAAAATTTGAAACTCGAATCGGAGAGCATTAGTCTTGAACGTCATAAGGAAAAGAGCAAGGCGACATCGGCTACCGAATCGGAGGAGGGGAATTCTTCATCGGCAATAAAGGAAGAACCGAAGGAGCTGAAAACAATTATTCCCGAGACACAACGCCCGAAAGTGGTCGGTCAAATAGATCTCGACGCTTTGAATCGTCCGAAGTCGTCCGAACATAAAAAGGAAAGTCCGGTAGAGAAAAAAGAGCCGGTTAAATCGGAGGAGAACAAGGTCGAAGTGAAAACGAAAGAGGAAAAACCAGAGCCGGCGGTGTCGGCCCGTGAAGAAGTGAAGCCTGCCGAAGAAGAGAATAAGCCGGTCGCCGAACCTAAACAAGAGGTTGTCTCTCAATCGAACCCAGAACCTCAAATAGTTGAACCGAAAGTAAAAGAGGAGACTGTCGATCAAGAGGTTAAAGAAGAAAAGGAAGTCGAGGAATCCCATGAAGACGAGGTGTTTACCATTAATCGTCCGGCGTTTACCTCGAATATCAATGTCGTCGGTAAAATAGATCTCGATGCGTTGAATCAACAGACTCGTCCGAAGAAAAAGACGAAAGAGGAAAAACGTAAAGAGCGGGAGAGTAAAGAGAAACAGAGACAAGAATCACACAAGGCTGCCGGTGGTGACGATGCTAATCAGCAAGGTGGTGAACGTAGGAAGCGTCAACGAATCAGTAAAGAAAAGGTAGATATATCGAAAAGCATTTCATCGATGGGTGGACAACCCTCCCGTGGAGGAAATGGCAAAAATAACGGAGGAAATAGACCGAATAAACAAAAACAACGTCCTATAAAGGCCGAGGTGAGCGAGGAAGATGTACAAAAGCAGATAAAAGAGACATTGGCTCGCCTCACCAATAATACAAAAGGACAGAAGAAATCGGCTAAATGGCGTAAGGAAAAACGCGAGGCTTTCTCGAATCGCGAACGTGAACTCGCCGAAATGGAGGAAGCTGAAAGTAAAGTGTTGAAGCTGACGGAGTTTGTTACGGCAAACGATTTGGCTTCGATGATGAATGTTCAGGTGAACGAGGTTATCGCTACCTGTATGAGTATCGGCATGATGGTGTCGATCAATCAGCGTCTCGATGCCGAGACGATCAATATCGTTGCGGAAGAATTCGGTTTTAAGACCGAATATGTAAGCGCCGAGGTGGTCGAGGCTATTCATGAAGAAGAGGATAGGGAAGAAGATTTGACATCTCGTCCTCCTGTCGTGACCGTGATGGGACACGTGGATCATGGTAAAACTTCATTGCTCGACTATATTCGCAATTCGAATGTGATTGCCGGGGAAGCCGGAGGTATCACTCAGCATATCGGTGCATATAATGTGAAATTGGAAGATGGACGTCGTATCACTTTCCTCGATACTCCGGGTCACGAGGCATTTACGGCTATGCGTGCCCGCGGAGCTCAAATGACCGATATCGCCATTATTATCGTCGCTGCCGACGACAATGTAATGCCCCAAACTGTGGAGGCCATCAATCATGCTTCGGCAGCCGGTGTTCCCATTGTGTTCGCTATCAATAAGATCGATAAGCCGAATGCCAATCCTGACAAGATTAAAGAGGAGTTGGCTAATATGAACTACCTCGTAGAAGATTGGGGCGGTAAATATCAGTCGCAGGAGATTTCGGCTAAAAAAGGAACCGGAGTACATGAATTGATGGAAAAGGTTTTGTTGGAGGCCGAATTGCTCGACTTAAAAGCGAATCCCAACCGGAGGGCTACCGGTTCGATTATCGAGTCCACATTGGATAAAGGGCGTGGATATGTTGCTACCGTATTGGTGCAAAACGGGACTTTGCATAAAGGCGATGTCGTGTTGGCGGGAACCAATCACGGAAAGGTAAAAGCTATGTTCAACGAAAGAAATGCCCGTATCGAAGTTGCCGGTCCGTCGGCTCCCGTTCAGATTCTCGGTTTGAACGGTGCTCCTCAGGCAGGTGATGTGTTCCATGTGATGGATACGGAGCAAGAGGCACGTGAGATTGCCAATAAACGCGAACAATTGCAGCGCGAATTGGGCTTGCGTACTCACAAGTTATTGACTCTCGACGATATAGGTCGTCGTATAGCTGTCGGCAATTTCCAAGAGTTGAATTTGGTTGTGAAGGGCGATGTGGACGGATCGGTGGAGGCTTTGAGCGATTCGCTTATCAAACTATCCACCCCCGAAATACAAATCAATGTATTGCATAAGGCCGTAGGACAAATATCCGAATCGGATATTACGTTGGCCGCCGCATCCAATGCTATTATCATCGGATTCCAAGTGAGACCCTCCGTGGCTGCTCGCCGATTGGCCGAGAAAGAAGGAGTCGATATACGTCTCTATTCGATCATCTACGATGCTATCGAGGAGGTTAAATCGGCTATGGAAGGTATGTTGTCTCCCGAAATCAAAGAGGAGATATTGGGTACGGCCGAGGTTTTGGAAACTTATCATATCACGAAAGTCGGTACGGTTGCCGGCTGTATCGTGAAAGAAGGTAAGCTGAAACGGTCGAGCAAGATACGTTTGATACGAGACGGTATCGTGATTTATAGCGGAGATTTGGGCTCTCTGAAACGCTTCAAAGACGATGTTAAAGAGGTGACTACGGGATTTGAATGCGGATTGAACATCACGAACTACAACGATGTTAAGATAGGCGATCTCGTAGAGGCTTATGAGGAGGTAGAAGTGAAAAAGACGCTTTAAGAAAGAAACGTTTTTCGGGAATAGAGAGGCTGCCTCGTAGGTACGGGGCAGCCTTTGTTATCGCCTTTGACGGATAATAAGACGGAAATACGGAGTATTCAAAATAAAAAAGTAATTTTGCAGGGTTAAGAATCGGGAGTGTGAAAGATGAATTATGTTGATTTTACTATCCTATTGATCGCCGTTATAGGTTTTCTGTACGGACTCATCAAAGGGGTTATCCGTCAGGTAGGTTCGTTGGGCGGGTTTATCGCAGGTATGGTCGTCGCCCGGTTTTTCGGAGGTTCGTTCTCTGCATTATTGAGGGAGATGTTCGATTTGCCTGAGGGTGTAAGCCGGGTTATCGCATATTCGTTATTGTTCCTTATCGTTTACATTATATGCGTTCAACTGATGAGGCTGATACATCACATTACGCATCATGTGGCATTGGGGTGGCTCGATAGATTGGCCGGGGCTTTGTTCGGCGCCGTCAAATATTTGGTCATATTGAGTATAGTGCTTAATCTCGTTCATATTATTGATCCTAAGGGTAAACTGATTCCGGAAAAAGAGACGGCTTCGTCACAGTTCTATGGATATACATTGCGTGTAGCTCCGTTGCTCTTTTCGATGGCACAAGAGCAGTTCGTTTCGGAAACCAAACCGACGAGGGGATTGTTTATACCTTATTCGATATGCAACGAGCCGTATCTCTGTTGTGAAAATTGTAAAGCAGATTAAAAATGAAACAGGATAATTCGAATGAAATATTAAACGACGTTACTACTAACGATTATAAATACGGATTTGTAACCGATATAGAGACAGATATTATTCCTACCGGATTGAACGAGGATATTATCCGCCATATTTCGGAGAAGAAAAAGGAGCCGGAATGGTTACTTGAATTCCGTCTGAAAGCATACGCTTACTGGAAAACGCTCGAAATGCCGCATTGGGCTCATTTGAATATTCCCGATATAGATTATCAGGCTATCAGTTATTATGCTGCTCCCAAGACCAAAGAGGCTCCGAAAAGCCTCGATGAAGTAGACCCTGAGCTACGCAAGACATTCGACAAGCTGGGAATTTCGCTCGAAGAACAGATGAAACTGTCGGGTATAGCGGTCGATGCGGTGATGGATAGTGTGTCGGTACGGACGACTTTCCGGGAAAAACTGGCCGAATTGGGTGTGATTTTCTGCTCGTTCAGCGAGGCGGTGAAAGATTATCCCGATTTGGTGAAACGTTATTTAGGCTCGGTCGTTTCGTATCGGGACAATTTTTTTGCAGCGCTTAACTCGGCCGTATTCAGTGACGGCTCGTTCGTTTATATTCCCAAAGGAGTCCGGTGTCCTATGGAATTATCTACCTATTTCCGTATCAACGCCGCTAATACGGGACAGTTCGAACGAACATTGATTGTTGCCGATGACGACAGCTATGTGAGCTATCTCGAAGGTTGTACGGCTCCTATGCGTGATGAGAATCAATTGCACGCAGCTATCGTGGAAATTGTAGTGCATGATCGTGCCGAAGTGAAATATTCGACCGTGCAGAATTGGTATCCGGGCGATAAGGACGGGAAAGGCGGTATCTATAATTTCGTGACGAAGCGAGGCATGTGCAAAGGCGATCACTCTAAGCTCTCTTGGACGCAGGTGGAGACGGGGTCGGCCATTACTTGGAAATATCCCAGTTGTGTGCTGGCGGGCGATCATTCGGTCGGGGAGTTTTATTCGGTGGCTGTTACCAATAACTATCAGCAAGCCGACACAGGAACGAAGATGATACATATCGGGAAGAATACCCGTAGTACGATCGTATCGAAGGGTATTTCGGCGGGTCGTAGCCAGAATAGCTATCGAGGACTCGTGAAAGTGTTGCCGAGTGCCGAGAATGCAAGGAACTTTACCCAGTGTGACAGCTTGTTGTTGAGTTCCGATTGCGGGGCACATACTTTCCCGTATATGGAGATTCTGAATGATTCGGCCGTGGTAGAGCATGAAGCGACTACTTCGAAAATCAACGAAGACCAAATATTCTATTGTAACCAGCGTGGAATCCCTACCGAGGATGCCGTAGGTCTTATCGTGAACGGATATGCCAAAGAGGTAATGAATAAACTGCCTATGGAGTTTGCCGTTGAAGCGCAAAAACTATTGCAGATCTCGTTGGAAGGTTCGGTAGGTTAAGGAAAATAGTAGAGTGATATGAAAAGGATTGCGTATCGTTTTTTTCTCATTGTGTTATTGAGTGTTTTGGCTGTGGAGGTTTTTCCTGTTTCGGCGCAAGAGGACTCGTGGTTCGATGAAGGGAATTACGATGAAGAATGGCTTGACAAGAATTTCGATAACGATGTGATGATTATTTCCACGCCCGAGGAGTTCGCTGCTTGGGGGGCGGCCATGAATAGATGGTCGTGGAATTATCCGGATAAAACCGTTCGGTTGACGGCCGATATAGATATGTCGGCACATAAATGGATAACACCTTCTGACGGGAAGTTCGGTGTCTATTTTAGTGGTGTATTCGATGGTAACGGACATACGATTAGCGGTTTGACGGTGATACCGGTAGAAGATGTCGGAGGATATGGCGATGACCATAAGCGTATTTCGGCCGGTTTGTTCGGTATGGTTCGAGATGCCGAGATAAGGGATTTGACATTAGATGAGACTTGCCGGGTAGAAGTGTCTGAAATGTATTCTTTTTCTTTCGGGGACTTGGATTTGGAGTTGGGTGCGATAGCGGCATCGGGTTATGAGTCGTGTTTTGTTCGTTGTGTCAATCGAGCCGATGTCGTGGTTACTTCTGTAATATGGGGTAGCGATACCCATGAGACCTTTTGCTCGGTGAGTGGAATTGTGGCTCATGCCGATGGTGTGAAACTCATCGGCTGTTCCAATGAGGGGCATATGACCGTAGATGTTCACAGCGATATGGCCGACATAAGGGTGTCGGGTCTTGTGGGCGGATGCGGGTCGGTTTATGGTAACAAGAATCGTATTGTCTCTTGTACGAACCGGGGAGGTATTCTCGTATCGGGCAATACTTCGGGAAGTGTGTCGGTGGGCGGAATTTCAAGTAATTATTCATTCCGGGTGGATAGTTGCGAGAACCATTCGGTCGTTAAGGTGAATGTCCATGAAGGGAGTGCTTATGTCGGCGGGGTTTCCTCGGCAAGCATGGGTATAACGCACAGTTTCAATAGGGACTCCGTGATTTGTGAAAGCGATGGTTTTGAAGTACAGGTAGGAGGCGTTTGCTCCTATTCTTATAATAGTTCGCAAACCGATTCGTTGTACACTTGTGGCAACGAGGGTGAGATCGAGGTTAAATCGAATGGTTCGATGTTGTCGGTCGGGGGAGTGATGGGTCAGAATACCGGGTGCCTGATTGTAGATTGCTGGAATCGTGGAGGTTTGAAAATAGAAAGTTCGGCTCCCCGCTCTTCGTCCGGTTGGAATGCTATTTATGCGGGTGGACTGGTCGGATATTGTGAAAAGCCGGTGTACAATAGCTATAATCGAGGAAATATCTCTTTAATCGACGCACATATAGATGTGGAAGGTTCTTCACAGGGAAGCGTCGGAGGCTTGGTTGGAAAGGCTTATAAGTTATTGTGGAATAGTTATTCGACAGGCGATGTATACAGCGATGTCGCTGGTGTCAAGGTGTGCCGGTTGAGTGAATCGAATGTACATTCTTGTTATTATAACGGCGATGCAGTCATAGAAGGTGCGGAGGTCGATGAACAAGGCACTGCATATCGTAGGGCTGAGATGCAGTCTGCCGGAAGCGGTTTTTTGGAAGCGTTGAATAATAATGCGACGGAAGGTGGTGCTTCGTGCCGGAATTGGGGATATATTCCCGGGGAAAACGACGGTTATCCGGTGCATATCGACCGTATTGTCGATGGAGTGGATTCGCCGGCAGATCATTCGGTGGGTCGAGTGTACGCTGCAAACGGACGTTTGTTCGTACAAAGTGATCGGTCGATGCAGTTGCCTGTTTACAAAGTGACGGGACAAATAGTGAAGATAATGAATGTAGTTGAGGGCTTGAATACCGACTATTTGCCTTGTGGTGTATATGTCGTGGCGGGACAAGTAGTTGCGGTAACGGCAGGGAATAAATAAAGAAAAGAATAAAACGAAATATCTATGTTGAAGATTGAAGATTTACATGCCAGCATAAATGGCAAAGAGATATTGAAAGGTATAAACCTCGAAGTGAAACCGGGCGAGGTGCATGCGATTATGGGGCCTAACGGTTCGGGGAAAAGTACGCTTTCCGCCGTATTGACCGGTAATCCGGCTTATGAGGTGACTCGTGGCTCGGTCGAGTTTTATGGGAAAGACCTTTTGGCTTTGTCACCCGAGGATCGTTCTCACGAAGGTATATTTTTGAGTTTTCAATATCCGGTGGAGATACCGGGTGTGAGTATGGTTAATTTTATGCGCACGGCTGTGAACGAGCAACGCAAGTACAGAGGCCTTGAACCATTGTCGGCTACCGATTTCTTGAAACTTATGCGGGAAAAGCGGGAGATTGTGGAGTTGGATAATAAACTGGCCGGTCGCTCGGTAAACGAGGGTTTTTCGGGCGGAGAAAAGAAACGGAACGAGATATTCCAGATGGCTATGCTCGAACCCCGTCTTTCCATTCTCGATGAGACCGACAGCGGGCTGGACATCGATGCTCTGCGTATCGTTGCCGGCGGTGTGAATAAATTGAAGTCCGAGAAGAATGCGACGATTGTCATCACACACTATCAACGTTTGTTGGACTATATCGCCCCCGATTTCGTCCATGTGCTCTATAAGGGGAGAATCGTGAAATCGGGCGGTCCCGAATTGGCTCTTGAATTGGAAGAGCGCGGGTATGACTGGATAAAAAAAGAGTTGGGCGAAATTTAAGTCGATATGGGTGCAGTACAACAATATATAGATTTATATAGGTCTCAAAAAGATTTGATAAATGGCCATTCGTCGGCCGTGATGAACGGGTTGCGCGAAGAGGCTGTGTCTTTGTTGGAGAGTCGGGGATTACCCTCTTTGAAAGACGAGGAACACCGGCGGACAGATATAGAGTCGGTCTATTCTCCCGATTACGGGTTGAATCTGGGTCGGATAGATATAGAGACCAATCCTTATGAAGTGTTTCGTTGCGATGTGCCTAATTTGAGTACGTTGCTCTATTTCGTTGTCAATGACTCTTTTTACAAACGGGTTCAGCCGGTATCATCTAAACTCCCTGACGGCGTTTTGGTGGGTAGCCTTTGTGACATGTCCTTGCAATACCCCGATTTGGTATCGCGTTATTACGGAAAGGTCGCCGATATGAAACGAGACGGGACCGTTGCCTTGAACACGGCTTTTGCCCAAGACGGCTTCTTTTTGTATATTCCGGACGGAGTCGTCGTGGAAAAACCGATACAGTTGGTAAATATCCTTCGGGGCAATGTCGATTTTATGGTGAATCGCCGGTTGTTGATTGTCGTAGGAAAACGGGCGCAGGCCAAATTGCTGGTGTGCGATCACTCGGACGAGGCCACCGTTAAATTTCTGTCGTCGCAAGTTTGCGAGATATTCGTGGACGACGACGCTGTGTTCGACTACTACGATATAGAGGAGTCTTCGGAGAATACGTCGAAAGTTTCGTCGGTGTTCGTGCGTCAAGGGGAACGATCTAACGTATTGGTCAATGGTATCGTATTGCATAACGGAGTAACCCGTAATAATTACTATTCGGCTTTTGAAGGAGAGCATGCCGAATTGTCTCTCTGCGGTATGGCTATCGCCGATAAAGGACAGGTCGTCGATACGTATACGCATATAGATCATGCCGTTCCTCATTGCCACAGTAACGAGTTGTTCAAATACGTGTTGAACGATTCGGCGCGAGGTTCGTTCAGCGGGCGTATATTGGTCCGACACGGGGCGCAGAAAACCGAAGCCTATCAGAGTAATAAGAATTTGTGTGCATCCCCACTCGCCAAAATGTACACGAAACCTCAACTCGAAATTTATGCAGACGACGTGAAGTGTAGTCATGGAGCCACGGTTGGTCAGCTCGACCAAAATGCCCTGTTTTATATGCGGTCGCGCGGTATTCCCGAGTCCGAAGCTCGCATGTTGTTGATGTTCGCGTTTACCAACGATGTCATCGAGTTGGTGCGGCTCGATGCCTTGAAAGACCGGCTACGCCAATTGGTTGAGAAAAGGTTCCGTGGGGAGTTGGCGAAATGCTCCGGTTGTCAAGCGTGTCATTAAGATTTATGAGAAAGGAGTGCCGTTATGTTTGATGTCGAAAAAATAAGGGAAGATTTTCCTATTCTGAGTCGGGAGATTTCGGGAAGACCGTTAATCTATTTGGATAACGGCGCTACGTCTCAGACTCCCAAGTGTGTGGTCGATCATATTGCCGATACTTACTATCGGGTAAATGCAAACGTGCATCGTGGAGTCCATACGCTTAGCCAAGAGGCTACCGATGCCCACGAAGCCGCCCGCCGTCGGGTGCAACAGTTCATCGGGGCCGGTTCGTCTTCGGAAATTATTTTTACAAGAGGAACAACGGAGGCAATCAATTTGGTGGCTTCTTCTTTTGGAGATGAGTTCCTGCACGACGGCGACGAGGTTATTCTCACCGTTATGGAACACCATGCCAATATCGTGCCGTGGCAACTTTTGCAGTGCCGGCGCAATATCAAACTCCGGGTAGTTCCCATCGACGAACGTGGAGATTTGAACGTCGATACATATAAGTCTCTTTTCAATGAGCATACTCGTTTGGTCGGTGTCGCCCATGTCTCGAATGTATTGGGGACGATTAATCCGGTGCGTGAAATGATCGCTTACGCTCATGCGCAGGGGGTTCCTGTCTTGGTGGACGGCGCACAAGCCGTA
>ULYX01024671.1_pt1 | contig 11399 bp, 11 predicted proteins | sample 1962591 | NCBI WGS metagenome assembly ULYX01 (sample SAMEA4835874, study PRJEB28245) | human gut metagenome | biome: gut microbiome; material: fecal sample | place: Denmark | collected 2008
CGTTATGCTTAATCTGCGCGGTCTATATCTCTGCAATCCCTTATAATAATCTAAACAAATACGCTCAATCCGATTGAAGTCTTCAAAATCAGGCGTTTTCTCATTTGCATACCAAGTCTTTTTTTCTTCATTATTAAATATAAACGTGCTATTTCTTAATAACTCTAAATTGTTTTCCAACCGATTAAATTCTTCTGCATACGGAAATTCATTGTACCCGTTTTTATCATCTCCCATAACTTCAAATGGTACTGTAGAATAAAACGGCAATGCCATTTTGCGAAGATAAGCAATGTTGTTTTTTATTCGGTTGTAATCCTCAAAATTGAAGCTATCCGTTGAAACCCAATCAATTTTTGGTTCTTGCCACACTGTTCTTCCTCCTAGTTACCAATCCACCACCGAGTAATCCGGCGTTTAATGTAATTTGTGATTCTTCTACAATTGTCTTTAAATCGGGATCATACTTATTTTCCTGTCCAATCGTATCTCCACAGTCAATTGCCGGTTCTCCACGGTAGTCCAGTTCATATTCAATACCAGACGAAAAGTAATCAGCAAGCCATGTAGCGACTTGCTTACTATGTTCTGCATCAGAAATGATAGGATTCTGCCATTCTTTATCAGTACCACGATTGTTTACCGTCTGAACAGCATATGACGTAGATACATTATACTTATATCCTTTTACAGTTATATTTACCGTTTCACCAATTGCAACACCAGACACAGCAATTTCAACATAATATGCTCCGGAAGATACAATTGACACTGATTGTCCGTTCTTGCCCTCTTCAATGCTTGCCGTATATCCATAACAGGCATCAGACATATAATAAATAGCATTTTCACCGTCATACGTGAGTGTTTCCGTGGCAAGTTCATCTTCAATACTTGATTTTGAATAAAGATATCTAGCAACTTTCACGTTCTTGATTCTATCAAGCTGTGTCCCAACAGGTGTAGAATATAAATCGTCGTACTCAATCCGATAAGACGTTTCCGAACCAATTGAAATATAATCCACATGGATTCTGCTGTTCGGCTCAGTTTCTACAAATTCAATTTCCATCTTGTCGTATTCTGGAAAATTGTATTGGATTTCAAAATCATTTGCGATTCCAGATTGAATTGTCAGTGTATCGCTCAATACATTATCTGCATATGTCCGTATAATAAATTTCTTTGGAAGTTTGTTGCTAAATGCAATGTAAATACCATATGCCTTATATTTTGCTTCAAGCGTTCTTGTGATGACTGGATTTTCTGTAAACAGACCGTTTTCATCACTGGTAGCAGAACTTACATATCCGGTATTCTGGACATCTTCCTTTGGCAGAAATAGCATCTTTCCATCTGCCAACCATCTATTTTTTTCATAGGTTGCAAAATCTGATTTTTGAGTCTGGATATCAACATTTTTTATATCAGAATAATACGTAGTTCCATTTGACGTTGTTTCCATGCTCGGTTGAAATAATGAATGAATACGGATTCTTCCGTAACGGTCATAGTCAAGTACACATCTTCCGGCATTTGCTATAATCTGTAGTGCTTCTTTATGCTTTACTTTTGGAAGCGGATTATGGATAATAACTTTTTTCAAGTAAGTATCCAAATAATAATCATCATTTCCAACACCAGCATCCGTAAGTACAAGAACGGCTAAATCATAAAGCGTAATGCCATTTTCATAATACTGTCCTTTGTAATAGTCATCGTCAATGAATTTCAAGACATCTACCGCCCTAATAGTGGCTTTTTCATCAGATGCACTCCATTCATATACATATAAGGAACCCATCTGAAGCCATTCAATACTACCATTATCAAGTTGATATCCAATTGTTACATTTAATCGCTGTCCACTTTCCAAGAAGTTGATTTCTGATGCAGGATTATCTACGTTGAATATCTGATTATCATTATGAAGCGTTACACTAAACTCTGATTCCGGTAAATCATCATTGATAGATGAAATGGTTGTCTTATTGATTGCGTTAAGAATCCATTCATTGTCATATTCCAAACCAAGACCAAATTGAATATAATCAATTCTAACTCTATTGTTCGGAACACTCATTTCTGTAATGACTAGCTCGATATATGCAGTATTATCAAATACCGTATCTGTCTTAAAAATCTGTTTGCTATTCTTAAATTCAATAGACAATCCATCATCAGTTACTACAGAAAATTTTGTAGGATAGCATTCTCCAAACTTGATTGTCAGACCTTTAATATCTGATTTTCCGCAACCAAAATCAAATTTTATATGCATTTCACTAGAGAATAGTTCATTACACGTATATCCATCAAGCCAATATTCATCTGAATTCTCTGGCAAAAAGTACATTGATCCATCAGCCTTAAACATATCCTGTTCGTAGGTTGCATATCTCTTAACTGTATGTTGCCGAAAAAGCGATTTCGGATCAGAAAAAGTAGTGTAATCCGTATTTTCCAGTTCTGCTGATTGTTGCGCTTCTTGATTTATGAGTCCAAGCTGTATCTTCATATACGATTCGTTACGGATTGGACGCTTCATCGATTCTTTATATTCTTTAGAAGTCTGAAACATTTCTACCACCCCGAATCAATAATGTTGACTTTACAGTTTATGTATGCCACTGGTCTACCGGCTTTATCATATTTAAACACATCTGCCGTTCTGTCACCCGGATACATCGTTAATGTAATCCAGTTGTTTTCAACCATATCCCAGAATTTTACTGTTACAAAGAATTTTTTGAACTCTTTAAGCATATCTGACCATGTTTCTGCATCTAAGTACGCCCATTCCAGGTTGTCAATCTTATAATTGTCTCTTCCAATCTTCTGACCGACAACCTTGTTATTTGCATTTCTGGCTGAATTTACTGCCGTAGTCACTACCATATTGGGATAACGCTTCGGTGCAGGAAACGGCTTGCCATTTACAATTATAAAATTTGATATATGTCTTGCTGCCATTTCCTACCTCCTACGTTGGCGAAAAAGAAAAGCCCGTATTTCTACGCGCCTTTGATATCTGTTTATCCATTCTTTTTCCATCCATATTTACGCTTGTATCCTTTTTAAGAATCAATTTTTGATATTCAATAACTGTTCTTAAAAGTGCATTTGTTTCATCATTCGCCTTTTCAACACCAGAGCTTACACTCTCTACAATCTGATTGTTATTCGCTACAACATGACGATTTCCAATGCTTCCAATATATTCAGAGCCGAATCCGTTTTCATTGGCAACATAGACTTCGCCATTCATTGGGAAGCCACCATTAGCATATCCATGTCCATTCCAGCCACGTGATAAGCTACCATATCTTGATACCGTGTATCGAATAGCAGCTATCATATTGGAAAGCGGATCATAAATATTTTTGTTGTATGGTGCAAGTGCATAACTACGGAATGTCGGATCAATCACCTGCATAAGTCCCTTTGACGGAATACCGGCTTTTGCATTGCTATCCCAGTTGTTGATAGCATTCGGATTACCGCTTGACTCGGACTGCATCTGCATCAACAGACGATTCAAATTGGATTCACTGTATTGACCGGTTAATTTCAATGCTTTCTTAGCAAGCTTTCTCCACTGCTCAACGCCAGCAGACGGGTTGTATTTCACATTGGAACCGCCAAAATCGCTCAGAAGTCCCTTGATACTATTCACAGCTGCATCAAATACAGAGCTAACCGCACCTTTCGCCATAGACAGTCCAGGCTCTAGTACACCGGTCAAATCCGTGAATTTATCAATTGCAATCTGCATGAGTTTTCTTGGATTTTCCACATAGTCAAGAATATCTCCCGTGAAATCTTTGATCTTCGCCCAAGCATTACCAAAGAAATCTCCGATACCGCTCTTGAAATGAGGAATATTCTGCATCCGCATAAGTGCTTCTGTTTGGTTTGCCGGAAGTACTTTTGTTCCTTTCGGCATTGGTAACATTACGTTGCGACCTCTAGGAATGATTGTTTTTCCATTCGGGAACTGTACCAACTCACGGTATGTACTTCCTGTTTGGTCATTGACAACACCAAGTGTGTCATGCGCTACACCATCAGTTCCTGTCGCATATTTCGGAATCAGTTCACCATTTCCTCCAAGTTTTCCGTATATCCAGTTTACAGCTTCACGTACACCGTTTAAGGCGTTTTTAATTGGTGTCTCAATCCATCCAGCTACTTTTGAAAAGTAAGAACCGATATTATTAAATATACCAGTAATTCCGTCATAAGCTTTTCGGAACGTATCCTTAAACCATGATGAAATAGAACTCATATTGTTTTGTATAGCTATCCTCTTATCCCCAAACCATGAGCCGATATTCTGAAACGCAGATGCAACATAACCTCTTGCGCCTTTGAATTTCGTATTAAACCAGTCAGAAATGTTATTCATATTGGTTTGAATATCAGTTTTCTTCTGACCGAACCAGCCACCGATATTCTGAAATGTATCAGTCACGCGTGTACGTGCATCTTCATATTTTCTTCCAAACCAATCAGCAATATCGCTCTGTGCATTTTTTACATCGGTTTTTCTATCTGCATACCAAGTACCAATGTCCTGAAATGCATTTTCTGTTCCAGTTCTTGCATCTTGATATTTTTTTGCGAACCAATCAGCAATATCGCTCTGTGCGTTTTCTATATCTTCTTTTCTCTTTTTAAACCAATCTCCGATATTACCGAAATTAGCCTCTGCTGCTTTGTTTGCATTGTCTATATCTACGTTGTTTAATCCTGCTATTTGAGTATTTGATTTATTTAAGTCTATTTTTGAGATTCCTGGACTTTTTCCGAAAATAGATTTAATAAGACTGTCATCAATCTTTTTTGATAAATCATTCATATCATCGAAAATTTTTAAATTTTTCGACAATTTGTCTCCGGACATTTTATCTCCAAAAAGTCCTTTAAAAAGTCCTTTCATTAGTCCTGTTTTGAAGTCTTTTGGAAAGTTGAGTAGTGCTTTTTTTAGAGCCTTAAAGAATCCTCCCAAATCCCACGCAAGACCTTTCCAATCAATGCCACAGATAAAATCAACAATTTTCTGTCCGATTTTCTCCCACGTTTTATCCTCTGCCAGACCATCTATAAAACCAGTAATTGCTTCAAGAAGACCTTCACCAAAATGACTGAATGTTTCACCAGTAAGTTCAGCATCCCAATTTTCAAAGAATCCGGTAATACTAGCAGCCAGTGAATCTCCAAGATTTCTCCAATCAAAATTGATTGCAAATGAATTTGCCGCGTGCAATGCAGTATTGATCGCACCAGCGATTGTTGCACCGAGATTATAAAAAAGACGTGGCGAAATCAATCCATTAAGGAATGTAGCCAAGTCTTTTCCAAAATTATCAGCTTTACGATAAACCGTTTTCCACGGAATACTCTCCATTGCAGAACTCAGTTTATCTCCGAGCATTTTACCGATATCGGTAAAATCGGAGTTTTTGATAGCTTCTTTAAACTTATCAGCCAGTTTATTCATAGAGTTTGGAACTTCTATCGTTTCAAACATATCTGAGATAGATGGACTTCCGCTAGAGCTTCCACCAGAGCCAGAACCACTACCAGAATTGCCGGAATTATCTGCCGGTTGAATGACATTTAATTCATCAATGCCGAGAGTATAATTCTGTAAATCCTTAATTGCCTTTGCAGTATCGTTTGCTTTATCTTTTGTTGTATCAAGTCCAGCACCATAATCTTTCCATGCTTTTTTAGCTTGCACAACAAAGCCTTTTCCGGTAAGCGCAGCCATAAACTGACCAACTGCATTCAGCGAACCGGCAAGCATATCAATGAAAGATTCTATATACGGTCCGACTACATTTACAACTGGTGCAAACGCAACCGCCCACGCATTTTTCAAATATAATAAGGATGAAACCATTCCAGAAATACTTTTGTTATATTCAGAGCTATACTGTACAAGGTTGTCCGAACCTTCCTTGATTGCCTGTTTTATCTGGCTGATAGCTCCAAAAATGGTTGAGAACATAATGGACGAACCTATCATTCTTCCAAATGACATTCTGTATCTTTTGTTGCCACCGTCAGAGCCGCCAAGAAGCTCTTTCAATGTACGGAACGGATGAATCGCTTTGCTTGCAAGATTCTTCGCTTTTTGAATTGATTTTCCAACTTTATCAAATGATTTTTTTACGGAATTTATGTTATTGGCAACACCTTTTATTCCGCTTACTGCTCTTTTGAATATATTTGCTTTCTTCGTAGCATTTTCAATCGCATTTCCGGTTGCACGTGCTTCATCAACACCCAAATCAGCTTTCGCAGCTTTCTGCATTTCCTGATCGTACTGTTTTTTCGCAACCTGAACTCTTGCAAGTTTTCTAGCTACTCTGTCATACTCTGGGTCGTCTTGTGAAAATCCTTGCTGCGCCAGCTCTGCTAACTGTTTCTTTAATCTCTTGATCTGCTCTTCAAATGTATTCACCTTCGAAGAATCAATTCTGCCTACAGAATCATTAAGTTTATTGAAAGCTTCAAAAGCAGTTCCTCCGAATTCCTTCATGACATCGTTATAGTTATGAAGATTTTCAGCGCCATCACCAAAAACAGCTTTCATTGCATCCGGATCATAACCCATGAATTTTCCAGAAGTAGGCTCTGTTCTGGCAACATCAGAGCCGGAATCATTATGAGTATCATTCGCATCAAAATGCGTAACGGGGACATCTGCCGTACTTACATTCTGCAATTTTTTAAGAGCATCAGTAGCTTCATCAATGGCATTGGAATACTGGTTCATCTGCATGATCTTTTTATACCAGTCTTTACCACCTAAAGTATCTGTGCCCTCTAATTCACGAATATCTGAAATTGACTGCCAAATTCTTTCATAAGCCCTCTCATATCCAGCAATCTTACTTTGGAGCTGTTTAGAGTCCATTCCAGAAAAATCGACTCCAAGCGAAGAATCCTTGAATTTATCAACAAGTGTCTCAAATTCCTGAGCTGGATATTTCAAATCACTTCTATTTTCCATACCAGAAGCACTCTGACCGCGAACACTACCGGTAAGCTCAACAATTCTTTCAAGACCAGAAGTATCCATTCCGGTACCAAAAATATCTGAAAAAGATTTTCCAGTATCGGCAACACCTTTCAGCGATCCGGTTAAATCACTGGATTCAGATTTTGCTTTTTCAATGCTTGCAACAATCTCATTAACACCAGATATAATGCTTTCATACGCAGCATCTTCCATCCATTCTGGTTTATAGAAAGAATTGCTTGTCTCATAGAACTTTTCCAATGCACTGTTGAGCTGATAAAATTCATCCTCAACATTGTTTGCATTTTTAAGAAGTCCCGGAAACATATCTTTCGCTTCATTATAAAAAGAGTCCAATTCTATTCCACTTTTGGTAGAAAGTTTCTGTTTCATTACCGGAACTCTGTTTTTGTAAGTATCACCAAGAGATTTAGCTGTTTCCGGCGTAATCTTGATTTTGCTTGTAGTTTTAATCCAGTTGTATAATTTCTGGTATTCTTCAGAAGTTGATTTTGCTACAGAACCATTCTTTGCCGTAATCTTTCCAAGTGCATCAAGATCATTGCTTAATCCGCTATATGGCTTTCCACCATTCGCAGACAATCCACCAGAAATCTTCTGCGTAAGCTCACGAACCTGTCTTTGTACTTCTGAACCAGCTTTATTAAGATTGAATCCGCTGATAAGTTCATCGGCAAGTTTCTTTCCTTGTTTCCTTGCAGCACTATCCATAGCATTGCCAGAGAACAATTTATCTACATCAACATTCTTAAAAGAAATACCGCCCTGTGCCATTACCATGAACTTTTCCAGTGCCGTAGCAGCTTTATTGATTCTTTTTTCCAGACCAGACAAAGCTCTGTTCGCCCGATTCGCTTCTGCTTCAACTACTATCTCTAAGCTATCAATTTCGTTTTCAGACATTTTGTTCTCACCTACCTCTCGATTCGTTTAATGCTTTTGCGTATGCTGCAAAATTTACAGATGCAATCTGTGTATTTTCTTCTATCTTTTCCTCAATTTCTTCTTCTGTCATTTCTTGTTCTTCCGTAAAAATAAAATTCTTTTGCGGATACTGACTTTTTGAGTCCAATGCACAACCAATTGCCTTTCCAACATAAATTCCTACCATCCATGCGGAAATATCAGCCATCCTAGCTTTTTCACGCTCTGCCCTGTCTTTTTCTTCCTTATATATAAGAAGAGCTTTGGGAGTCATGCCCCAAAACTCTTTATAAGGAATTTCACAGCGAGCAGCCATCGGCAACCAGTATTGATAGATATAATCCGTATAACTGGAAAACTGAATTATTCTTCCGTTTCCTCTGCCGGATTCTCTTCCCCTGTTTTCTTCTTCTGGGCTTTCTTCGGTTCTTCCGTTTCGATTCCCAGCATCTTTTTGAAAAAATCAGACTGTTTAACTGCCTCCGCAAATGCATCGGTAATATCGAACATACTTCCTCCACCGAGGATATGCTGTGTAACAACACGTTCAGCTTCGGCACGATCACATTTCAGAACTACGCAAGTGAACGCCATAGCAATAAGAGTCATCTGGCCTCTCGAAAACGCTTCGGTAATAGAAATTCCCTGGCTCTCCATGTGTGTATAGTCACCGAACTGTAATTCCTGGACATTGTATGTTTTGTTGTTGATTTTTACTTTAACCATATCGGTATCTCCTTTTAACTAAAAAATAGGAAGCCTGTTACGACTTCCTATCCTGATTTTTCCTGCATATTACCCAGCAAACTGAGTAGCAGCATCCTTATTGTAAATTTCTGTAGATGGCAGAATGGAAAGAGTCATTTCTCTTGCTCCATTCACAGCACCCTCATTTACAAAAACGTCATGCTGTCCTTTCCAAGAGAACTTTCCGTCTTTTCCATCTGCACCAAAATCAAGCTCATAAATCTGATCTGTATTGGCTGTTTCTTTGATAGATGCATATTTTTCCTTATCGTAGTTACAAGTAAACTGCATTGCGCTTACTGACTGTACGCCAGGAACAAATGTCTGTGCATTATCTTCCATATCAGTTGTTTCAATAGTTTCTCTTTCTCCACCTAACTGCGGATAGCTTTTGATTTTGCATAACTGTGTAAGAGCTGATGCAGTAGCACCGGCTTTAAGTACAGTGTTAATTGTGCTCATTCCAGCTGACATATTATCTTCCTTTCTACCGCTAACTACCAGCGGTCAGCGAATACCTCCGATTGGTATCCGGTGCAAATTTAAAATTTCTCTATTTCATTCACTGATGATACAAGACGGTTGAACCTTGCCACAGTGCGATAAATGTTTGTATCTGATGCATTATCGACAGGTTTCGGACCGTATGATCTTGCGTAACCCATCTGTCGCATAGCATCACAACATTGATTTATGATATTCCTTGATTCCGTGATATTTTTATTGGAATAACACTGAATCTCAATTACTGATTTCACAGCATTCTCACTGTTTTCCAAATCCATGCAAGCATCTTGATTGTCAATCTGGACAACCGATACTGCCGGAAATGCTGGAGGACTTTTACTGGAATAATTGGATACATTCTTACAGGTTTCTGCCACATAGGTTTTTATGTTGGTCAGAACTCTATTTGAAACGTCAATCATTTCCAAATACCTCCCTTGCTATTTTTACTATTTTATCTCGCATTTCTACGCTGGCTTTATACATTGGCATACAGGCTTCAATACCATGGGTGTGATACCACTTGCCACCCTCTTCTTTTTGATACCACCAGCCATTAGGGTCATTCCAGTGTCCTTTTCCTTTTTCTCCATCAGAATAAGTTCCTGGTCCATACCCCAATTCACTTGCTTTTGGATTTTTCTCACCAGAATTAGCAACCAATCCAGTTCCAAACTCAAGGAAAAGAATAGCGTTGCTTTCAACAACAACTGCAATCTTTGTAACTTTTCCATCCGAGTCATTCTCAATTCTCAAACTTCCTATGGTTTGTCCGGTTTCTATGTGTTCAATCAGTATTGATTTTGCTTTTTGCAGTCCTATCTCCGAAAGCCTGTAAACAAATTCCTCGCATTTATCATTCAGACTTAATCTGTACTTTCTCACCTTTTCAGCCAGCTCGCGGAAACTTCCTGGAGATAACTTAGCTGTGTATCTAGGCATTTTTCTTCCTCGCTTTCAATGCGATAACCAGTCCATTTATTCCATCTGCAATACCGGCAACAGTATAATCAGCAGAATCCTTATCCACTGTACCATCTGCATTCAGAATCGGTTCAGATGTCCACACAATTGATTCCTCTTTAATAGGAAGGTTCTTAACCGTGGACGCTGTTCTGGTGTAGTCCAGATTTGTTCCAAACATATCAGCATAAGCGTTTCCTCTACTTGCAGACAAAGAGGCGTAAAAAAAAGCCGGGGAACTATAACCGTTGTCATAATCTCCCGTTTCGTCCCCGTTTTCATCAAGAATTGGAATGTTTTCAGTGTAATTGGAATACCATAATTTCTTTGTGTTTCTTTTCAGATTTCTCAATATACGCCACCCTCCACCGTAAATGCGTACCCCTGCGACCAAAATGGTCACGCACAATCTTCTTTTGCAACTTAACCCAGTTGCCGGGAGATAATCGGATCACCTAACCTCTCTTAAATCAGTGTGCATATAGCAACAACTCCTTCAAGACACGTGTTCCGGTTCGCCCATGCTCGGCTGCCGGTATTATCGCTATGGGAAAGCTCTCCCTCAGCTCCAATCTGGTTGTAATCATACATTGCAAGGTTGCGGATATTGGAAAAATACTTCTCCATATCCTTATTAACAGTGTCATCTGTATAATTATCCGGGTAATTCCGTATTTTCTTTATTTCTCTATAGGCATTTTTGACTTTCACAAGGAGCATGGACAAATCAGCTTCTTCTGAAATACCAAGCTCTGTTGACAGTTCATCGTATATTTCGTTTACTAATTCATCCATGCGATCACCTATTTCTTCGGAGGTCTTCCGACCTTTGGTTTTGCAACCTCCAGTTCAGATTCCTCTACTTTCTCTTCTGATTTAACTTCTTTCCATCCGCACGCAAGAAATGCGCTTTTCTGGATTTCAGAAGCGACAGTTACACGCTGTCTATCTTCTTTTTCCAATGTATACATCAAGTATCACTCCTACTCTGTCGGATCTTCACATACACCGATAGCGTCTTTCTTCTTGTTAAGTACAAATGCATCATAGCGAACACGTCCTTCAACAAGGTATCCAGAAATACCAGGCGCATCATCGTGAATCTTGTACTCTGCAAGTTTGATCGGTGACGGCATAACAATCGGATTAGTGATAATAAAATGTACTTTTTCCGGGAAATAAGACTTCGGAGCTTTTACAAAGT
>ULYX01014335.1_pt1 | contig 11389 bp, 9 predicted proteins | sample 1962591 | NCBI WGS metagenome assembly ULYX01 (sample SAMEA4835874, study PRJEB28245) | human gut metagenome | biome: gut microbiome; material: fecal sample | place: Denmark | collected 2008
TGCCGCCGATGCGTCCGGCTTCCTGACGCGCGCCGATTTGCTTCATCTCGATGCGCACATGGAATGCGTCGGCAAGCACCTTGATGAGTTGACGGAAGTCCACACGCTCGTCGGCTATATAGTAGAATATCGCTTTGTTGCCGTCGCCTTGATACTCCACATCGCCGATTTTCATGTTCAGACGCAAATCCTTGGCTATCTGACGCGAGCGTATCATTGTGTCGTACTCGCGGGCTTTGGCTGCCTCAAATTTTTCCAAGTCGGAGGCTTTTGCCTTGCGAAACACCCGGCGTATCTCGGTATCGGGGCGCAAATTGGCTTTCTTTATCTGCAAAGCCACAAGCTTGCCCGTCAGCGACACTCTTCCGATGTCGTGCCCCGGACTTGCCTCCACTGCCACCATGTCGCCAATCTCAAGCGGCAGGTTCATGCTGTTGCGGTAGTAGCCTTTGCGGGTGTTCTTGAACTGCACCTCGACCATGTCAAACACATTTTTTTCGCCAGGCACATCGGCGAGCCAGTCGTAGCAGTTAAGTTTGCCCCGCGGCTCCTTGCCCGACGGCTGGAATATGCGTTGTTGGTCCAGATCTTTATTCTTTACATCGTCCATTGTCGGCGTTCCTCCTATTTAGCGAAACTTACCGAGCGGGTTTCACGGATTACGGTGATTTTCACCTGTCCCGGATATGTGAGTTCGTCCTGAATGCGTTGTGCGAGCACGGCTGAGAGTTTTTCTGTCTCGACGTCGTCAAGCTTGTCGGCTCCGACAATTACACGAAGTTCACGGCCTGCCTGGATTGCATAGGTCTTGATTACGCCCGGATAAGAGAGTGCCAGCTGCTCAAGGTCGTTGAGACGCTTGATGTAGGCTTCAACAACTTCTCGACGGGCGCCTGGACGCGCACCGGAGATGGCGTCGCAGACCTGCACAATCGGTGCAAGGAGCGACTGCTGCTCCACTTCGTCGTGGTGAGCGCCGATGGCATTGCAGATATCTGGTTTTTCCTTGTATTTCTCCGCAAGTTTCATACCGAGAATTGCGTGTGGCAATTCTGGCTCTTCGTCAGGCACTTTGCCTATATCGTGGAGCAGACCCGCACGACGGGCACGTTTCGGGTTCAGTCCGAGCTCCGATGCCATTACGGCACAGAGATTGGCTGTCTCGCGCGAGTGCTGCAAGAGGTTCTGACCGTAGCTTGAACGATATTTCATTTTTCCGACAAGACGGATGAGTTCCGGATGCAGACCGTGGATGCCGAGGTCGATGATTGTGCGCTTTCCTGTCTCTATGATTTCCTCTTCAATCTGTTTGCGCACCTTGGCTACAACTTCCTCGATGCGTGCCGGGTGGATACGTCCGTCGGCAACCAGCTGGTGAAGTGCCAGACGGGCAATTTCGCGGCGCACAGGATCAAAGCCTGAAAGCACGATTGCCTCCGGGGTGTCGTCTACGATGATCTCCACTCCGGTGGCTGCCTCGAGGGCGCGGATGTTGCGTCCCTCGCGGCCGATGATGCGGCCCTTGATTTCATCACTGTCGATGTGGAACACTGTCACCGAGTTTTCAATCGCCGTTTCTGTAGCGACACGCTGGATTGACTGCACCACGATGCGTTTTGCCTCCTTGTTGGCGGTCAGCTTGGCGTCGTCCATTATGTCGTTTATATACGATGCGGCAGCCGTTTTGGCTTCGTCTTTAAGCGACTCGACAAGTTTCTCCTTTGCCTCTTCTGCCGACAGTCCGGAGATGTGCTCAAGCGTTTCCTGAACGCTTTTCTGCATCTTTTCCACTTCCTGCTCGCGCATCTCAACGGCAGCCACCTGCTGGTCGAGCACGGCTTTCATGTTTTCATTCTCGTTGCGCTTGCGCTGAAGTTCCGACTGTTGCTGGTTGAGCTGCAGTTCGCGCTGCTTGGATTTGGCTTCCGCCGCTTGGATTTTCTGCATGCGCGAGTTGGCTTGTTTCTCAACGTCGGCCTTCATTTTCAACTCGGCTTCCTTAACTTCGAGCAGCTTGTTTTTCTTCAGAACGTCTGCCTCAAGTTTCGCCTCCTCAATTATGTTTTTAGCCCGTGTGTGAGCCATTCTTTTTGTCACAAATAGCACTACTCCGCCTCCAACAAGGAGCGACACCGCGGCTATTATTAAATTCAGCACCATATTGTTTCTATCAGTTAATTAGTTAAGTTTATAAAAAAGCACCAACAACGCGTGCCGCAAGGCACGCACCATTGGTGCGGTATTCTCTCTACTTTCGGGTAGGTGTCGCTTCTATGCCTCTAACCTCTTTTTCAGCATTCATGTCCTACACTCTCCTGAGTGTACGGCATGAAACGCCTGCTTTTTCTAATGTTTTTATATCACGCCGTTACCGGCTTTATATAGATTCTCAATCAATCTTTAAGCTGCTCGATGCATTTGTCGACATCCCGCACCAATCTGGCTATCATGGCACGGCTTCTGTCGAGAGCCTCCCTGTCGGGGGCAATCTGACGCGCCATCTGCAAAAAGTCTTTGTCCATTTCCAATTTCTCAATCAGTTGCCGCTGCTTCTCGTTTTCCTTTTTCAACGCTTCGTTTTCTTCTTGCGAAATCTGCAATTTGTCTTTCATTGCATTATAGCGTTCCAAAAGAATTTGCTGCTTGGCAAGCAACCGTTCAAAAATCTCCGACAAACTTTCAGCCATTCTGAACCAAATTTTTACAAAAGTAAGAATTATATTTCAATTTATAAACACTTTTCCAAAGAATATTTGCGGTCATAGCCCAAAAATCATTCATCAATCACGATTTTGTTAAGCCGCTCCTCATATTTCTCGACGAAATCGCGAAGTGACGCCTCACGCGAACGTCCGGCGGTCAACTCGTCATAATAGAGTTTGGCATACTGAAACGCCACCATTGCCAACACTTGCGACTTGGTGCGCGACGGGTCGGCAACTCGCCATCGGTTGAACAGCGATGTAACTTCCTTCTCCAGCATGCGCAGCTCCTCTTCGTCCGACCGGTTGATCACCGTCTTGACTTGTTCGCCTGCTATATTCAGCGTCACACGCAATTTTTCGTCGTCAAACATAAAATATTCCTTTCTTATCGTGCCAAAATCAGCGCGGAGCGTGATGCCACAACCGTCTTTCCGCCTTTGCTCTTGCCGAGTCCGTCCTTGTCAATCTTACCGTCGGCAGCCACTACCGTCCAGTTGCCTTTTGCCACATTGACGGTCACGTCACGGTCATTGCCGTTGAACACCACTTTCACTTCCTGCCATTCGTCGCCGTTGGCGTGGTTTTTTATTGAATAACTTACCACACAGTCTTCTTTCACCTTGTCAAACACGATGTTGCGGGCAATGTCGGCTGCCGACGTCATGCGGAATGCCGGATGCGCCTTGCGCATGGCTATGAGATTGCGGTAATAGTCAAACTGTTCGCGGTTCTGCTTCTTCAGGTTCCAGTCGATGGCATTGATGGAGTCGGGAGAGCAGTAGCTGTTGTGCTCGCCTTTCTTGTCACGGAAGATTTCCTCTCCGGTAAACATAAACGGCGTGCCTTGCGACGTGAACACGATGGTCTGCGCCAGGCGGGCTACACGCATACGTACTGAATCGTTGGCTTCGGGCATCGACTTGCGCAGCTTGTCGGTCAGACATAGGTCGTCGTGGCACGACACATAGTTCATTATCATTTCAGGCGACGTGGCATAGGCAAACTTCGAGTTGCTGCCTTTGCTGTAGTCCACCTGCGGGTGCGATGTCGATGCGACAACGCCTATTTTCACGGTTTCTTCCTGTCCGGCTTTTCCCGATACGAAGCCTCGGTCGTCCTCCCGGCTGTAATGTCCCTTGACAGCGTCACGGATGTCGTCGCTGAACACCGCCACGCCCTGCATCTTCGATACGTTTTCCTTCAACGCGCGGCGCTCAACGGGCAGCGGGCTGTCGCCTGCTGTCCATCCCTCGCCATAAATCACTGCATACGGATTGATGGCGCGCACCTCTGCCGACACGCGGTTCATCGTTTCTACGTCGTGGATTGCCATCAAGTCGAAGCGGAATCCGTCGATATGATATTCCTTTGTCCAATACTTTACAGAGTTCACGATATAGTCGCTCATCTGACCGCGGTCGGATGCCGTCTCGTTGCCACATCCCGAGGCGTCACTGTAGGAGCCGTCCGGACGATGGCGGTAATAATAGCCGGGAGCCGTAAGCGAGAAATTGGAATCATCGCCAAACGCGGTGTGGTTGTAAACCACATCCATCACCACGCCGATGCCTGCCTTATGCAGCGCCTGCACCATTTCCTTCATCTCGCGGATGCGGCAATATGGATCGGCAGGATTTGTGGAATAAGAGCCTTCGGGCACGTTGTAGTTCAACGGGTCGTAGCCCCAATTGTATTGACGGTCGATAAGTTGCGTCTCGTCGACTGTGTTGTAGTCATACGACGGAAGGATGTGCACATGGGTCACTCCAAGCTCCTTCAAGTGAGCGATTCCTGTCAGCTCTCCGTTGCCCGACTCCGTGCATGGCTCAAGCATTGCCACAAACTTGCCTTTGTTGACGATGCCCGAATTGCGGTGGACGGAGAAATCACGATGGTGCATCTCGTAGACTATGGCGTCGGTCTGATGCGGTGTGACTACATAGGTGTCGCTTCCCCATCCTTCCGGGTTTGTCTGCGAGAAATCGACAATAGCGGCTCGATGTCCGTTGACGCCCACGGCTTTAGCCCACACTCCTGGCGTTTCCTTCAGCCATTCGCCGCCTATCTTTACTTGGAACGTATAAAATTTGCCATATAGCTTCTCCGACTTAGACGCGCGCCACACTCCTGTTGCCGCATCTTTTGCCATCTCGACTGTTTCATAGGCGTTTCCGTTATGCCCGTCGGCATACAGATGCAGCCTGACTGCCTCCGCGCCAGGCGACCAAAGGGCGAAATGCGTGCCTTTGGCATCGACAGTAAGTTCCAGGTCATTGCCTGAATAAACTGGATATGCATTGAGTTCCTCTTCCGGGATTTGCGGCAAAGTCTGCGCCGATGCAACCGGACCCATAAAAGCCGCTGCCGACATAACCGTCGTTACAGTCATAATCTTTCCGATTAAATGTGTCATAGTAACCAAATAAATGAATTATAAGTTTTTCAATGTTTGTATCAATTATCTGACAACCACTTTCTGGCTGCCATATTCGCTTTTCACTATGTAGAAGCCCTTCTGCAGCTCCACGCGCTCATTGCCGGGCTTCACGACAAGCACACGCACCACCTGTCCGGTTATTGAATAAATTGTGAAACGGCATGCCGACTCTGTGTTGTTTTCAATCACCAGCACTCCTTTTCCCGAAGTTGTGGAGGTCACGACATAATCCACTGCGGCACGTTGCTGTGCCACAACCGGCATCGACATCGCCAACACCGAAAAGCCTAAAAGCATCACAATTATCGACTTTCTAATCATATCCGTTCCTCCTCTCTCAAAAAAAACTCCCGACAAGCCGCAGCCTATCTTATACACAAAGATAAGAAATTGGCGCGAAACTGCAAAATTCCGCGCCAGATATCTAACATTGCAAGTCAATATTTATCAAAACATTGCGCTTCTATCTCACAGCCACCTTCACTGCCTTGCCGTCAACATTGACAACATACAGGCCTGTGGCGACAGGTATACGTCCGCCGATACCGTCATAGACAAGCGCGCCCTGCAGCGTGCTTACGCTCACCCGTCCTGCTGCGCACTCCACAACTATAGCTCCGTCGGCGGCATAGACATCTGCCTCCGTCTCCACGTCGGCAACGCCCGAGTATCCGTTGCTGTCGGATATCGTAAACGACACCTCGCCGGTAACAGCGTCACGGGTTATGTTTTTGATGGAGTATGTGCCAAACGACACTGATGTCTGTGTCTTTGACCCCGGAAACATCGGATAATAAGCCGCATACGACTTTTTCTGCACTGGATTGCAGACCAGCTCAATTCCCATCTGGTTGGCATACGCATTGACAATATTTCGTTCCCAGCGGTCTGCGTCGTAGTTTATTTTGGTAATCAGCATACCTTTGTCGCCCGGCGTGCCCGAAGTGCCGTAATAGCCGGCAAACGAGTCCCAGCCTGCCGAAGCGCGGTTTTCAATAAGATAATAATTTGCAGGCGACGGCGAAACGCCATCCATATTATGCGTCGACCCGTCGGCGGTGACGAGCAATGCCTCGCCTTCGTCGATGGTTTTAAGCGTCATCTTGTCGCCATCGCGGCTTGGGAATATCTGCGTTGGCTCAAGCCATCCCATATACATACGCTCATAGGCTGAATATCCGTAAGGCGTACGCCCATAGTTGAGATACGATGCCGAAGCCATGACGTCGTAGTAGCCCGGATCAAGGGCAAGATTGTTGTCGTTGGTACTGTAATGGTCGCTGAAGCCGAGCACGTGTCCGAACTCATGCACAAAAGTGCCGATACCTTCCAGATTCGTCCCGATCTTGTTTTTAAGACTTTCTCGAATTTCGTTGCTGCAGGCGTAGTCATACACCTTCACACCGCCCACATCGGGATCTCCGTCGTAGTTTTCACCATACACCACCCAGCGATGAGGCCACACAGTGTCGTCCGACCCGCCGTTGGCTTCTCCCGCACCGGCATAAAAAACATAGACGTTGTCTATATATCCGTCGTTGTCATAGTCGTAGGTCGACAAATCAACGTCGGCAGACGCCATGCGGCACGCCTCTACTATCATCTCCGGCACATTGGTGTCGTTGCCAGATGCATCGTTCTTACCATAATAGCGGTATTTGTTCGACAGCGTGTAGGGGCCGAACACATCAAACACCGGAGAATATTTTCCATACGATGAATTCCGGAAATAGTCAAGGGCGCTGCCGGTGGCATAATTTTTTGAGTAGCCTTCAGAGTTGAGCATCTCCGAATAATCCTTATTGGTCTGCACCATCGGCATGTCGGGATAGTCCACAAGTATCACAAGGCCATGCTGACTGTTGATGTCGGATGCCGACCGCTGTACGGCGTGCGGCTTAACGGCTCTGCGCTGAAGGGCTTGCGAGCGCAACGCCTGCAATCGGTTCTTAACGCCTGTGGATTTCACAACGCGCTGCTTCGGGACGTTGTCGCCGACCTTATACGGCGTTGCGACAATGCCGTCGGCTGTGACTTCGGCATAGTAGAAATAGCCGTCGTCGCCTTCCTTGACGATGGAGCCGTCAAGCAATGTGGCATAATGGAAGTTTTCATCGCCGTGCAGCATAATCTCTATGCTCGTGCCGTCGGGCAACGTGCGCAGCATAGGGCTGTCGGACGCTGGAACGGCTGACATTGCAGCCGCCACGGCTGCAAATATACCTGAAACAATAAATTTGCGTGTCATAAGGAAATACAATAGTTTATCAACGCAAAAGTAATGATTTTATTTCAATCCCAGGCAAATCCAAGCACACTAAAAAAAACGCGGACACCAAAAAGGTGTCCGCGCCATATATTCCACTAAGACTGTTGTCTATTAGAGGTTGCTGTTGAGTTTGTTCCACTCAGCTACTGGAGGAACGATGCCGAGCTCAACGATTTCGTCGCGCATCTTGCAAAGGTGCTCGTACGACTTGTTTAGAGCTGCCATTTCTTCTTCTGTTCCTGCTGGTTCAGTGAAGTGAACGCCAGTCTTGTCAATAGTAGTAGGCATAGCCATCATTACGTTCTTGAAGCCAAACTTGTCGTTGTTTACGTAGCAGCCGGCTGGCAAAGTAAACTTCTCACCGCCCATAGCAGCCTCGATCATCTTGACAGCGTTGTAGGCTGGGCTCTGGAATGAGCTGCGGCCACGAAGCTTGATGATGTTTGAACCGCCTTGCACTGTGTGGTGCTTGATCTCTTCCCAACGCTCTGCTGAAAGGCCCATTTCCGACAATGGCTTGCCGTCAACCTTAACCTGAGAAGCGAATACTGCCATTTGCTCACCGTGACCACCGTAAGTGTGTGCGCCGGTTACCTTATCCTGCTGAACACCGAACTCAAGTGCCAAAGCCTGCTGCAAACGAGTTGAGTCGAGAGCTGCGAGCGATGTCAACTGCTCTGGTTTCAAACCAGAGTGGATAAGAGCTGTGAGGGCTGTTACGTCTGCCGGGTTGAAGATAACTACGACATGCTTAACATCCGGGCAATATTTTTTGATGTTGTCACCAAACTCAGCGGCAATCTTGCAGTTGCCCTTGAGAAGGTCTTCACGTGTCATGCCTTCCTTACGAGGAGCACCACCAGAAGAAATGATATACTTAGCACCGGAGAAAGCCTCTTCTGGATTTACTGTGTAAGTTACGTTGGCTCCAGGGAATGCGCACTGCTGGATTTCATCAAACACACCGTGTACACCTGGCTCATAGATATCGTAAAGACAAATGTTTGGAGTCAGACCAAGCATCAATACACTCTGAACCATGTTTGAACCAATCATACCGCCTGCACCGACGATTGTCAATTTTTCATCTGTAAGAAACTTCATAGTTTTTAATTTTTTAAAAGTCTGAAAAATAGTATTTTATAAATATAGTTTTATTTCTATCTTCCTCATTGCCGCCACATGCGCCAACCTGAATTTGCAGATGCCTGCTTTTCTACTTGCAAAGTTAACGAAGTTTGCGTAATGGTGGTTCAAAACAATGTGTAGATATTGTTAATTTATTAAAAATATATCGTCACAGCACGGGACTCATCAACCGCACCACTGATTCTTTGAACTTTTGAACGAACGGCCGTCGTCGCCAAGTCGATGACGTGATGCGGGTCGACTGCGCAAGGTCGGCGAAAAAGGCGGTTTTCATTTTCTCGTTTATCGTCTTGCTGTAGATAAATGCGTTGCACTCAAAATTATATTCCATGCTGCGGAAGTCGAAGTTGGTGGAGCCGGTGGTGAAAAATTCGTCGTCGATGACTATGGTCTTGGAATGGAGCATTCCCGGCTCGTAGAAGTACACTTTTATCCCTGCTCTAAGGCAATCGCTGATGTAGGAGCCCGACGCGAGCTTGAGCATCATGGAGTCGGGCTGGCGAGGAATCAGCACCCGCACGTCAATCTTTGACAGGGCTGCCGTCTGAAGGGCTTTGAGCAAGCTCTCGGTGGGCAGGAAATATGGAGTTTCAAGATATATGCATTTTTTGGCGTTGGCGATTGCTTTGTTGAACATCAGCGAGATGTTGTGCCACTGCCCCACAGGACCGCTCGACAATATCTGCACGCCCACACTGCCGTTGTTGCGGCTCTGGAACTCGGAGAAGTTCTCGCCGTCGTCAAATTGGGGCAATTCCATAAATGCCCAGTCGGAATGGAACGAATGCAGCAGTCCGAGCACCGACGGTCCGGTGATGCGCAAATGCGTGTCGCGCCACATTCCATTTTTGTCGCCGACGACATAGCGGTCGGCAACGTTCATTCCGCCTATATATCCTATACGGTTGTCGATTACGGTTATTTTGCGGTGGTTGCGCCAGTTCACACGTGTGGCGAATTCCGGAAAGGTCACCTTGAAGAACGGATGGATGTCGATTCCGGCATCTGCCATCCGCATGAAAAATTTCTTCTTTACGCCGAAACAGCCTACATGGTCATAAATAATCCTTACCTTCACACCGTTACGGCTGCGGTCAATTAGAATGTCGCTTATCTCGGTGCCGAGTTTGTCGTCGTTGAAAATGTAGAACTGCATGTCGATGGCACACTGCGCAGCCATCAAATCGCGCTTGAACGCCTCAAACAGTTCGGCGCCGCTGACAAAGCATTCCACATCGTTGTCAGGAAAATAAATCGCACCCGACAGCTTATGCCCCAAGCGGATTTGCTGACGGCTTTCCGCCGTGAGTGGCAGTTTGCCTATATCGGCTTGCTTGATGGGACGGGAATGGGCAAAACGCTTTTTCAAGCGTTTGGATATCAACGCTTTATTTTTTATACTACGCCCAAAAAACAGATACAGCACCAAGCCTGCCACCGGCAGAAAGAACAGCACCGTAATCCACGCAAGTGAGCGCACAGGGTTGCGGTTCTCCTTCAGTATAATGTAGATGATGGAGATTATCGTGGCTGAATAAATCGCTATACACAGCCAATAAAACCAGTCTGTGAGCATTATTTCCGGCATAGACGCGTTTTATTGTTCAACAGTCAGGCTCCGGCTTTCCACCGTAACCCGCTATATATCTGCGCTAAGTTACCCATTGTTTCCCAATAAAAGAAATTTTTCACCATCAAAAAAGAAAAAAAGAGATTTCACATTGCGGTTTTATTTAATATTTGTACTTTTGACTCTGTTTTTAATTCTATCACTAACCGACTATGAGAAAGAAATTATTCACAGCAGCTGTGGCTTTCGTGCTTTCGGCTCTGACATCCAACGCCTTCGCCTTTCCGACGTGGCTGGAATTGAGAAACGAGATTATAAATTACTACAAGACTATCGACACCAGCAAACAGTGGTGCATCGACAGCGACGGAGACCTCGAGATTACTTACACATCAACCTCCGGCTCCGAACGCAAGGCATACATTATGATGATTGAAAGCGAGCAGGCGATTCCCGACATGCCGCCGGCCGTATGCTACTTTGAGTCGACAACGCCGGCAAAAGCCAATGCCAAGAAGATGACTAAGTGTGCCGATGCCATAAACTGGGCGTTGCCGGGGGTCGGGCAGGTCTATTATAAAAACGATGCCATTTGCGTCGCTTCTTCGATTTATGCCTACAGCGCTCCTTATGTGGCTATGCAGATCACACAATTGGGAACTTTTTCATCTATGGCGATTGACCTTGCGGAGAAATGCACCGACTATGTCACCGAATCTTTTTTCCAATACTTTACAGCTCCTGGCTTCAAAGATTTCGGAAACCGGGTGGTGAAACAATTGAACGACATGGGGTTCTTGTCGGCAAAGGAAGTGAGCAACGATGTGGTGGAATACACTCTCGGCGACACAAACATCAGAATATCGCCACAGGGATATTCTCTCGGCAGCAACCAGTTCATTATGTTCGGCACGTCGTTCTCGGCACGCGACTTTGGCGTGAAGCCTGAGAAAGCGAAAAAAATTGTCGCCGAGCAGTTCCTCAGCCTGTCGTGCCAAACAAGCCGCATTGTCGTGTCGGAGGATGATGGCACGGTGATGGTTATCTCCATGATGCCTGCCGAAGACCAATCTCTTGAAGAAGACTTGAAGCGCGGACTTGCTGCTTATTCTGTCGATGTGGCTGTCACGGCTTTGACAGTGAAAAACGCATTCAAAGGCAAATAGCGGAACATCGGTCAATCTTTGTCCAACATAGGAAGGAAACGGCACACGCAGAATCGAGTAGGAGGAAAACAAAGTAGTTTTTCTCCTACTTTC
>ULYX01046582.1_pt1 | contig 11158 bp, 7 predicted proteins | sample 1962591 | NCBI WGS metagenome assembly ULYX01 (sample SAMEA4835874, study PRJEB28245) | human gut metagenome | biome: gut microbiome; material: fecal sample | place: Denmark | collected 2008
CCTCAACACGGGCACGTCTGCCTCTTCGGTCCTATCGGTCAGCGTGCTGCCGTAGTGCTTCTGTCCGTCAAACCACAGCCCCGTAAGCCTGTCGTCGCGGCATGCCAGGGTTATCTCTCCCAGCGGCGAATGATATTTGCATGTAAATGAAATGTCGCTCATGCGGATATGTTTTTACCTGTTAAACGATTAATGCGGCACCACAGACGGCCCGTTTACATGCCCGGCGCCACATTTCATCATAATATATGGCACGACAGAAACAGACTATACACACCAGAAAGCCTCATGCCGCCATACGGCTTTGCTAATTCCACTAACAGTTACGTTTGCTCTCAGCCACGAATCTTCGCAGCAGAAAAGTCAGAAAATATGGAAATATATAGAATTTGCCGTTGAATCCGATATTCCTGTAGCCCAGTTTGATGCCATACTTCACGTCATTATATTTGTCGTCATTCAGCAGTCTGTTCAGCGAAGCCGTAGCCCCGTCGTTGGCCTTCACCTCCACCGGTATGAGCGAATCGGCATCCCTAATGAAGAAGTCCATCTCAAGAGCCGGCCTGTCGCTGTGATAGTAAAACAGCCGGTAGCCCTGCTTTACGAGCATGTCGCCTACGATATTCTCGTATATCGCTCCTTTGTAAGTGCCGAGATTCCTGTTTGCCCTCAGGTCTTCCTGTGCCTCCTCGTCGAGCGAGGCTATCAGCAGTCCTGTGTCCTTAAAGTATATCTTGTACATTTTGGGGTCGTAGTTGCCTTTCAGCGGCAACTCGAGCTGATTAAGACAGTAGCACACGTTCACCACTCCGGCATCGGCGAGCCATTCAACGCATCCCATATAGTCTCTGTTGCGCGCGTTTCTGGCTATCTTGGTTATCTGAAACCGCTTATTCCCCTTTGCCAGAAAGGTCGAGATATGGTTATACACCGCCTTCACCTTTGCCTTGTCCAGGCCCTCAACATATTTTGTTATGTCCTCCTCATAGTCCTTCAGCAGCTGGCGCTGAATGTCGAGCGTGCCGCTGAAATTCTTGTTCCTAACATACGTGCTGACCACTTCGGGCATGCCTCCGATGATGACATAGTCGCGGAACAGGCTCATCAGAGTGTCCATCTGCAGTTCAGACAGCGGCCTTACATCAAGCATGTGACTTAGCAGGTCGGCCGTGAACTCGTCATTATAGCCCATTGCCCACAAAAATTCCTCAAAGTCCATCGAGTGCATCTCGTAGTCCTCTTTATATCCCACGCTGTTAGATTCTATCTCATTGTAGCTTATCCCCATGAGCGAGCCTGAGCAGATTACGTCGAAACGGCCGTCGAGCTTAAAAAACTTCAGCGACGTGGCGCAGTTGGGGCACGCCTGAAGCTCGTCGAAGAAAAATATGGTATTGCCGGGAATAAACTTCAATTCAGGATTCAGCAGTGATATATTCTTCAGTATGGCGTCCACCTCAAATCCGTCGTTGAATATCTCACGGTATTTTTTCTGCTCGATAAAGTTTATCTCTATCACGCTTGCATAATTCTGACCGGCAAACCACTCTACTGAGCGCGTCTTGCCTATCTGTCTGGCACCCTTGATGATAAGAGGCTTCTTGTCAGGCCTGTTCTTCCAGTCAGTCAGATATTTGTCAATCTTTCTTTTCAGCAACTTCTCCATATTTCCAAACGTCTTGATACATCTGCAAATATAGTAAATTTCACATTTTCCGCATCATAAAAACCCATATTTTTCACACTTTCCGTACCATATTGCCCCATTATTTTCACATTTTCCATACAATATACAGCCATAAATTTCACACTTTCCGCATCTAAAAAGCCTATAAATTTCACATTTTCTCCTTATTAAGGCCAAAAGCAATCAGCTGTATAAGCTGACTAAGCCAACTGACGATGCTTATTCTGACAGTATCTGTGTAATGACATTATGAAGATCGTGCGGCACACTACACACCGTGGCGCCGCCGCATTTTGTAAATATTTCAGACAAAATCCATACCATTTGACGTCTTCAGAATGCCCATGCTCCTCACGTCTCCGCGATTTTGCCTGAAAAACGTCAAAAAACGAGCACTCACACTAAAGCATTGACATACAGACATCTAAGCCATTTTGAAAGCAGAAACCGCAGCGTTAAAATATATTACTCTGCCACTTTCGCTGCAAAACCCATAGGTTTACGCTCCCAAAGCAGTGCTATTGCAACGCAAAACAAGCCCTTCCATGCCCCAAAAACATCATCCTCACACTCCCTTTAGCCGCACAAAAGCAAACATAAGTTAAAACAAAGACACTCAGCACATCACTTCTTTAACATCCATTAAGGTCTTCTTCTCCAGATTACAAAAAAATTTTGTCCTGACTTTTTACCGTGTTTTTAGTTTTTGTATGAAAGTAGTGAAATTATTTGTTGATACAATATGGGCAAATTTTATCATCCATGACAATAACGTTCCAGAAGATACAAAAGCAAGGCAAATTCAGAAAATTACCATAACTATAGAATTTTGTTTTTTACATAAACAAGCACAAAAAATCAATATAATTTGCCAAATCACATTAAATTTTAGAGATTTGGCAAATTATAGCTTATTTTTAATCAAAAAAGAGCCAAAATCTGTATATATCATCAAGACTCTTTATCTTCACGTTTGCAGTTCTCTGCAGTTACAATCATTTTGAAACAGACATAGCGCTCTATTATTTTGATCCGTTCTACACAATAATACATAAAATGTAATTACAAAAATTGTTGCAACAAAAAGTGTATATACATTTATTGTAGTATTTTAATGACCTGCATCGTTATTATATAAATATCATGGCAAAAATTGTACAATCATAATGGATTTGAGCATTTTTATAGAAACAATATATTGTTTGTTAGAGGTTAAATAATATGAGAAGAAAATTACTTTGTGTTCTCTAAGGATAAAACGTTCTCTGTCGACCTTTCTGTCGGTATGCAGTTCTTGCACTCAATAATGCTAAAATTTATTCAATAACAATCTTATACTGCATAAAATAATACATATTTTGTGCAATAGGCATTGTTATTTGAATAAAAAACAGTAATATTGTATTCGAATAACAACATATAAAAGATGAAAACAATCATTCTGAATCAACGCAAAGAACGTGACAAGCTGATGTCTCGTCCGTATTTGACGCGTAAGAGCAACCAAAATACAGATTTGCTATTGGGCAGCCATCTTATCAAGTTGATAACAGGTCCACGGCGAGTGGGTAAATCCACTCAGGCACTATTGATGCTGCGGGACAAGAATTTTGCATACTTGAACTTCGATAACTATCAATTGCTGGAAGCCTGGGATGCTGATTTGGTAATGCGGATGCTGGATGATGTATATCCCGGGTATGAATATATGTTGTTGGACGAGGTACAGAACCTTGACGGATGGGATCTGTGGGTCAGTGAACTGTATAGAATGGGAAAGAATCTCGTGATAACAGGCAGTAATGCCAGAATGCTCAGCAGCGAAATGGCTACAGTATTAACCGGTAAGTATCTTCAGGTAGAAATGTTGCCTTTTAGTCTTGAAGAGTTTTTCAACTGGAATAAGCTTGATCTGCATGTACAGGAACCAGAACACAAGACGGAATCTCTTGTGCTGACAGACGACTATTTGAGGTATGGCGGTTATCCGGAAGTAGTTGCTTCACGCCAACTGACCCGTAGTTACCTTGATACGTTATTTGATTCCATCATATGGAAAGATGTTGCCAAACGTCATAATGTCCGGAATGTGACCGATTTGAATAATCTGGCCATGTATCTTGTCTCAAACTTTTGTAATCCTGTCAGTGCTAATGAGTTAGCAACAGAACTTGACTTCTCCAGTGTCAATACGACAAAGAAATATATGGACTATCTCCATGAACCATACCTTTTCTATTATTTATCACGCTACAATAACAAACTTAAGCTGATGAAAAAAGCTCCAAGGAAAGTGTATGTAGTTGACAATGGCTTTGTGGTGTCCAAGGCTTTTTCTTTAAGTGACAATCTGGGACGATTGCTTGAGAATCAAGTTTTCATAGAACTTATACGCCGAGGTTATGATGTTGAAAAGACCATATTCTATTATCGTTCACGAAACGATAAGGAAGTTGATTTTGTACTTCGTGAAGGAACTCGCATATTACAACTTGTACAGGTCTGTTATGATATGAGCAGTCCTAAAACGGAGAAGCGAGAAGTGGACAGTATTGTTGAATGTGCCGGAGAATTAAAGTGTGATAATCTCGTTATTGTGACTTATAATAACAAACGCACAATCGAGAAAGACGGTTATAAGATAGATGTAGTGCCAATCACAGAGTTTTAAATATATGGATGTCCTGACGCATTTTAGAAGCATAGAAGAATTAACAAAGACACTCTCACGTGAGCAAGGATTGCTGAGCGAGATGTTTGAAAAGCGAAAACTTATGAAGTTTCCGGTCGGGCTTGCCATAGACCTTGTCGGAGGAAATGAAACAAGATTGAGGAAACTGGTGGACTACGGTGTACTAGTGGAAGCTGGCAATACGGTTGAGATAGAGAGTGACTACCTGAACTTCTTCGAAGAAGTGCTGAATGTAAATGAGGAAATCAGTGTATTGAGCGTACAGGAATGTATCAACACATTGAAGGAGTATATAGGCTATTTCCTGCAAGAAACTAATATCAACCGTAAAGCCGGATATCAGGATAGTGTGCGCCAGCTTTTAAAGAAGACCGGATTCAGGACTTTAAAGAATGTGGTTGATTTGAAGCGTAATATGGATAATGCCTATAAGCAGGAACCCAATTATATTATCAAAAAGAAAAAACTGGAGAATTTAGATGAAAAGAGCCATAGCATTCGTGCAATGATACGTGAATGTGAGAAACTGATGGATAACGAGCATGCTTTTTTCATTATGGCCAATGATCCGCACATGGCCAAGACTTGTAGCGATGTGAAGCATGATTTTGTAGAAGCCTATCATGCGTTAATGGAGATTGACAGACAGATTATTTCTTATATCAATCAGATAGACCAGCAGAATAAACTTTACAAAAAGATACGAAGACTGAAGTATCTGCAAGATCAGCTACTGATCAAAAGTGGCACAAATATTAAAAATATGTTGGAGGAAAGAAATCCTCTGTGGATGGAATCCCGTCAATACAATAAGATTCGTCTGTCTTTAGAAATGCTGCGGGAAGACGAATTGGTAGTAAAGATTCTGAGACGGATTGCCGAGCGTAATGGAATACATAAAACAGCAAAAACGGAAGCCGATCCCTTGACTGAAGAAGAACTGCAAAATCATGCCCGACTATTAAAGGATGTGGATTCTGCTGAAGTATGGAATTCATTCCTGGCATCAAGCTATAATTTGTTTGAATTCATCTTGAGGTACGACTATAAGGTAAAACGTAATATTGAAGAGCATGTTACTCTTTTCTGTCAGTTGGTCATCCTGCATCCGGATGAATGCCGGATGACAGGAAAATATGCAATTTATCAAGACATTGAATATCCTATAATTTATGCGAAATAATACTCGAAGAATATACGACAAGTTAAGCCGGGGAGAATTCCTTTCGGTGGACAGTGCAGACGCTTCTGTACGCCATCTTTATGAGGATGTCGAAGAGAATTTGGAGGATTATACAGAATATTTCAAGGAAATAGGTCTGCAATTGGAATCAGGTAATGGTTACTTCTATTTTTCAAGGATAGGAGAGGCTAAACAGTCGATAGAGCAGAAATTGGACAGCTTTTCAAAATGGATTGACTATCTGGATTTTCTCAAATGCTATAATCAGTCATTTGCTGCTGGATATCAGTTCCGTAAAAGCCATTTGATAGAACAGATTAGTCTGGATATAGAACTGAAGGAAAAGGCGCACCATCTGTTCAAAAAATACGGCGTAGGCTCAAATAGTGAGATAGTAAACAAACTGTTACAGGAAATGCAGAATATGGGCTTTGCGGAGTGTATCAGTGAACTTGAGGAAACGTATAAGGTTACTTCTGCATTCCGTTATGTCGAAGAGTTAGTTGATATAATTCAAATAGCAAATGAAGATGAAATACCTGAATAAGATTATTTTTATCAATAGTGCCAATATCCCGTATGCAGAGATTTCTGTAGATGGGAATGTACATTTTACAGGAACCCAGGGCGTTGGTAAAAGTACTGTGTTGAGAGCATTGCTGTTTTTCTATAATGCAGATAAACATCGTTTGGGTATTCAACAGGGACAAAAATCGTTTGATGATTTCTATTTCAGTCAGTCAAACTCTTATATACTTTATGAGGTGATGCGTGATAATGGGGCTTATACGATTGTTGTATGCAGATATCAGGGGCGTGCTTCATGGAGGTTTATTGATGCTCCTTATCAGCGTGAATGGTTAATCGATGGCGATAACCGGGTACTGAGTGACTGGGTAAAGATTCGTGAACGTATAGACAAAAATGTAGCTGTTTCTGCCAGAATAGAATCCGGTGTGATGTTTAAGGATATAATTTTCGGTAACACCCATGACCATAAATATACACGTTATGCATTGGTTCAGAGTCCGCATTATCAGAATATTCCACGAAGTATTCAAAATGTATTTCTAAATACAAAACTTGATGCAGACTTTGTAAAGGATACCATAATACAATCCATGACAGATGAAGATTTACCGCTTGATTTGCAGACCTACAGACGACTCGTTACAAATTTTGAGCGAGAGTATGACGAGATAGACTGTTGGTTTCGCCAATCACGTGATGGTAGTTATCCCGTTCGTCAGCAGGCTTTGAAAATAGCTGAACAAGGGCGTATAATCGTTGCACTTAACCAACAATTGGCTGATGTATGGCATATGCTCAATCATGCTGTAGCCTATAGTGAAGAGCACATACCTCTTTGGGAAGCTAAAGATATCGAAACTAAGGCTGAAATAGAGAAAGAACTTAACCGTGAAAAAGAACTCACATCTGAATATGATAAAGAGAAGGACTCTCTCAATCAAGATCTTGGTTCAAAGAAAGGGAAACTGAAAGATATAGCACAGGCAAGAAAGGAATTTGAGGCTATAGGTATAGACGAAAAGCTGGCTCTTGCCTGTCGTGAATCTGCTATCAAGCAGGAAATAACTGAAAAACAAAATCTATTGGATAATTTATTGAAAACTCATGCATCTATAGAAGAAAAGTACAATATTGCAAGGGATAAACTGGAAAATGCACGTCAGGCGTTCGAGAATGTTCAGAAAAAGGCGTATTATCATAAGCAGGACGAACTTCAGATAAAGCGTAAGTATTTGGAAGAAGAATATATCAAAAACAGAAAGCAGATTATGGATGCTTTCAACAACTGGCAACATGACTCGGATGAGCGTTTGCAAATTCTGTTGGTTGAACAGAACAAGGCAGATAGCGCACTTAAAGAACTTCGTCACTGGAATCCAAAGGCAGATGAAATAAAGCAGGTGGATGATGAACTACAGAAATTGAATTTTAAAGAGAAGGAAAATACGATCCTGCAAGCAGCAGTAAAAAGCCAGATAGATCGGATTACAGCCGAGTACAGGATGAAAGAAACGGAAATAAAACAGGAGTCGCAGCATGAGCAGGAACGTCTTGAAAGTGAGCGTATAACTCTTCGTGAACAGATGGCGAAGATTGATGATATATTGGCTCATTTAGACGGTTCTCTATATAAGTGGCTTTGTGATAATTCGGAAGGTTGGGAGAACACTATAGGCAAAGTTGTTGACGAAGAAAGAATTCTATATGCTCAAGGACTGGAACCTCAATTGGATACAGAGTCCAATGGTCTGTTTGGTATAAAATTGAACCTGGATAACATTGCTTCTGTACATCGTACGCCTGACGATTATAGATTAGAGAAGAGCCACCTGGAAGAACAGGTGCAACATATTAACCGTAGGCTTGCACAATTACCAATTAACCTTCAAGAAGAGATTTCTAAACTTGGCAAGAAACATGCCGCTCAGATAAATCCCCTTCGTCAGAAGAGGACATCGCTGAGGGTTGAAGAAGGACAAATACCCATCAAACGGCAAAACCTACAAACCAGTAGGCATAAATTTCAGATGGAGGAACAAGAGCTGATTAAGCAAGAAAAGGATATCCGCGAACGCTCCTATAATGAATCTGTTTTGCATGTAAATTCGGAGCGGGAAACTCGTGATAAGAATAAAAGCAAAAATAAGAAAGACCTTAAGAATCTTGATTCATCATTTAAAAAGGCTACGAATCTTCTTGAAGATGAATTACGTATTTTCAAAGATAGACAAGAGGATGAAGCCAGAGAGCGTTATCAGGAGTTTTCCGAACAGAAAAAGCAACTTGATGAACAGCAGACAGCAGAACTTGCCGGAAAAGGTGTTGATACAAATTTGTTTGAGAAATATCGTGTAAATTTAAATAAATTAAGGGGACTTTTGGCAAAAATTGAAGATGAACGTTCAATAGTTTTCAAATATCGTCACACTGAGCAAAATCTTTTTGCTAAGGAACCGGAAATAAGAAAGGAAATTAAAAATATTGAACAGCGACTTGCCATGATACGTCAGCGTTATGAAGATAAACGAATACGTATCGAGAAAAAATGTAAAGAAATGAAAGAACACCAGGAAGAACTCCATAATGAACTTTTACATATGAGAGAAGGCTTAGAACTTTATCATCAAATGGTAGAGAATGAGCATCTGGTACCTGATACTTTCCTCTCTGATGACAAAACGAAGAATACTGAGCTGGATTGTCAGCAACTTTTAAGTCAATTTAGGGGTACTGTAAATCAAAAACGCGAATCAATTGAAAAACTTAAGTCATTAGTTGTCAATTTCAATCGTAACTTCAAGCCTCAAAATGCTTTCCATTTTAATACGATGCCAATAACAGATAATGACTATTTGCAGATTGCCTTTGATTTGCAGGACTTCATGGATAATAACAAAATAGAGGATTTCCGCAGACGTACAAGCGAACACTATAAAGATATTTTAGGACGTATCTCGACAGAAATAGGGTCACTGATAAAACGCAGATCAGATGTAGATGGGGTGATACAAGACATAAACCGTGATTTTATAGAAAAGAATTTTGCTGGTGTAATCAAGAGTATTGAACTCAAGTCAGATGAATCATCAGACAAACTTATGAAACTGCTTATATCCATTCACGATTATGCTGTAGAGAATGCTCTTTCAATAGGTGAATTGAATCTTTTCTCAAGTAATAACCGGGATGAAGTGAACCATAAGGTCGTGGATTATCTGAAGAGTCTGTCTCATCAGCTACATAATGAACCTAATCGTCCGACTGTATCGTTAGGTGATGCATTCCGTTTACAGTTTCGCGTGAAGGAGAACGACAATGACACAGGCTGGACCGTACGTATTAATAATGTTGGATCTGACGGTACGGATATCCTTGTGAAAGCAATGGTCAATATCATGCTCATCAATGTTTTTAAGAAAAAGGTAGCCAGAAAAAGTGGTGATTTCATTGTACACTGTATGATGGATGAGATAGGACGCTTACACCCTAACAATATAAAAGGCATTCTGCAGTTTGCCAATACGCGCAATATATATATTATTAACAGTTCACCGACATCGTATAATGCTTACGACTACCGCTATACCTATATGTTAAGTAAGCATGGGGTGAGGACGAGAGTGGAAAAGTTGTTAAAACGAATAAATTAGTCAGATGATATGGCAATAAGCGCATCTATACAGGCATTGTTGGCTGGTGAACAGGTTGCCGGCTCAAAACTAAACAATAAGTTGCTTGATGAACTGTTGGCTGAAGGTATGCTATTGGTGATATCACATGGTTCAAGAAAATCATATCTTGCCCGTGACACAGATGCTCTTAAAAGGTTTCTTGTAGATAAGGATGAAAGTTACCGAATTCTTGAAGTAAACGTTCCTGATTCCCGTGCGTCAATGGCAATGGAAACAGGAAATTCAAAACTTGCTACAGTTCGTTCCTGCCCTGGATTTCCTATAAACAGCTACGAACCTATTGAATGTTTTCTTTGTGGAGAGCCATTTTTGGTAAATCCGCAGGCAGGAAGCTTCCTGTTTGTCTCAGACTGGGAAAAATTTACGATTCCCGAAGATGTGGTAATAATTGGTATCGAGAATATGGAAAATTTTAGGATGATTCGTAAACAAAGAGAATTATTTGAAAATTATCTCAAAACACATGATTTTTCAAACAGAGTACTCTTTGTATCTAGATATCCACAATCTTCTGATCTTAGAAGGTGGCTGTGTTCTATTCCAAATTATTATCTCCATTTCGGAGACTTTGATTTGGCGGGAATTAATATATTTCTCTTAGAGTTTCATCAATATCTAGGCAAGGAACGTTCTTCATATTTAATTCCTGACGATATTGAATTCCGTCTGCAGTCTGGCTCTCGGAAAAGATATGATGAGCAGTCTAACTATTTCAAAGATATCAAGTCAGATTTATTCGAGTTGCAGCAATTGATAACTTTAATTCATCGTGAGCGAAAAGCCTATGATCAGGAGGGTTACATATGTTGTAATTCGTAATATATAACAACTCTTTAATTTATAAATTATCCTTGTTGTCATTCCCACTGAGTTCTCAGTTGACAGTGTAAAATATTAATAGTAATAATTTTTAAATCAAAAACAGCCAAAATCAGTATATATAATCATTTATCCGATTCTTCGTATTCTAATTCACAAGATGTATTGTTCGGGGATATTATGTCGTTCTATTTCGCCTTCAAACCGGCAGGTATAAATAGAGCCTTGGGAACGAAACTTCGCTCGCCTTATCACGTAGGAAAAAATACTATTTACGCCTATTTACCGGGGGAGACTGCGGAAGAAGATGTAAATTGTCGGGGGACTGGCTCTACTTTTCACCGCGTTCGGGCCACAGGGTGTAGTCTAAGGCGCGGTTGCTGTCGGGAGCAATCTCTATCGGAGCGTTGTCCTGCCGTGCGTCGTCTGATGCCGTGGAACGGTTGTAGAGCGTAACAGCCACATAAGCCGTAAGCGCAGCAACAACTAATGCCAGCAATGCAACCACGATGCGCTGCCGGTTGTCTGTGCGCGGCAGCGACATCACGGCCGAC
>ULYX01016539.1_pt1 | contig 11141 bp, 7 predicted proteins | sample 1962591 | NCBI WGS metagenome assembly ULYX01 (sample SAMEA4835874, study PRJEB28245) | human gut metagenome | biome: gut microbiome; material: fecal sample | place: Denmark | collected 2008
ACCACCAAAAACACTATTTTGGTGGTTGTTGTATACACATACATTTATTATAATATACATATGAATGAAAAACAACAGTTGTATGATAAAAGGAGGCACAAACATGAACCGGCAAGATTTTTATGATGGAAAATTATTTGATGCATATCGTTATATGGGTGCACATAAAGACGGTGATAAGATTCGTTTTGTAACCTATGCACCAAGAGCCTCCAGGATATCGATCATTGGGGAGTTTAATAACTGGAATGAAGAATTTATGGAACAAGACGCACAAAGTGGTTTCTTTTTATTCTACTCCGACAAAGCTAAAGAGGGTCAGATGTACAAATATTGCATCTACGGACCAGATGGCAATCGGCAGGAACATTGCGATCCTTACGGATTTGAGATGGAACTAAGACCAGGAGCATGTTCGATCATCAGAGATATCACAACATACAGATTCAATGACAGATCATGGATGCAGATGAGAAGTGCCGGAATGGAAGATGCCATCAATATCTATGAGATGCATATGGGTTCATGGAGAATGAATAAGAAAGATGAGAATGGATGGTATCAGTATGATGAGATTGCCAAGATGCTCGTTCCATATCTAAAACAAAATAATTATACCCATGTAGAATTAATGCCACTGTCAGAACATCCATTTGATGGATCATGGGGATACCAAAACACTGGATTTTTTGCACCAACGAAACGTTATGGAACTTCAGATAAATTAATGAAATTTGTTGATATGATGCATCAGGCAGGGATTGGAGTCATTATGGATTTTGTGCCAGTTCATTTTGCAGTAGATGGATATGGACTGAAATTATATGATGGAACTCCATTATATGAATACGATAATAAAGATACTGGAGAGAGTGAATGGGGAAGTTGCAACTTTATTCATTCCAGAAGAGAAGTTCAGTGCTTCTTGCAATCAGCGGCCAACTATTGGCTGGAAGAGTATCATTTTGATGGAATCCGTATGGATGCAGTGAGCCGCCTGATCTACTGGCAGGGAGATGAAAGCAGAGGAGTCAATGATACAGCGATCGACTTCTTAAAAGCATTCAATTTAGGTTTAAAACAACGTCATCCAACCGCCATGCTGATCGCAGAAGATTCCACTGCTTATCCAGGTGTGACAGAACCCGTATGGAAAGGCGGGTTAGGATTTGATTACAAATGGGATTTAGGATGGATGCACGATACTCTGGAATATTTTCAGACTGGACCAGAATATCGAAGTCGTGATTATCACAAACTAACATTCTCTATGGTGTATTTCTGGAATGAACGTTATATGCTAGAATATTGTCATGATGAAGTTGTACATGGCAAGGCAACGATCTTACAGAAGATGTATGGGGATTATGAAGATAAATTTCCACAGGCAAGGGCTATGTATATGTATATGATGATCCATCCAGGAAAGAAATTAAACTTTATGGGGAATGAATTTGGACAGATCAGGGAATGGAGCGAAGCACAGGAACAGGATTGGATGATCTTAAAATATCCGATTCATGATGCCTTCCATAAATATATGGTCAAATTAAATGACATTTACAAGAAAGAAAAAGCTTTCCATTATGATTATCATAGAGAAAACTTTGAATGGCTGGACTGTCATCAGGAAGAACGATGTATTTATGCGATCGGAAGAAAAACGGCAGATCACATGATCGTTGGAATCTTTAATTTCTCTGATAAAGAGCAGAAAGATTATAAATTAACGATCAAAGGACACCATACGAGAAGAACATTGTTACATACTGAATGGGAACAGTATGGTGGAACGATGAAGAAACGTAAAGAAAATATTCATCTAAAGAAAAAAGGAAAAGACAGTGAGCTTACGATCACACTTCCAAGATACAGTGGAGTTTTATTAAAACTAACGAAGAAAGAATAAGGCAGAAATTTTGAGTAAAAGGAGATAATATCATGAAAATATACGATTTAGTAATCATAGGTTCCGGACCAGCTGGAATGTCTGCAGCAATCTATGCACAGAGAGCAATGCTTGATTTTGTTATGCTCGAGAAAGAATATATGCCAGGAGGACAGGTTGTACAGACTTATGAAGTTGATAATTATCCTGGAATTCCAAAGACAAATGGAATGGATCTTGGATTAAAATTTTCAGAGCATGCGAAAGAACTTGGTGCTAAAAGTATTACAGCAGAAGTTAAAGAAATCTATGCAGACGAAGAAATCAAAGAGATCATGCTTAAGAATGGAGATATATTAAAAACAAGGACGATCATTCTTGCAACAGGAGCAGTTCATCAGACTTTGGGAATAGAAGGAGAAGAAAAATTAAAGGGAATGGGAGTATCTTATTGTGCAACATGTGATGGAGCATTTTTTAGAAATAAGGTAACAGCAGTTGTTGGTGGTGGAAATGTTGCATTGGAAGATGCAATATTCTTAAGCCATATGTGTAAAAAAGTTTATCTGATCCATCGAAGAGATGAATTTCGTGGTGCAAAGATTCTTCAGGATGAAGTAAAGAAGAACGACAAGATTGAAATCTTATGGAACACGATCGTGACAAAAATCGATGGAGATGAGGTTGTGGAGGGACTTCATATACAAGATGTAGATAACCATGTGGATAAGTTACTAGATGTTGATGGAATTTTTATCGCTGTGGGGACAAAACCAGCTTCCGAGCTTTTATCTGGAAAGTTATCAACAGACGAAAAAGGATATATTATCGCAGGAGAAGACGGTGTTACAAATATTCCGGGAATCTTTGCTGCAGGGGATGGAAGAAGCAAAAATCTTCGTCAGGTGGTGACGGCGGTGTCAGATGGTGCCAACTGTGTGTATTCAGTCGAGCGATATCTTCAAAATGCCTAATTTTCAGACAATTTAAGCTATTTTTATATAGTGACTCATAAATTAAAAATCAACCGCTTTTTGTCGATTTGTGCTAGTTGTATAACAAAAAGCAGGTTGATTTTTTTATGGAAAAATTACACACATATTGCTAACAAAATACCCACAAAGTTATCAACATACAGAAATGGCATATTTTAGCCAAAAATGAGTTACCCACAGAGTTATCCACATTATCCACATCCACAATTCGACAAATAATAACTGTGGATAACTTCAAAAAGAAACATATGTTTTGTTTACTATTTATAAAAAGATTTTGTTTTCTTAATCAGAATTATATGTTATAATGAATTCATACAAAAAAGGTAAAGGAGATGGGAGCCATGAAATTCATTATTAGTGGAAAGAACATTGAAGTTACAGAAGGTATCAAAGCAGCAATTGAAGAGAAACTCGGACGTCTCGACAAATATTTAGTAGACGATACGATCGTGAATGTAACTTTAAGTGTTCAGAAGGGAAGACAGAAGATAGAAGTTACCATTCCTATGAAAGGGCACATTATCCGTGCTGAAGAAGGCAGTGAAGACATGTATGTATCTATTGACCTGGTAGTAGATGTGATCGAACGCCAGATCCGCAGATATAAAACAAGACTTATGAATCAGAAATATGATGGAACAAGCTTCAAACAGGAATTTATGGAGCAGGAAGACGATGTGGAAGATGATGAGATCAGAATCATCCGAAGCAAGAAGTTTGCTATCAAACCAATGGATGTAGAAGAAGCTTGTGTACAGATGGAATTATTAGGACATGATTTCTTTGTATTCCGCAATGCTGATACATTTGAAGTCAATGTTGTATACAAGAGAAAAGGAAATACATACGGACTGATCGAACCTGAATTTTAGAAGATCGGAAGATGGAGGAGATCCTTATGACAAGGATCTCCTTTTTTCATACTTTTTTTTATAAAAAATTCAAAATTTATTGAGAATTTTTACAATTAGTTAACTTGCACCTTATAATGTTAAGTGTTACAATAGCAAAGACTATATAATAGATATAAGACTATCTTGATATCAGATGTCAGAGACAGAACGATCACAAGATGGAACAATCATAAAAAGAAACTTAGGAGATTATTTATGGGTTTATTTGATAAAGTATTTGGTTCTCACAGTGATAAGGAACTAAAACGAATCAGCAAGACAGTTGACAAGATCGAAGCACTCGATGAGTCCATGCAGAAATTGTCAGATGAGGAACTAAGACATAAGACCGTTGAATTTAAAGAAAGACTTGCAAATGGAGAGACATTAGATGATCTGTTACCAGAAGCATATGCAACAGTAAGAGAAGCCAGCAGCCGTGCGATCGGTTTAAAACATTACCGTGTACAGCTGATCGGTGGTATCATCCTGCATCAGGGACGTATCGCAGAGATGAGAACTGGTGAAGGTAAAACTTTAGTATCCACGTTACCTGCATATTTAAATGCACTGGAAGAAAAGGGCGTTCATATCGTAACAGTCAATGATTATCTGGCAACTCGAGATGCCGAGTGGATGGGAAAAGTTCATAATTTTCTTGGATTAACTGTTGGCGTTGTTACAAATGATATGGAGAATGATGAACGTCGTGAAGCATATAACTGTGATATTACTTATATTACAAACAATGAATTAGGATTTGACTACTTAAGAGATAACATGGTCATTGAGAAAGAAGATCTTGTACAGAGAGATCTTCACTATGCGATCGTCGATGAGGTCGATTCCGTACTGATTGATGAGGCAAGAACACCACTGATTATTTCCGGTGAAAGTGGTAAGTCTACAGAATTGTACCGTGCATGTGATATCTTAGCCCGCCAGATGGAACGAGGAAGTTCTGATGGTGAATTATCCAAGATGGATATCTTAATGAACGAGGATATCGAAGAAGATGGAGATTTCCTTGTCAATGAAAAAGATAAACAGATCATGCTGACTGCAGATGGCGTGAAGAAAGTCGAGAAATTCTTCCATATCGAGAATCTTGCAGATCCAGAGAACCTTGCGATCCAGCATAATATCATCTTAGCACTTCGTGCACATAACTTAATGTTTAAAGACAAAGACTATGTAGTAAAAGATGATGAAGTATTGATCGTCGATGAATTTACAGGACGTATCATGCCAGGAAGACGTTATTCTGATGGTCTGCATCAGGCAATCGAAGCGAAGGAAAATGTAAAGGTCAAGAGAGAATCCAAAACTCTTGCAACGATCACGTTCCAGAACTTCTTCAATAAATATGACAAGAAAGCAGGTATGACAGGTACTGCACTTACAGAAGAACAGGAATTTAGAGAGATTTATGGAATGGACGTTGTTGTGATCCCAACAAACAAACCAGTTCAGAGAATCGATCATGATGATGCGATCTACAAGACAAAACGTGAGAAGATGAATGCTGTTGTCGAAGATATCATTGAATCTCATGCAAAAGGACAGCCTGTTTTAGTTGGTACGATCACCATCGAGATGTCTGAAGAATTAAGTGCAATGCTTAAGAAACGTGGAATCAAACACAACGTACTGAATGCGAAATTCCACGAGAAAGAAGCAGAGATCATCTCTCACGCAGGTGAGATCGGTGCCGTAACGATCGCTACGAACATGGCTGGTCGTGGTACTGACATCGTGCTGGAAGATGGTGTTGCAGAACTTGGCGGATTAAAGATCATCGGTACAGAACGTCATGAATCCAGACGTATCGATAACCAGTTACGTGGTCGTGCTGGACGTCAGGGAGATCCAGGTGAATCTAAGTTCTATTTATCACTGGAAGATGATCTGATGAGATTGTTTGGATCTGAAAGAATGATCAGTATATACAATGCACTGGGAATTCCAGAAGGAGAAGAAATCCAGCATAAGACGATCAGCAAGACGATCGAGAAAGCCCAGAAGAAGATTGAGAATAACAACTTTGGTATTCGTAAGAATCTGTTAGATTATGATAGAGTCAACAATGAACAGAGAGAAGTTATGTACAAAGAACGCCGCCGTGTTCTTGACGGAGATGACATGAAAGAATCTGTTTTAGGCATGATGAAAGAAACAGTTGCAAATCATGTATATCAGGTGATCAGTGATGAGCTTCCACCAGAAGAGTGGGATCTGGCAGCACTGAATGCAGAGTTACTTCCAATTGTACCACTGAATAAGATCGTATTAACAGATGCAGAGAAATCTTCTGGTAAAGTTGATGATCTGGTAGCAAGATTACAGGAAGAAACAGTTGCATTATATGAACAGAAAGAAAAAGAATTCGAAGACTTTGATCTTCGTGAGATTGAACGTATTATCTTACTGAAAGTCATCGACCGCAAGTGGATGGATCATATTGATGATATGGATCAATTAAGAGAAGGAATTGGTCTTCAGGCATATGGACAGAGAGATCCAGTTGTTGAATACCGTATGGCTGGATTTGAGATGTTCAATGATATGACAAAGGCAATTCAGGAAGAGACAACAGGTGCACTGTTCCACGTACAGGTTGAGCAGAAGATTGAGAGAGAAGAAGCTCCAAAGATCACTGGAACAAACAAAGATGCAGAAGTTGAGAAGAAGCCTTATGTAAGAAAAGGAGCAAAAGTCGGCAGAAATGATCCTTGCCCATGTGGAAGTGGTAAGAAGTATAAGAACTGCTGCGGAAGGAATAAATAAGGAGTTTTTTATCAATGATTGAAGCAGAACAATTAAAATATAAATTAAACTCTTTTCAGGAACCACTAGAAGATCTTAGTGGTTCCCTTGCGTTAGAAGCAAAAAAAGAGAGAATTGATCAATTAGAACTGAATATGGAAGAACCAGGATTCTGGGATAATGTTGAGGAATCCCAGAATGTTATGAAAGAAGTCAAAAGCCTGAAAGGTGTCGTGGAAGAATATGATGATCTGAAAACAAAATATGAAGATATCGAGACTTTGATCGATATGGCAGAAGAAGATGAAGATGCCGATCTGATCGAAGAAGCCACTGCTTTGATGGATGAATTTGAAAAAACATATGAGGAATTACGTATTTCAACACTGCTAACAGGTGAATATGATAAGGATGATGCAATTCTTACACTACATGCCGGGGCAGGTGGAACAGAGTCTTGCGACTGGGCAGGAATGCTATACCGTATGTTCACAAGATGGGCAGGAAAGAAAGGTTATGGAACAGAAGTTCTTGATTATCTTGATGGGGATGAAGCAGGGATCAAATCTGTTACTGTGAAGATCACGGGAATGAACGCTTATGGATATTTACGATCTGAAAAAGGTGTTCACCGTCTTGTCCGAATTTCTCCATTCAATGCAGCAGGAAAACGACAGACATCGTTTGCATCCTGTGATGTAATGCCAGATATCAAAGATGATATAGAAGTTGAGATTGCAGATGAAGATATCCGGATCGACACATATCGTGCAAGTGGAGCTGGTGGACAGCATATCAACAAAACAGATTCCGCAATCCGTATTACGCATTTACCAACAGGAATCGTTGTACAGTGCCAGAATGAGCGTTCACAGCACAAGAACAAAGATCAGGCAATGAAGATGTTAAAGACAAAACTGTATCTGTTAAAACAGCAGCAACATTTGGAAAAATTATCAGATATCCGAGGTGATGTTGGGGATAATGGATGGGGAAACCAGATCAGATCCTATGTCCTGCAACCTTATACAATGGTAAAAGATCACAGAACAAACTTTGAAAGCGGAAATCCAAGCGCTGTATTAGATGGGGATCTGGATGGATTTATGAATGCCTATCTTGCATGGGATAACAACAGTAAGAGGGAAGAAAATTAAACAGAAAACTTCCGGTCAGATCATGTATTTATTTTAAAACCAAATTTTCTATTGCATCATAAAAATATCTGTGGTAGTATTTTGTGCAAAGACAACTGTACACCACAGGAAAACAAAAGGAACCAGACATGAAAGAAACCAACTATTATGTAATTAAAAAGAAAGCAGTTCCAGAAGTGTTGTTAAAGGTGTTAGAGGTCCAGAAACTGTTAGATTCAAAGAGAGCAGTTTCTGTATTAGAAGCTACAGAGAAGGTGGGAATCAGTCGAAGTTCTTATTATAAGTATAAGGATGATATTTTCCCATTTTATGCTGGTAAGAAAGGACGTAGTATCACATTCGTGATCGAAGTCGATGACCAGCCTGGCGTTATGGCCTCGATCCTTAACATTTTTGCACTTTATAAGGCAAATATCCTGACGATCCACCAGAGTATTCCAATTAATGGAAAGGGACTCTTAACAGTCAGTGTTGACATCGAAGACAGCGAGACGGATGTCTCGGCTATGATTCAGGATGTTGAGAAGATAGAAGATGTATCTTATGTAAAAATAATTGCAATGGAATAGATGTATAAATATACATGACACATTTTTGGAGGACAGAATGAAATACGTTATTGTTTTAGGAGATGGAATGGCTGACGAGCCAATCGAAGCAGCAGGTGGGAAGACACCACTTCAGTTAGCAGACAAACCAGTGATGGATGAGATGGCGAAAGTTTCCGAACAGGGAATCGCTTATACAGTACCATCCAATTTACCAGCAGGAAGTGATGTAGCCAATCTTTCTATGTTAGGATATGACCCACAGGTTTATTATTCCGGAAGATCACCCCTTGAGGCATTAAGCATTGGTGTTGATATGAAAGATACAGATATTGCACTTAGATGTAACGTTGTAACCGTATCTGAAGACGAAGATTATGAAGATAAGACGATCATCGACCACAGCGCAGGAGAGATCACTTCTGAGGAAGCAGCGATCCTGATCGAAGCTGTGAGAAAAGAATTAGAAGATGATGAATATAAATTTTATCCGGGAGTCAGCTACCGCCATTTAACGATCTGGGATCATGGAGAAGTAGTCGAACTTGTACCACCTCATGATGTTTTAGGACAGAAGATCGGGCAGTATCTTCCAAAGCAGGAGAAGCTAAAAGAGATGATGGAAAAGAGTTTTGATATCTTAAATCATCATCCGATCAATGAAGCAAGAGCTGAGAAAGGCTTGAATAAAGCAAACAGCATCTGGTTCTGGGGAGCAGGGACGAAACCGGCACTGGACGATTTTAAAGAGAAGACTGGAATGAATGGAGCTATGGTATCTGCCGTCGATCTGTTAAAAGGAATCGCAGTTGGAGCAAACATGAGAAATCTTGATGTAGAGGGTGCCAATGGCGGTCTTGACACGAATTATCATGGGAAAGCGATGGCAGCAGTTGAAGCACTACTTGAAAAAAATGATGATTTCGCTTATATTCATGTAGAGGCACCTGATGAGATGGGTCATCAGGGAAGTCTTGAGAATAAGATCAAAGCAATCGAACATCTTGATAAAGAAGTTGTGAAGGTTGTCAAAGAAGAACTTGAGAAAGCTGGAGAGGATTTTAGAATTCTGATCGGACCGGATCATCCGACACCAATTGCGATCCGTACCCATTCCAAAGAACCGATACCATTTATGATCTACGACAGCACGAAAGATTATGAAGGTCAGGAAGAGTACAGCGAAGAAGCAGCGAGAGAGACAGGAATTGTCATTTCCCACGCTTATGATTTAATGAATCGGTTATTACAAAAATAAGAGAAATAATTTTAGGAGGCACAAGATGCTAGTAGTTAAGAAATTTGGTGGTACTTCTGTAGGAAATAAAGATCGTATCATGAACGTTGCAAAAAGATGTATTGAAGATTACAAAAAAGGAAATGATGTTGTTGTTGTCTTATCAGCAATGGGTAAGATGACAGATGAACTGATCGCAAAAGCAAAAGAGATCAATCCTAATCCATCCAGAAGAGAGATGGATATGTTATTAACAACAGGAGAACAGACTTCTGTATCATTAATGGCAATGGCAATGGATTCTCTTGGAGTTCCTGCTGTTTCCCTAAATGCATTCCAGGTAGCAATGCATACAACTTCTGTATACAGCAATGCAAGAATCAAAAGAATTGATACAGACCGTATCATGAATGAATTAGAACAGAGAAAGATCGTAATCGTTACAGGATTTCAGGGAGTTGACCAGTTCGATAACTACACAACACTTGGACGTGGTGGATCTGATACAACAGCTGTAGCACTGGCAGCAGCGTTACACGCAGATGCATGTGAGATTTATACAGACGTAGACGGAGTCTATACAGCAGACCCAAGAAAAGTATCAGAGGCTAAAAAATTAAATGAGATCACATATGATGAGATGTTAGAAATGGCAACACTCGGAGCAGGAGTACTTCATAATCGTTCTGTAGAACTTGCTAAGAAACATGGAGTTGCCTTAGTTGTTAGATCAAGTCTTACAACAGAAGAAGGAACTGTCGTAAAAGAAAGCGTAAAATCAAGGGACAACGAGATCAGCGGTGTAGCAGGAGATGATGATGCAGCAAGAATCGCAGTTATGGGAATCGATGATACACCAGGTATGGCATTCAAGATCTTCAATGTATTAGCAAAGAAAAATGTAAACGTAGATATGATCTTGCAGTCAGTTGGACATAATGACAAGAAAGATATCTCCTTCACAGTCAAAGAAGAAGAATTAGATATCGCAGTTAAAGCATTAGAAGATTACCTTCCAGACAGCTATTATGAAGAGATCAAAGCAAGCAAAGAAGTTGCCAAAGTATCAATTATCGGAAAAGGATTATTAAACCACTATGGAATGGCAGCTCGTATGTTTAACGCTTTATATAAAGCAGATGTAAACATTCGAATGATCTCTACATCTGAGATCCGTGTTACAGTGCTTGTAAACCAGGAAGATATGGTGAAAGCAATGAATGCAGCACATGAAGAATTTGAGATGTAAATTTTAATTTTCTGGTTTGATGACGGAAATTATTGGTGGAATATTATAAAAAGGGTTATCTGTCTGCGATGCGCTCTCGCTCGACTCACACGCAGCTGTACTAAGCTCCTGAATGGTCTAACGACCATCCACTCACTAAGTGCAGGCGTGTTCCTACGGTCTCAGACAGATAACCCTTTTTATAATATTCAAATAATTTACGTAATCGAAACCACTACCGAATGTGTATGGAGAATGATCTTGGATGTAAATTAGTTTTTTCAAGACAGAAGATAAGTGTTTATTATACCCCTAAACATCCCAACAAATCGGTGCTGTAGAAGTTCTTTTACCTTCTGTTAATAAACACAAAAATTATTAATCAGTACCGTATAACATACACACTGTGTAGTGGTTTGAATCACG
>ULYX01036757.1_pt1 | contig 11070 bp, 8 predicted proteins | sample 1962591 | NCBI WGS metagenome assembly ULYX01 (sample SAMEA4835874, study PRJEB28245) | human gut metagenome | biome: gut microbiome; material: fecal sample | place: Denmark | collected 2008
ATGGTCAGTTAGGAACGACTTTCGGTGGCAATCATCTGGCATGTGCAGCAGCTATCGCTGTACTTGATGTAATGAAAGCAGAAAATCTGGTTGAAAATGCAGCCAAAGTAGGTACTCACCTATTGGAAGAATTGAAAGGCTTCAAAGGAATCAAAGAAGTACGCGGTCGCGGCTTGATGATTGGAATGGAATTTGAAGAACCCATCAAGGAACTCCGCCAGAAATTACTTTTCGAAGAAAAGGTATTTACCGGTGTCAGCGGCACCAACGTCATCCGTTTGCTTCCGCCGCTCTGCCTGAGCATGAACGAAGCAGATGAATTCCTGACTCGCTTACATAGGCTTATCAAATAATAAAAACGTATCACGTTTTTACATTTACGCCTTGATGTATTTCTACATCAAGGCGTTTTTTGTTATCCTTTCTTATTACCCATAAATTTTCTCCATTAAAGGAGATTTTATTTTTCCAGTTCAGGAGAAACGTTCCAGAATCTCCATGCACATACGGCCGTTATGATAAGGGCATTTCCAGAAACCAGCCTTATCATCCTTCATATTGACGGTACCATCCGCATACAAACTCCAATACCATTCACCATGCACCTTATCCACTAATTTCGTTTGAATGAAATTCCAGCATCGCAACGCAATATGCAATGCTTCTTCATCGCCAAAATGCTGAAAAAGATTCACATGCCCTACCACATTTTCAGCTTGAACCCACCAGTGCAGCTCACGGTCAATTTTTCCTTTACTGACAAAGTTCTCGTAAATCATACTGCCATCTGGATTCAGGCCTTCATCTGCCGCCTCAGCAATTTTCACAATAACCGGCTCCACCTTTTTCAACAAATCCAGATCACCAACCACCAGTGCCGCCTCATGTATCAGCCACGAAGCTTCAATATCATGTCCGTAAGATACTATCTGATACTTATTGGTCCAGTCATCTTCAAAGAACAGATTCAGGTGATACGTTTTGGCATCCAAAATCTTCTCTAAAAACAAATTGACCAGATTGACAATCTGCTTCTTCAGGCGTTCATCTTTCCATACACGATAAAGATTTGTATAAGGCTCCAGAATATGCAAGTGCGTATTCATCGTCTTTTTCTCATTCTCGTCCTTATCGCTTAAGCGCATATCTTCTATCGGACGCCAGTCGCGCGTCAAAGCTTCCAGATAGCCGTTCTTTTCTGCATCAAAACTATATTTTTCAATTACCTCAAACAACCGGCAAGCATAATCCAAGGCTTCCGCATCTCCCGTCGCACGCGCGTACTCACTCAACCCGTAAATGGCAAAGCCAATGGCATAAATCTGCTTCTTGGTATCAAGTGGATTCCCTTCACAATCCAGTTCCCAATAAATACCTCCAAACTCCGTGTCATAGAAATGATCAATCAAATAGCGTTTGGCACGTGTAGCCGTTTCCAGATACTCCTCTTTATGAAGCAGACGGTATGCAGCCGAGAAAGTCCACAAGATACGTGCATTTAGGATGGCTCCCTTCGATGCAGATGTCTCCAATACATCCTTTCCGGTAATACGACCGTAAAATCCACCATGTTCACAGTCAGTCATCTTTTGCATCCAAAACGGAAGTATATTCTGTTCCAGTTCTGCCTTCACCTCCACGCAGAGCTGATTTATCTTCTCATTCTTCATCTTTTGATTCTCTCTTTAAGTTTAACTGTTCCATTATACCTTTCATCTTCTGTTCTCCCAGCGGATAGAAGACAATAAAGACTATCGAAATAAATGCAGCCGCAGCCGGAAGCAAGCTTAAGAACATTTTGATGCCATGGATGGTTTCTTCGCTCTGTACTGCATTAGCCTGAAAGCCAAAGAAAGACAACAACCATCCGGTCACCGCCGTACCAATGGCCCATCCAAATTTCTGGCTCATGGATGAAGCACTAAAAATCAATCCCGTAGCACGGTTACCCGTTTTCAATTCCGAGAAATCGGCACAATCGGCATACATTGACCAGAGCAACGGGAAAATACTACCGGCACATACACTTATCAAGCATTGAAATACAAAAATCAATGTCAAATCCTCCTTGTCAAACCAGAAAAATATCACACTCAATACCGAAGCAATCAGCATGGAAAGTGCAAAAGTCTTTTTCTTTCCAATCTTATTACTCATAGGAGCTGCCAAAACTACACCTACAATATTCGCAATCTGCCCCACAGAAAGATACAAACCGCTCAACACAAAAGACACCCCCATCAGTGAAACAGTACGATATTCATCTTCTACAATAAAATACTTGAAGTAATACACCGCTGCTCCGTCACGAATAGAATTAAATACCAATGTCGCTACTCCAGCTCCAAACAAAATCCACCAAGGCTTATTATGAAACAAATCCCTAATGTCCTCCTTCAAAGAAGTTTTCTTCTCATTAATCGGCTTTACTCGTTCTCTTGTCCAGGCAAAGCAACCTAAAAACAGCAGGGCACACATCACTCCAATTACCACCACGGCCATGAACCAGCCAAACTGCTGATCACTCAACTCCTTGCTATGCCCGCTAAACCAGTTCACCATCGGCATGAACAACAACAGAGCAATAAAACTACCCAAGTAAGCAAACATCATACGGTAAGTAGATAAGGTATTACGCTCTGACGGGTTAGGGCTCATCACTCCCAATAATGAAGCATAAGGTACATTAATGCCAGAATATACCATCATCATCAACGAATAAGTGATATACGCATACACCAGTTTCCCTGCATCACCGAAAGGAGGGGTATAAAAAGTAAGTACTCCTATCAAGCCAAACGGAACTGCAAGATATAGCAGATACGGACGAAACTTCCCCCATCGACTGGAAGTACGGTCGGCAATTACTCCCACAATCGGGTCGAACACTGAATCCCAGATACGTGTCACCAAAAACATGGTACCCACCATTGCCGCCGGTAGTCCGAATACATCCGTATAAAATATCATCAAATAGGCTCCAAACAATTTCCAGAACATAGAAGAAGCCATATCCCCAAATCCGTAGCCAATCTTTTCCGTGAGTTTTATCATGGTATCTATTATTGTTTCATGGGCCAGATTCAGACTTCATGCCCGAAATCCAAATCGGCCCATAGATAATTCACTAAATAAAATTACATGCCAGCTGGCTGAATCAATACAATCTTTGTGATTGTTATATTCTGACCATTCAAATATGGCCATCCTCCCTGAAGACTATTCATCCTTGTTTCTGTAACAAGTATATCTACATGCCCTAAATTATCTGTTACATCTATCGTTTCACTACCATCTGCAAATTGTATTTGTGCTCCTTCCTGTTTCTCTGAATAATAGAAACGTAATATACTGCCAACAGTAGTTTGTGCCAATATATTAGATGGATATTGTACAGATGTTCCATTCCAATTTCCTAAATCATGTGTTCCATTCCAAACCTCAATCTCACCCGGTACTGACGGAGTTTCTGTATCACCGCCTTCTGATTCATTTTTAGAATAAACAGATACATCCAATGTCAAATTCACATTTGAAGAAAGAGTGACACCTCCGGTGAATGCTCCGACGGCAAAGACTATCTTTCCTTCAGTCACTCCCGCAGGTAACGAGAATTCCTTTGTATCAGTACTTCGTTGCGTCAGCGGTGCCACAGTAAGAGTCGCTGCTGCAGAAGCATCAGTTCTTGAATATTCAATACAATACACATCTGTAGCCGCTAAAGTCATACTACTGACAGGTATCTGTAACGACCCATTCGCCGTCAACTGTTGTGCGGTAGCAAGCTCTTTTTCTGTCTTTGTGGTAGTAAGATCCGTATCCGGAGAGACAATCCAACCTACCGTCTTACCTTCATCCCAATTATCAATATTCAAAGAGCCCATTTCTAAATTAATAATAGTTTCCCCTCCAGACGAAGCAGGAGCTTGCAGATATACAGGGAAGGTGTATTTTTGCGAATTACCAAATGCAATGCTACCTACCGGACATCTATATGTTTTTCCCTCCGTTGTGGTTATCACAATACTTCTTCCTTCACGTCCTTCATCCGGTATAACAATCACCTCATATTGGCCATTCTCACCCTCAGCAAATGCAAGCACAGAGGTATATGTAGCATCACTTGCAACACTTACCGTACCATCTGCCACATTCAGCACACCGCTTACACACTGGTTATCGATACTAACCGTTGCACCCGTCACTGCATTATTCTGTTCATCTTTAAGCTGCAATATAATCTTTGATAGTTTGTGCTGAAATGTCAAATCTACATTGGTCACACCAGAAGCAATGGAAGGAGCAGAAGCATACATAATATCATTTTTTGATAAATCGCCATCAGCCAAAGTAAACGTATAATTTCCATCAGTGATGTTTCCATTGTAAGGATAGACAGCCATAAAACTCACAGTTCCCGTTCCTCCCCCCGAATAAGTAATGGGAGAGGTAGAAGTAAATTTATTACAATCAGATTCAGAATTAGCATATTTCACATTGACATTTGCATATCCTTCCGAACCTGCATTCTGCATATACACCCCAATTTCATCATTGGGTTCCCAAGCTGTATCTGTGGCACGGCTTCCTATCATATACGATGTAAAACTAACTCCGTTTGTGCCAGCATTATTCAAGTCCTCATCTTTATTGCATCCTGACAAAATCATGCCTAATGCAAAACCAAATAATAACGTCTTTTTCATAATAAAATATTTATAGTCCTAAATTTATACACAATTCACAACGCCTGTATATTACTAAAAATAAAAGCAGATATAATCCCCCTCCCCTTACAACAAAGACTTATTTTTATCTATTAATCTTTTCAGTGTTTCTACCGAAGCTGTAGTAGTCAAGCCATCCTGTGGCGTATTCATACAATAATCCACCAACTTATCAATTGTAGAAACAGCCACATGCATACGTGTATCGGAAGAGGCATAATAAATGAACACCTTTCCATCTTCATCTGCAATCCAGCCATTGGTAAACAGCACATTCGATACATCACCAATACGTTCTTCCCCTTCCGGAGCCATGAAATAACCACCTGGAGCAGCAATCAATTTACTGGGGTCTTCCAATGAAGTCATATACATGTAAAGCACATAGCGCAAGCCTGCAGCACAACCACGCACACCGTGTGCCAGATGAAGCCATCCTTTGGGAGTCTTGATAGGATGAGGGCCTTCACCGTTCTTCACTTCTTTGATCGTATGATAATAGCGGCAGTCGATAATCTTTTCTTCAGTCACTTCCGCATGCGTAATATCGTCTACCAAAGCCCAGCCGATACCTCCACCACTTCCGGCATCAATGAATCCATCTTGCGGACGAGTATAAAAAGCATATTTGCCATTCACAAACTCCGGATGCAGCACTACGTTACGCTGCTGACTTTTCGACTTCAAGTCCGGCAGACGTTCCCAGGTTTTCAGATCTTTTGTACGGGCAATAGCTGCCGTAGCTGTAGCTGAAGACAAATCACCGGCGGGTGCATTATCGTCATGACGCTCTGCACAGAAAATACCATAAATCCAGCCGTCTTCATGTGCTGTCAGACGCATATCATAAATATTTGTAGCCGGAATCACATCATCAGGCATGGTAATAGGATAATCCCAAAAACGGAAATTATCTACCCCATTCGGACTTTCAGCCACCGCAAAGAACGATTTACGATCGGCACCTTCCACACGTACTACCAATATATACTTTCCATTCCACTTGATAGCTCCTGAATTCATGGTTGCATTCATTCCGATACGCTCCATCAAGTAGGGATTGGTTTTCTCATCCAAGTCATAACGCCAAAAAATCGGTGTATGAGCTGCGGTTACTACCGGATATTTATAACGAGTGTACACACCGTTGGTGGTTTCAACAGGCTCATTCTTTCGAGTTATCAACTCTTCATGCTGAGCGAACAATCTTTTTACCTTATCTTCAAAAGTACTCATATCAATTTATATTTTTATTTCATTTTACATTTTTCATATCTCCTGCAAACAACGTGCGTGAATCATTATAGAAGTTCAGAAAATCATCTGCCGACGGATGTCCCGGATAAGGCGCATAATAATGATTTTCTCTTTCACGTGCATTTCTCCATACCAGCACATAACTTATCGGATACTTCTCTATTACCGGCATCAAGGTTTGTGTCCACCATACCGAATCAGGAATTGTTTCATAACCCGTTTCGGTTACAGCCATCACCTTTTTATGTGCTTTACTTACCTGCGACATAATAGTAAGTGCATTATCTAAACTCTTTACATAAGTATCTTTATCAAATTGATATGCATCTACTCCTATCAAGTCGATAATATCATCACCCGGATAACGCTCCAGATACTCCACAGAGTCCTTAGACTCCGTACCCGGAGAATAAGCATACAACAGCTGGGTAGCTCCCTTTTCCTGCATGCGTTCGTACGTCATCCGCCAAAGTGCTTTATAATCTTCTGTAGAGCAAAGATTTTGTCCCCACCAGAACCAGCTTCCCGTATGCTCATGCCACGGACGGAAAAGGACTGGTACCTTTACTCCTTCCGGCGTTTGTATTGAGTTCAGATAATCGGCCACTTTATCCAGCCAACCCATAAACTTATCATGATTTACTCCTCCAGGCAATACAGATTTCACAACTGTTGAATCACTCACATCCCATGAATCTTTTCCCGTTACCGGATTATCCACGTGCCAACTGAAAGACGACATTCCTCCGCGTTCATATTGCGCCACGACTTCCTGACGAATACGGTCCAACGATACATTATCCAAGTTCTTATTTCCATAGATTTCAATACGCCCCAAATCGAAGGACATCATGGCTGGATAGTCACCACATACACTCTTCACATCGCTTCGTGCAGAGTCGCCATCCCAACCAATGCCGTACACTGGATCATCGTGATGTCCGAACATGAACTTTCCTTGCTGCGGTATAGCTTTCAATTTATCTAACATCGCCTGAGCTTCCGGGCTATCAGTTTCAACAACCGTTTTATTACCGTTCGCACAAGCAACAGACAAACACATCGTTATTCCTAAAATAAGTTTCAAAGAATTTTTCATAAGAATCAGCTTTAAAATTACATAGCACAAAGGTAGGTTTTCCGTTCCATCCTTTCTGATACAATTTTAGCAAAAGCAGATAGTAAAATATTTATTCAAAGAAATTGGAAAACTCTGCATGCAGAAAGTAAGATATTTCTCATACAGAGTTTTCCCCATCATTACCTCATAATTTACTCATCGCTTCCTTCACTGCCTCACGATCCAATACAGTCTCTGATTGAAATGCAGCTTCCCACCAAGCTTTGTCGGCATGAGGTTTTGCTTCAGTTCCTTCGCCTGCATTGCCATACCATGGCATAAACCACGACCATGCAGCTCCATTGTTCCACTGTGCTTCTATATTCCCAATGGGCGCATTTTTACTTGCATCATTAGAATCTGCATAATATCCACACTCTGTCAAGGCAATCATCCGGTCACCATACAATGCAGTCAATGCCTTAAATTCTTCCGCACATTCTTCCGCGGTCTTTCCATACAAGTCGCGACCGATAATATCCACATATTCATCACCCGGATACCAGTTTGCATCATCCTTATTTTCAGAAGTCCACACCCAAATCAAATTATCCAGACCTTGTTCTTTAAAATAGGTGAACATCATTTTCCAAAGTGCTTTAAAACTCTCCGCATCTTTTCCCCACCAGAAGAACTGACCGGCCGCTTCGTGTAACGGACGCCACAGCACAGGAATCTTTGCCTCCTTCAGCTGTTTCAGCATGTTGGCAACCGTTTCCAAATCCGCTTTTACAATACCATTCTCCCATGTACCTTCTTCTGTAGCTTTTTGGGCATCAAACACCGTTTCCGACAAGGTGGCCGTATAGTCATCAATACTACTATCTGTGTTTTTAGGCACATTCCAGTGCCACATACAAGACACGATACCTCCCGCGTTTGCCCAATTTGTCACCGGAGAAATATCAGAATAGTCAATCCAGTTTTCTCCTGAATACCGAATATGCATATAATCAAACGTATTCAAAGCCGGGTAATGTCCTGTCCATGTATTGACTTGCTCAGCCTCATCCGTATTCCATGCTACATTCGCCATTATACCGGAAATTGTTTTCTTCCCATAGTTTTCTATCAGGAACTTATACAATTTTTCTGCTTCCGGTGATGTGGCCATAACTAAATTAGAATGTAAATCCAGCGTACTGAAATTCAAGGAAAATGCAGGAGCAGGCATTTGGTTTGGGCCCGTCACCAAACCTTCCGGAATAGTTATCATATAGTCCGTAGCTCTTGAAGGCGCACTCACAGTCAACGTCAATGTATCATTTTTACCATACACTATCCCATTACGGATATGTCCGTCGTTAGTCACTGTGATTTGAGTTGTATCCGCTGTAGAAAAGAATACATTCTTATCATAAGCTATTTTCAATGTAAAATCACCGGCTTTCACGGAGGCTCCCTCTGCCAAGGAGGCATAAACCAGTACCGGAGCATCTACAGCAGGCACATCGTGCTCCACATCGGTATTGCAGGCAATCAAAGCCACAGGAGCAGCCAATGCCCACATCCATTTCATTATACTTGTTTTCATACGTATATTCATTTAGAAATTTTTATTTTAAAGTTACTTTGGTCATTGTAAAGTTACAACCGGACACTACTAAACCATACATCTTGTTGTCATCTGGACTACGACGCCTCAGTACCTCCAAATCCTCTTCATTCAATGTTGCTGAGAATTTAGTAGAACCTGCTTCAAGACTTTGGGATGGAATTGTAGGTAATTCTCCCCAACCAATGGCACATCCTCCCAATTTAATCTGCCAGTTAGTTTCCTCCATATCTAAAGTGTAATAAACAGTTATAATAGTACCTGGTTGTACAGAGCTCCAATCATATCCGTTCCATCCAAGTTCCTGATTACCGTTCCATCCACCATCTGGCTTAACCGGGAGCGGATATTTACCTGTCCAAATAACTTTAGCGAATGAAACAGTATATTTCTTGCAAGTTCCATCTTTAGAAATCAGCTCGACAGAAGAATCATGTCCAGCTGTTTCCGGTACTGGGATTGTCAACTGACTACCGCTAGAGGTGTAATTTACTTTCGTACCGGCAACCTGAACCTCTGCTAATTCTCCAATATTCACAACATCTACCACCATGTCTTCTCCGACAAAATAATCATTCGTCTTCAAAATGTTCTCGTCTGCGATGTGACAATATTTAGGTGCAGTAACAGTCAGTTCCAGACTGGAAATCGTTTCCCCGCTTGTCAATACCAATTGAATCATTCCACTTTGAGCTTCTCCTGGTACCACAACCTTCACTTCCGTTTCAGATAAAGAAGTAGGCTCCACCGCTTTTTCCACCCCAGGGAACAATACGGCAGCAATCATGTCCATATTCTTTCCTGTCAAAGTCAGTTCTTTTCCGGCTGTAATTTCCGTTTCCTGAGCTTTCACGTCTTCAGGAGTAGCCATCTTTATTTCAGCTACCTGCACCAAAACGCCGGAAGCTGGAACCACATAGATTGGACCATTGACAGCACCGCGAGGAATTGTAAAGGTCAAGGCTTTCTGCTCAGCAGAATATGTAAACAGCATTGTTTCTCCGTTCTCCATCCTGACTTCTTTTACCAAATCAAAGTTTTCACCTGTCACGGTCAGTGTTGCTCCTGGCTTAATATTGTTATGGTCTGCCACTTCCGCAACAGAAGGCAACACCACCTGCAGTTCTACTTCCGAATAAAGTCTGTTAGGTATTTCTGCCCCGTCAGAAAGAATAATTTTTCCCCTCTGGGCTTCTTCAGGTACACGCACCTGAATCTCATTCCGCGTATGTTTTAAGAATCTGTTCACACTCTCAGTTGTTCCTTCTTCTCCTTCCACAACCATTTCATCAGACACAATCACATCCTTTGCAAAAATAACCTGACTCATCAAATTAAGATACTCCCCTTTAATAGTCAACACATCACCAGGTCTTACACTTTCCGGAGAGAAACTTTCTATCGAAACAGGCTCGGAATAAGTCAACTGAGTCTTGGTAACAATACTTTCTCCATTACGGAGCATCAAAGTCACATACCCGGGCAAAGCTGTTTGAGGCACAATCACCCTGATTTCTTCCGCACTGATAAGCTGTATATCCGTAATGGCATCACAACCGGGAATCAATACTGATGCAACCTGATCCAGTCCGCAACCAAGGAATCGCAACTCACCCCCACGTAACACAGGGCTCGGTCCAAATACGTTCAAACTCATACCTCCCTTATACTGATTGGTATCCACATCATTTGTCTCACAAGCGGTGAATGTCAAAGAACTCAATAGAATGAGACAAACCATCCACCATGCTGAAAACTTATATATTTTATTCATACGTCTAAGTCTTTAAATATTATTCAACCGGAACCATCCGAATATTATCTATGCAAATAATCGGTTCACATTCTTTACCATCAACTCCACCTCCACGCAGGAAGATGCTTAAACCGGCGAATCTGTCCTGAGTAAATTCTGTATCACTGGCTAGCCCAGAAACTAACTTATTAAATTCTGACATTTTGAGTGTAACTGTAACCCACTGATTGTTTGTATCGTATGAACCAGTTTCTTCCCAAGGAACCCAAACGCCACGAGGAGCCTTTCCTTCTTCATGACTTTCATCATCATTCCAGATGTAATCCTGTGTCTGGTTACTCATAGAAACTTCATCCAATGAGGTAAATCGAATTTGCATACCTTCTGCCATCCATGGATTAGAAGTCGGAACATATACTTCAAATTTCAATGCTAATTCCTCAATCTTATAATCTTCCAGCATTTTCTTAAACTGAGGCAAATTATAAAGAGGTACACAACCTTCCGTTGCATTCGGATCAGGCCAATACATCATCAGATACTCTCCTGGAGTTTGCCATTGTCCACCAGAAAGGGTGGCAGGTCCCATCACCATATACTTTCCATCCACAGGAGGAGGGTGTGTCAAAATGATGCATCCTCTTTTTTGTTATAT
>ULYX01025031.1_pt1 | contig 10960 bp, 10 predicted proteins | sample 1962591 | NCBI WGS metagenome assembly ULYX01 (sample SAMEA4835874, study PRJEB28245) | human gut metagenome | biome: gut microbiome; material: fecal sample | place: Denmark | collected 2008
TAGTCACATTATCTGGAATTTTGGCGCATTTTTATGAAAAATTTAGGCAAACTTTGACTGGCTTTTTCTGTGAAATAGATGTAAAATACTTAAAAATTGAAAAGGAGGGGAAAAATGGAACAGATAATCGGTAAATTATCCGAGATAGAGACCACTGCACAGAGCATTATGAATGATGCCGCGCAGAAGAAGAAAGCTCTTTCAGCTGAGATGGAAAGGCAGTCCAAGGAATTTGACACCCAGCTGGAGAAACACACCGAAGAGCAGATTCAGGAAATACGCCGTAATCTTGAAGGTGAGAAGGATAAGCGCCTTGCTTCCCTGCGTGAAGATACACAGGCAGCCTTAAGTGAGCTCGACGCTTACTACGCGAAGAATCACGAACGCCTTTCCAAAGAAATTTTTGAAAAGATCATTCAGGAGGAAGTGATGTAATGGGAAGCGTTCTTTCCTACAGCGGAGTTTCCACGAAAATACGCGCTATGAGCAGTCATCTGGTAACAGATGAACAGCTTCAGGAAATTGTCCGTTTTTCGGATGTTCCACAGGTAGCTGCTTATTTGAAAAAAACGCCGGAATATGCGAAGGCCTGGTCTGATCTTGATGAGAACAATCTTCATCGAGGTGAGATTGAGAAGCTTCTGAAGAAATCCATTTTCGGAAATTTCTCCCGCATTTATAATTTTGCAAACAAGGAACAGCGCAAATTCCTGGCACTTTATTCCAAGCGCTACGAAATCCGTGTTCTGAAAGAGATCCTTACGAATCTCTTTGATCACAGAAGCACCAATCCTGTGGATATGAGTCCTTACCGTGACTTTTTCCTGCACCATTCCAAGCTGGATCTTGACAGACTGGTAAGTGCCGGAAATATGGATGAATTCATGACAGCCCTGAAGGGAAATGAATTTTACGCTCCTCTTTTGAGCGTATATGAGAACGGCAATGGACTTTTATTTGACTACGGAATGGCTCTTGATCTTTATTATTTCAATCAGATCTGGAGTGTCCGCAAAAAGTTATTCAAGGGAAATGACTTAGACGAGATCACCAAGGCTTACGGCGAGAAATTTGATATGCTGAATCTGCAGTTTATCTTAAGATCCAAGCGTTATTACAAAATGGAGCCTGCAGCCATCTACGCACAGCTGATTCCCGTGAATTATAAACTAAAGAAAGAAGAAATCACAGCCATGGTAGAAGCTACCAGCAGAGAAGAAGGTGAGCAGATTTTCAACCGTACCTGGTACGGCCGGAAATATCAGCAGATGAACCTGATTTCCATGGAGGAGCTTTATAACAACATGCTCCGTACTGTCCTGGAAAAAGAGGCTCGCAAAGATCCTTATTCCGTAGCTGTTTTGTATTCTTATCTTTATCACAAAGAACATGAGGTAAACCGTCTGACCATCGCACTGGAGTGTGTTCGTTACCAGGTTGATCCGGACGAGGCAATGCGTTATGTTCACAACAATTAGTAACTCGGAGGTAGCAATGTGATTGAGAAAATGAAATTTGTCAGCATTACCGGGCCAAGGGAGGATATCGACCGAGTTGTAAACAATTACCTCAGCCGGTATGAGATTCATCTGGAAAATGCTCTTACAGAGCTGACAGATGTGAAGAATCTTTCCCCGTACCTTGAGATCAATCCGTATAAAGAAGCTTTAAGCACCATCGGAAGCTTCTATGAAGAGGTTGAGAACCCGGAGCAGGCTTCTGCGAAGAAGCTTCCAATCGAAAAAGCGCTCTCTCTTGTACAGCAGATCAAAGACGAAGCGGACGTTTTGAATAAGACCCGCCAGAAACTGGAAGAGAAACGTGATTCCCTGTCAGAATCACTTCGAATCATCTATCCGTTCCGAAATGTAGACTTTGATGTGCAGTCTATCCTGAAAATGCGTTATATCCATTATCGCTTTGGACGGATCGAGAAAGATTATTTCGAGAAATTCAAAACCTACATTTATGACAATCTGGACACGATTTTCATTAAATGTGATGAAGACGAACGTTATATCTGGGGAATTTATTTTGTTCCCGTTCACGAAGCACAGCGGATCCATGCCGTATATTCTGCTATGCACTTTGAAAAAATTTATGTACCGGATCAGTATGATGGAACTGCCAAGGCTGCTTTCACAGCACTTGAAGCAGAGTATAAGAAGACGATCGCTGACCTGGATGCAAACAAAGCGGCAAGAAAAGCTTTCTTTAAGAAATATGCATCTGACATTGCTTCAAGCAAGCTGACACTTTCCCAGTTTTCACGGAACTTTGATATCCGTAAGCTGGCAGCCTGCACACATGGAGACAACAGCGCGGATGCGTCAGCTGATTATAAGCCGAAGGAGCCGTTCTATATTCTTTGCGGCTGGATGACAGAGAAAGATGCAAAAGCTTTCCAGAATGATATTTCCGGAGATGCCCGTATCTTCTGCCTGATCGATGAGAATGAGCAGGAGGATGCCCACAAGACACCGCCTACCAAGCTGAAGAACCCCAAGCTTTTCAAGCCATTCGAAATGTACACCAAAATGTATGGCCTTCCGGCTTACGGAGAGATGGACCCCACCTGGTTTATCGCCCTTACTTATTCCTTTATTTTCGGCGCAATGTTCGGAGATGCAGGACAGGGACTGGTTTTACTTATTGGCGGATTCCTTCTTTACAAGTTCAAGCATATTGACCTTGCCGGAATCATCAGCTGTGCCGGAATCTTTTCCACATTCTTTGGCTTCATGTTCGGCAGCTTCTTTGGATTTGAGGATATTATAGAACCTGTCTGGCTGCGCCCAATGGATGCCATGATGGATGTGCCTTTTATTGGAAAACTGAACACCGTATTTATTATCGCCATCGGCTTTGGTATGGGAATCATTCTTCTGTGTATGATCTTTAATATTATGAATTCCCTGAAAGCGAAAGATACAGAGAAGGTATGGTTCGATACCAACTCTGTTGCAGGCCTTGTATTCTATGGCTCCGCAGTTATTGTAATTGCTCTGTTTATGACAGGCCATAAGCTTCCGGGCGGTATCGTTCTTTGCATTATGTTTATCCTTCCGCTGCTTGTAATGTTCTTAAAAGAGCCTCTTACAAACCTTGTGGAAAAGAAACCGGCAGCTTTTGAAGGCGGTGTGGGAATGTTTATCGTTCAGGGATTTTTCGAAATGTTCGAGGTTCTTCTGAGCTACTTCTCCAACACACTTTCTTTCGTGCGTATCGGAGCTTATGCAGTCAGCCATGCGGCTATGATGCAGGTTGTGCTGATGCTGGCCGGTGCTGAGAACGGAAGCCCGAACTGGGTAGTAATCGTTCTTGGAAATATTTTCGTATGCGGTCTTGAGGGCCTGATCGTTGGTATCCAGGTACTCAGACTTGAATATTACGAGATGTTCAGCCGTTTCTACAAAGGAAGCGGAAGAAAATTCGAGCCGTTCCGTTCTGATGCGGAGGCAAAATAAATTTAATTTATGAAAGATTGAATTACGAGGAGGTCAATTATCATGACAGTTATGACACAGATTATCTTAGCAGTAGCGCTTGTATTAAGCATTATCGTTCCATTTGGTTATTATTTCATCGGCGAGAAGAGCCGTGGACGTTACAAAACAACAATTGCAACAAACGCATTTTTCTTCTTTGGTACCATGTTAGTAGCAGCAATGGTTATGTTTGCAGGAAGCTCTTCTGTACAGGCTGCAACAAGCGCTGATGCAGGTCTTGCAACAGGTCTTGGATATATCGCAGCAGCTCTTGTTACAGGTCTTTCCTGTATCGGTGGTGGTATTGCCGTAGCCAGTGCGGCAAGTGCAGCTCTTGGTGCAATCAGCGAGGATCAGAGCATTCTTGGTAAATCTCTTATCTTCGTAGGTCTTGCCGAAGGTGTTGCTCTTTATGGTCTGATCATTTCCTTCATGATCATCGGTAAATTATAATTATGAAAATGTTTTTGATCAGTGACAACATCGATACCTGCACAGGGATGAGACTGGCAGGTGTGGAAGGCGTTGTAGTCCATGAGCGTGACGAACTGAAGGACGCTCTGGAAAAAGCGATCGCCAACAAAGAAATCGGGATTCTCCTTCTGACCGAGAAATTCGGCCGGGAGTTTCCCCAGATCGTGGACGATGTAAAGCTGAACCATAAAACGCCTTTGATCATCGAAATCCCTGACAGGCATGGTACAGGCCGTAAACCTGATTTTATTACCGGATATGTTAACGAAGCCATTGGCTTAAAGTTATAGGCAGGAGAAGACCAAGCATGACAATTGAAGAAAAACTGCAGCATTTCTATGACACTTCCGTTGCGGAAGCCCAGACAGAGGCTGAGAATACACTGGAAGCCCATAAGAAGAGCCTGGAAGAAATGCTGGAAAAGCATAAAGAATCAAGAAAAATGGATGCCGAGGCACAGATCAAGGCCGAGACAGAAAATGCAACCCGCGAGGTAAACAAGGCACTTTCTGCTGAGCAGCTGACTTTAAGACGTGACTGGACAACCAAACAGAATGAGCTTAGAAATGAGCTTTTTGTAGAAGTTAAGAATCATCTGGAAGACTTTATGGCAAGCCCGGAATATCAGGATTATCTTTGCCAGAAGATCCAGAAGGCAAGAGAGTTTGCGGGAAATGATGAGATCTTCATCTATCTTTCCCCGGAAGATACAGCACTGCAGCGTTCCATTGTGGCAAAAACAGGATTTGCTGTTGAGATTTCTAATGAGCCGTTTATGGGCGGCATCAAAGCTACCATCCCGGCGAAGAACATCCTGATTGACAACTCTTTTATGGGCGCTTATGAAACACTGAAGAAAGAATTTAAATTTGACGGAGGGCTGAGCCATGAATAAAACAGGTATTATCTACGGCGTTAACGGTCCTGTTATTTATCTGAAAGGTGATCCCGGATTCAAGATTTCCGAGATGGTTTATGTTGGACCTGAGAAACTGGTAGGAGAGGTTATCGGCCTGAAAAAGGGCATGACCACTGTACAGGTTTTCGAGGAGACAACAGGACTGAAGCCAGGAGATACAGTAATAGGAACAGGCGATGCCATTTCCGTTCTTCTTGGACCTGGAATCATCCACAATATTTTCGATGGTATCCAGCGTCCTCTGGAGGAGATTGCCAAGTCCTCCGGTAAATATATTTCCCGTGGTGTCAGCGTTGATTCCCTTGACACTTCCAAGAAATGGGATGTACACGTAACCGTTAAGGTTGGAGATGTGGTAAGCGCAGGAACTATTATTGCTGAGACACAGGAGACAGCTTCCATTCTTCACAAATCCATGGTTCCTCCTACAATTGGAGGAGAGGCTGAGGTTATTAAGGCTGTTCCGGATGGAGCTTATACCATTCTGGAGCCTATCGTAACTGTTCGTCTTTCTGACGGCAGCGAGAAAGAGATCGCCCTTGCTCAGAAATGGCCGATTCGTGTTCCAAGACCAACCTACAAACGTTTCCCTGCAAGCGTTCCGCTGGTAACCGGACAGCGTATCCTGGATACCCTTTTCCCCATTGCAAAAGGCGGTACAGCAGCAATTCCTGGCGGTTTCGGTACTGGAAAAACAATGACACAGCACCAAATCGCAAAGTGGTCTGACGCAGATATTATTATCTATATTGGATGCGGTGAGCGTGGAAACGAGATGACACAGGTTCTGGAAGACTTCAGTAAACTGATCGACCCGAAATCCGGAAACCTGATGATGGACCGTACAACCCTGATCGCCAATACTTCCAACATGCCTGTTGCAGCCCGTGAGGCTTCTATTTATACAGGTGTAACACTTGCTGAGTATTACCGAGACATGGGTTATGATGTTGCGATCATGGCAGACTCCACTTCCCGTTGGGCTGAGGCTCTTCGTGAGTTATCAGGACGTCTGGAGGAAATGCCTGCTGAGGAAGGTTTCCCGGCTTATCTGGCTTCCAAGCTTTCTGCTTTCTATGAGAGAGCTGGTATGATGCAGAACTTAAACGGTACAGAAGGTTCCGTTTCCATTATCGGAGCGGTTTCCCCACAGGGTGGTGACTTCTCTGAACCGGTTACACAGAATACAAAGCGTTTCGTCCGCTGCTTCTGGGGACTGGACAAGTCTCTTGCCTATGCCCGTCACTTCCCGGCAATCCACTGGCTGACAAGCTACAGTGAGTACCTGGAGGACTTAAGTCCGTGGTATAGAGATAATGTTTCCGGTAAATTTGTCAGCGACCGTAATCAGTTGATGGCAATTCTGAACCAGGAGAGTTCTCTTATGGAGATTGTTAAGCTGATCGGTAGCGATGTTCTTCCGGATGATCAGAAGCTGACACTGGAAATCGCAAGGGTTATTCGTCTTGGATTCCTTCAGCAGAATGCATTCCATGCAGAGGATACCTGCGTGCCAATGAGCAAGCAGTTTAATATGATGGAGATTATCCTTTATCTTTATGAGAAATGCCGTTCCCTTGTAAACCAGGGAATGCCGGTTTCCGTACTGAAGGAGGACAACATTTTTGAGCGTGTAATTGCCATCAAATATGATGTTCCGAATAACAAACCTGAGATGTTTGACCAGTATAAGGCTGACATCGACAGATTCTATGATAACGTATTAGAGAGAAACGGCTGATAGGGAGGTAAGTTTTTTATGGCAATCGAATATTTAGGCCTTAGTGAAATAAACGGCCCTCTTGTAGTTCTGGAAGGCGTTAAGAACGCTTCCTACGAGGAAATCGTCTCCTTCCGTATGGATGACGGTACCGAAAAACTTGGCCGTATCATTGAAATATACGAGGATAAAGCAGTTATCCAGGTTTTCGAGGGTACAGACAATATGTCCCTTGGAAATACTCATACACGCCTTAGCGGTCATCCGATGGAAATCGGACTTTCCCCGGAGATCCTGGGACGTACCTTTAACGGTATTGGACAGCCTATTGATGGTCTTGGTGAGATCACTCCTGAGGTTAGTCTGAATATCAACGGTTTACCGCTGAACCCGGTTACCCGTGAGTATCCGCGAAACTACATCAATACAGGTATTTCTGCCATTGATGGTCTGACCACACTGATTCGTGGACAGAAGCTTCCGATTTTCTCCGGAAACGGTCTTCCTCATGACAAGCTGGCTGCACAGATCGTACGTCAGGCTTCTCTTGGTGCCGATTCTGATGAAAATTTCGCTATTGTATTTGCTGCAATGGGTGTTAAGTATGATGTTGCTGAGTTTTTCCGCAGAACCTTTGAGGAGAGCGGTGCTTCCGACCATGTTGTTATGTTCCTGAATCTGGCAAATGATCCAACTGTTGAGCGTCTTCTGACTCCGAAAATCGCATTGACTGCAGCAGAGTATCTTGCTTTTGAAAAGGGAATGCATATTCTGGTTATCCTTACAGACATTACCTCTTTCTGTGAGGCAATGCGTGAGGTTTCTTCTTCTAAAGGTGAGATTCCTTCCCGTAAGGGTTATCCTGGATATCTTTACAGTGAGCTTGCTACTTTATATGAGCGTGCAGGTATCGTTTCTGGCGGTACAGGTTCTGTTACACAGATCCCGATTCTGACTATGCCTAATGATGATATTACGCACCCGATTCCTGACCTTACCGGTTATATTACTGAGGGTCAGATCGTTCTGGACAGACAGCTTCATGGCCAGGGCGTTTACCCGCCGATCAATGTTCTGCCGTCACTTTCCCGTCTGATGAAGGATGGTATTGGTGAAGGCTTTACAAGAGCAGATCATCAAGATGTTGCGAACCAGCTGTTTTCCTGTTATGCCAAGGTTGGTGACGCGAGAGCGCTTGCTTCTGTTATCGGTGAGGATGAGCTTTCTCCTTTGGATAAGAAGTATCTGCAGTTTGGTAAGGCGTTTGAGGCTGAGTTTGTGGGACAGACGGATACAGAGAACAGAAGTATTATTGATACCCTGAATAAGGGCTGGGAGCTTCTGGGTATGCTTCCTAAGGAAGAGCTTGACCGTATTGATACTAAGATTCTGGATCAGTATTATCACGAGACGACCAAATAAAGAGTGAGGTGACTTGAATGGATCCGAATACGTTTCCTACCAAGGGTAATTTAATTCTGGCTAAGAATTCTCTTGCTCTTTCCCGTCAGGGTTATGAACTGATGGATAAAAAGCGTAATATTCTGATTCGTGAGATGATGAATCTGGTTGATCAGGCGAAGGATATTCAGGGGCAGATTGATGAGACGTTCCGTACGGCTTATGCGGCTTTGCAGAGGGCGAATATGGAGATGGGTATCGCGTTTGTGGATCAGATTTCGCATACGGTGCCGATTGAGGATTCGATTCGTATTAAGACGCGTAGCGTCATGGGTACAGAAATTCCGCTTGTGGAGTATGACAAGTCAGGAAATGTTCCTACGTATGCTTATTATAGTACGAAGATGTCTCTGGATGAGGCGAAGGCGGCTTTTGAGAGGGTGAAGGAGCTTTCGATTAAGCTGTCTATGATTGAGAATTCGGCGATTCGTCTGGCCAGCAATATTAAGAAGACGCAGAAGAGGGCGAATGCGCTGAAGAATATTACGATTCCGAAGTTTGAAGCTCTGACAAAGGATATTTCCAATGCTTTGGAGGAGAAGGAGCGAGAGGAATTTACACGACTTAAGGTTATTAAGAGGATGAAGCAGGGTGCGTGATGGCGCACCCTGTTTTTTTCGGCTTGAAATATGAGTTCACAGTTTTTTACGAGAGTACCCATAGAATGAACACCATTTCCCCATTTTTGGGACACAAATTGTTTGTATAGTATAAGCCATAAGGAACACAAAAACAAAGACGATTTAAAGGAGAAGTGGATGAGGGCTTTGAGAGTGGATCGGATGAATATGAATACAGAAAGGAAATGAATGGGTATGAAACGTAGATATTTAGCAGTTTTAATGGGTGTTATGGTAGCGACAACTTCTGTTCCGGCTATGGTTTATGCGGAGGATGTTAAGACGGAGCGTGCAGCGGATGAGGCTTCTGACGAAAGTAGTGAGAAGGCTGATGGCAGTGATGAGAATGCACAGAGTGATGAAGCTGAGGAGAATGTGGTTCTTGGTGAGGTGAAATCGGTTTCGGATACGGAGATTACTATTGCGGTTGGTACTATGAAGGAAATGGGGCAGCCGGGTGGTAATGGTCAGGGCCAGACGATTACTATTACAGAGAATACTGTGATTACGAAACAGTCTGGCGGTATGCAGCAGGGCCAGACTGGCGGAGACGGTCAGAACGGTGGAGTACCGGAGAAGCCAGATGGAGACGGACAGGATGGTGAGGCACCGGAAAAATCGGATGGAGAGACATCAGAAGCCGATGGACAGACAGACGCTGACAACCAGGATAGTGAGAAGTCAGAGGACGATGGCCAGAATAGCGAAGCTCCTGAGAAACCAGACGGAGATCAAAATGGCGGAGCACCAGAAGGTAACGGACAGGGTGCAGAGGCTGAGGAAATTTCACTTTCTGATATTCAGGAAGGGGATATTGTTTCCATTACATTAGATGAAGACGGAAATGCAGCGAGCATTACTGTAATGTCCATGGAAATGAGCGGACAGTCTCAGGGTGTTGACAGTTATACAGCTGTAAATGAATATACAGAGGACACGACCGTATCTGGTGAGACTTTGGAGTCTACTGGTACAGATGAGAACGCAGCTTTGATTTCTTCCGGAGCAAGCGTAACCCTTGATAATGATACCATTACAAGAACTTCTGACAGCAGCACAGGCGGAGACAATTCCAGCTTCTATGGCGTTGGCGCAGCGGTTCTGGCAACAGACGGTACTGCTTATGTAAAGGATGGCAGCGTGACAACCGATGCAGCTGGCGGTGCAGGACTTTTTGCATATGGAGATGGAACGGTATATGCTTCCGGTACAACTGTAAAAACAACACAAGATACCTCAGGCGGTGTTCATGTAGCTGGCGGCGGTACACTTTATGGATGGAACCTGGATGTTGAGACCAACGGAGAGTCTTCTGCGGCAATCAGAAGTGACAGAGGCGGCGGAACAATGGTAATTGATGGAGGAAATTATGTTTCCAACGGTGTTGGTTCCCCGGCTATTTACAGCACAGCTGACATTGCGGTAAGCAACGCGAGCCTGACAGCAAACGGTTCCGAGGCAGTCTGCATCGAAGGTCTGAACTCCATTCACCTTTATGACTGTGATCTGACTGGAAACATGAGTGACCTGGATCAGAACGACAATACCTGGACCGTTATTCTTTATCAGAGCATGTCCGGTGACTCTGAGGTTGGAAACAGTACCTTCCAGATGGACGGCGGCAGCCTGACTTCTGAAAACGGCGGCGTGTTCTACACAACCAATACAGAAAGTACCATTACTTTAAGTAATGTTGACATTAACTATAACGACGATAATGAATTTTTTCTGCAGTGCACAGGCAACACCAACCAGAGAGGCTGGGGCCAGTCTGGAGCAAACGGTGCGGACTGCCATTTCACAGGCATCAGCCAGGATATGCAGGGCAATGTGATCTGGGATTCTATCAGCGACCTTGATTTCTATCTGACAGAGGGCAGCAGCCTGACAGGCGCTGTTGTAGATGATGAGACATACGCTGGCGAAGGCGGAGACGGATACTGCAACGTCTATGTAAGCTCCGATTCCACCTGGACTGTAACTGGTGACAGCACAGTTTCTTCCCTGGAAAATGAGGGCACAATTGTTGACAGCGAAGGAAAAACTGTAACCATTCAGGGTACAGACGGAACTGTTTATGTACAGGGCGACAGCGAGTACACAATCACAACAGGCTCCTACAGTGATTCTGTAGATCTGTCCGGCGCAACATCAATCCAGGATCAGAGCGCTTATACAGTAGAGAAACCAGACCAGCTTTAAAATCAGGAAAATAGTAGTGAGAGTTGCTGCAAAGTAAAGGCAGACAGGTATAAACAGAATAAAATTTTATAAATGA
>ULYX01026730.1_pt1 | contig 10820 bp, 9 predicted proteins | sample 1962591 | NCBI WGS metagenome assembly ULYX01 (sample SAMEA4835874, study PRJEB28245) | human gut metagenome | biome: gut microbiome; material: fecal sample | place: Denmark | collected 2008
ACAGAAAAGAATATGGAATACTGAAATTAAAAATATATATTAATATTGGAGAAAAATGGATATATAGAAATGGATAATACAAAAAATGGTATCTGGCGTACTAACCAAATACCATTTTATCTCTAATTTGCAATACTAACTTCTTGGCAATCGGAGAAGGTTGTCTGTAGGGGTGTCGTTAGGTTCGGAACGAACGTATTTTTCGTTATGAGAACTTAATGCAGGCATTAAGTAAGGGTATGGTGAAATATCTACATATATGCTATTAGGATTGGATTTAAGATAATCATATAATGTAGCTTTTTTGAAATATCCTGGATTGGTACATCCTTCAATATAAATTTGGTCAATTTCTGTTGTTTTGGTTGAGTTAGAGCAACCAGGTTTCATTTTGATTTTTGTGGCTTTCATACAATGTCCCTCCATTAAATATATTTTGATTTATGTTAACAATAATGAAGAAACCATAACGAATAAATATTTTACTTGAGGATATTGGTGAATCTGTGGTACAATATCAACGGCAAAGTACAATTGTACATGAGAGACCAGTATTCTATTCGTTAGGTGCTGGTTTCTTTTTTATTGGAATTTTTGTTTGTACATTTACTATAACACCAGAAAAAACACAAGTCAATATAAAAAATGTCCCAATATTGACAAAATTGTCCCAATGATATATAAATATAGTATAGAAGGAAAAGAGGAAGGAAGTGGAGGATATGAAAAAAAAGAATGTTATTAATTTAATTAAATATTATGCAGAGAATAATGATTCAGGTTTTCGTAGTGAAGCTTATGAAATAGCAAAAGACTTTGATCAAATAGGAGATTATCAATTAGCTGAATATATTATGGCATTAATGTCTAATGCCAATACTTTTGTCCCACAAATGAATGAAAATGAATCTTCGATGTTTGAAAAAGTTGAAAAAAATGGAGATCCTTTATGGTTGCCAGAGGATATTATGCAAGATGTGCTTGGAATTGTACATGCAGTGGCTCATAATGCAGGAATAAATAAATTTCTTTTTCAAGGAGCACCAGGGACTGGAAAGACAGAGGCGGTAAAACAATTAGCACGCATTTTGGAACGGGAAATATATATGGTGGATTTTTCGGCAATCATAGATAGTAAAATGGGACAGACACAGAAAAATATGTCTGAATTATTTCGGGAAATTAATGGTTTTGTTCATCCTGAAAAATTAGTTATTTTATTTGACGAAATAGATGCAATTGCATTGGATAGAACTAATATGAATGATTTACGGGAAATGGGAAGAGCAACTTCCACATTGCTTAAATATTTGGATCGAGTGGATGAAAGAATTGTTTTAATAGCGACTACAAATTTATTTGAACATTTCGATAAAGCCTTAATAAGACGATTTGATTCTGTCATTGACTTTAATAGATATTCACAAGAAGATTTAATGGATATTTCGGAAGAATATTTGAACAGATTTTTAGTCAAATTTAATTTGGCCAAAAAAGATATAAGATTGTTTAGAAAGATAATGAAATTAATTTCACCATTACCATATCCGGGAGATTTGAAAAATTTAATTAAAACGGCGGTAGCATTTAGTAATCCAGATGATGAATTAGACTATTTTAGAAGACTATATTATACCGTTACGGGTGAAAAACCAGAAAATATTAAGAAACTACAAGAACAGAACTTTACAATTAGAGAAATTGAAATTTTAAGTAAAATACCAAAAAGCAGTGTTGCAAGAGAATTAAAGGAGATGAATTAAAGTGAATAATATTTTGCAATTAAAGGGACAATTTCAAAAACGAAAAGCTCCAAGTGGTTTCGGACCAGTAAATTTACCGAAGGGGAAAAGCGTTAGTGTCGAACACGTTTTGAAGTTAAAAAAACAGTTACAAGACATTGTATTGTTTTGGAGTAAGGAAAAAATAATTAAAGGAGCTTTAGTAAGTGTTCATTATAGAAAAGTTGTGGCAAAAAGTAATAGGATTCAGATTTTGCTTTCAGAAAATGGAAAACATCCTAATAAATCCATTAGGGGGTCAAAGTTTTCAGAAGGATATAATGAAGAGAATAAATGGGTTCAAAAACATATTTTCACTTATTTTTTGTCAATCTCATCTATACAAAAATCAGTTGCTCTTTTAGAAAAATGTGCAGTTGTTATTCAAAATTTTTATAATGGAAATATATCAAATGAAGATACAGAAAATATAAATTCTGGCATATATAATGACAGTATTATGAAAAAAAATCCTTTTTTGAAAACACTTGTGGACTGTTTTTATGTAGAAAAATTTAGTATAGATATGGCTCCTAAAACTGCAAATGAGCAGGCGATTGTTACTTTATATAAAACTGGTATAGATACGATGGAATTATTGAGTGATTTGGGAATAGATATGATAAATGCTAAAATGATAGATGATACGACTTTGCGGTTGGAAAAAAATGAAATAGACATTTTGCAAGACAAAGTTCCGTACTTAATTGCGATGAGTGTTAAAGATTTGGCAGAAATAGTATATGAGATTCCTGAGGAAGAAAAAAATATAGAACAATTGTTGATCCCAGAACCGAAAAATGAACCAATTGTAGGTGTGATAGATACTCAATTTGATAAAAGTGTATATTTCAGTGAATGGGTAGAATATCATAAGTGTATTAGTGAAGACATTGATTTACAGACAGGAGATTTTTTCCATGGAACGGCAGTATCATCAATTATTGTTGATGGCCCTTCTTTTAATCCAAATTTACAAGATAACTGTGGACGTTTTAGAGTTCGGCATTTTGGTGTTGCTACAGCAGGACGTTTTAGCTCATTTGCAATATTGAAGCAAATTCGAGATATTGTTCGTAGGAATCGAGATATAAAAGTATGGAATTTGTCACTGGGATCTGCTATGGAAATTGATTCGAATTTTATATCTCCGGAAGCAGCTGAATTAGATAAAATTCAGTATGAATATGATGTTATATTTGTAATTGCTGGTACAAATAAGAAAAGAAATTCAAAAGTTAATAAAATAGGAGCACCAGCAGATTCCCTTAATTCATTAGTTGTGAACGCGGTAGATTTTAGTGGAAACTCAGCGTCATATACACGAAGAGGCCCAGTATTATCATTTTTTTATAAACCAGATGTTTGCTATTATGGAGGAGATGGGCCAGATAAAATCGTGGTTTGTGAACCATTAGGGAAAGCAACTGTAACAGGAACATCTTTTGCAGCACCTTGGATAACTCGTAAAATGGCATATCTCATACATGTAATGGGGCTGAGTAGAGAGGTGGCCAAGGCTTTGATTATTGATTCGGCTGCAGGGTGGAATCGTCAAGATAATATTAAATACGAAAAAGGATATGGAATTGTACCTAAAAAAATTGAAGATATTTTATATTCTCGAGATGATGAAATTAGATTTATTATGTCTGGAAATATTGATGAGTATGAGGTGTATACTTATAATATTCCTGTACCACAAAAGATGAATGCACATCCTTTTTTTGCAAAGGCAACACTTGCCTATTTCCCGCAAAGTGATAGAAATCAAGGAGTTGATTATACATCAACAGAAATGGATATTCATTTTGGAAGAATAAAGGGACAGGATGAAAAGGCAGTTATTAAAGCAATAGATTATAATAAACAGGCAGAAGAGGGACTTAATACGATTTATGAAGAAGATGCACGAAAACTATACCGGAAATGGGATAATGTTAAGCATATAAGTGAGGCGTTAAAGGAAAATGGACGCCCGCGTAAAGTGTATCAATCGGGACTATGGGGATTAAGTATTAAAACAAAAGAGAGACTTGATCCCAAAGCAGGACGCGGATTGCGTTTTGGAATAGTAGTTACTTTAAGAGAAATGAATGGTGAAAATAGAATTGATGACTTCATAAAAATGTGCATGATGAGAGGTTGGATTGTTAATAGACTTGATGTACAAGCACAGGCAGATGTATATTTTAAAGCAGAAGAAGAAATTACTTTTGAATAATATTAAAAAAATGCACAAAAACATAGAGAACGTTGAATTTTCAATTGTTCCCTATGTTTTTTGTTTACTATTTTATAATTTATTGTATAATAAAAGAAGTAACAGAACGATACAACTATAACAGAGAGGTGACACTATGAACATAGCAGCCTATTGCCGAGTCTCCACCGACAAAGCCGATCAGCTCAACAGTCTGGAAGCCCAGAAAGAATTCTTCTCAGAATACACAAAACGCACAGGGGACACTTTAGTAAGATTATATGCAGAAATGTAAACACGAGATTTGATACAATCTGATTATTCCTATACCTTTTGATTTTCCCTACCCTCGGTAGGGTTCATTTTTTATGTAGGGGTTCATTTTCGGAGAAGGGTTCACAAGACAGAAAAAGGCACTCCGCGGGAAACGGAGTGCGCTGTGCTTACATCCTGATTTCTGTGCCGTTCTGAAATGTGAATCGGATGTCGTCCTTGCTGTGAATGGTCACATGGTCGATCATGCTGTACCAAAGTTCATCGGTGAACTCCGTGACCGCATCCTGATTGGCGAGTTCTGAAAGGAACTGTTCGACCATTTCACGATGAGCCTGCTTTTCCGCAATCGACCGCTCCACGGCTTCGAGGCGGTCTTTCGTGCGGTCAAAGCGTTTAGCGAGGCTGTCGTAGCGTTTTTGGTATTCGCCCTGATCCTGTGCGATGCGGGCGTTCTCCGCGATGCATTCCTCGATGAGTCCCGCCACCGTGTTCATATCGACCTGCAGGTCTGTCCGTTCCTGCACAAGCGCGGAGGTGTCGAAGACCGTGTCCTTGATGGCTTCAAAATCCTCGATCAGCGCATCCTTTTCGGTGATGAGGATGTTCATTGCTTTTATGAAAAGGCTCCGTATCTCATCCTCGGTGATGTGCGGCGTTCCGCATTTGCAATCCCCGTCGAATTTGTGGTTGCATTGCCAGATGACCTTTCTGTACTTGTCATTGGAGTGCCACACCTTCGAGCCGTACCAGCTACCGCATTCGCCGCACTTGATTCTGCTTGAAAAAGGGCTGATGCTGCTGTTGCGGTTCTGACCGGGATGTCTGACCGCCATGAGCTTCTGAACTCTGTCGAATACTCCCGGCTCGATGATGGCTGGATGATTGTTCTCCACATAGTATTGCGGAACCTGTCCGTCGTTCTTGATTTTCTTCTTGGTAAGGAAATCTTCGGTGTAGACCTTTTGCAGAAGGGCGTCGCCTTTGTACTTCTCGTTCGTGAGGATGCTCTTGACCGTAGATGCCGACCAGGTCTTTTTCTTTCCGGGCGTAGGGATGCCCTCGGAAGTCAGCACCTTCGCAATCGCATACGGTGAGCGTCCCTGTAGGAACAATCCGTAAATCCTGCGTATGATCTGTGCCTCGTCCTCGTTCAGTACAAGGTTGCCGTCCTCGCCGCGGTCGTAGCCGAGGAACCGTCCGAACGGAACCGTGACCTTTCCGTCTTGAAACCGCTTTCGCTGTCCCCATGTGCAGTTCTCCGAAATGGAGCGGCTTTCTTCCTGTGCAAGGCTCGACATGATGGTAAGGAGAAGCTCTCCCTTGCCGTCGAACGTCCAGATGTTCTCTTTCTCAAAATAGCACTCCGTGCCGTGTTCTTTCAGCTTTCGGATGGTCGTAAGGCTGTCCACTGTGTTGCGGGCGAAACGGCTGACCGATTTTGTAATGATGAGGTCGATCTTGCCCGCCAGTGCATCCTCCACCATGCTGTTGAAGCCGTCACGCTTTTTTGTGTTGCAGCCGGTTATTCCTTCGTCCGCATACACGGAAACGAACTCCCAATCATCCCTGCCTTGGATGTAGGTGGTGTAGTAGTCCACCTGCGCTTCATAGCTGCTTTGCTGTTCCTCGTGGTCTGTGCTGACGCGGGCGTATGCTGCGACCTTCCGTTTTTTCTTGCAGGACAGCGGCGTTGCCGTGTACTTGCTCTTGGTGGCAGGAATGGTTATCACACTCTTTGCCATCTCTCTGTCCTCCCTTTGTAAAAGTGGTATTCGAGGTTGCCGTCCTCAAGAACGGTGATGCCCTCGATCTGTTCTGAAAAGACCTGCTCATCAAAATCCTCCAAGCCGAGGATGTGCGCCGTGATTTGCCGTAGCTGGAAATCGGTGTAATTGATGTTGTCGCAGGTCATTCCTTTTTTCTTCTTTCCCATGCAGTACCAGTACACCCACTTGTTTGCGGAATTGACGCGTTGGTAGGTGTTGCCGCACTTGGCGCATCGTATCTTGCCCTGGAATGCATCCGTGAGCGTGACCTTATGCCTTGGCGGATTCAGATGCAGGTTTTTCCATCGCCGTGTCTCGCCGCCGACAAGGTGGAACTCTATATCGCCGTTCTTCAGAACAATGATGTCCTTGACCCGGCTCTCGAAAATCTCCTCATCGAAAGAATCGGTCTCAAGGACATCGGCGCAGATGTTTTTCAGTTCTTCCTCGCTGAAGTTCACGCTGGAACAGGTCATCCCGGTTTCCTTCTTGCTCCGGCAAATCCAATGTACATAGGTCTTGCCTCTGACTTTTCCTTTCTTGCGGGTGAACTGCGCTCCGCAGGTACCGCAGCGGATTTTCTTGGTAAAGCAGTAGGTGGGATTGAGGAGCGAGGCTCTGCGTTCCATCTCTGCCTTGACCTTTGCGTAGGTGTCGCGGTCGATGATTGCCTCATGGCAGTCAGCCATGTAATACTGTGGCAGTTCGCCGCGGTTCGGAACCTTGTCCTTTTTGATTGGATCGGACACATAGCATTTCTGCCGTCTGATGTCCCCGGCGTAGACCTCGTTGAAAATAAGCTGCCGCACCGAGGCTTCCTGAAAATCGTTACCGAGGATGGTGCAGATGCCTGCGTTGTTCAGGTTATCTGCAATGTCCCGCAGGGTAACGCCGTCGATGTACATCTGAAACATCCATCTGACCGATTCGGCTTCTTCGGGAATGATGATGTACTTTTTCTGCTCCTCATCGTATTGGTAGCCGAGGATGTGCTTGTTGGCCACGCCAATCTCGCCGCTCTTGAACCGCTTGTGGATACCCCATTTCACATTCTCGGAAATGCTGCGGCTTTCTTCCTGCGCGAAAGAAGCGAGGAGCGAAAGCATCAGTTCTCCGTCCTCGGAAAAAGAATGGATGCCTTCCTTCTCGAACCGCACCTCCACGCCGATGGATTTGAGGTGGCGCACTGTTTCCAAAAGGTCGACCGTGTTCCTTGCGAATCGGCTGATTGACTTGGTAAGTATGATGTCGATCTTTCCGGCTTCACAGTCGGTGAGCATTCTCTTGAACTCGTCCCTCTTGTAGGTGAGGGTACCCGTTATTCCGCAGTCAACATACACGCCTGCATATTCCCATTCGGGGTTTTTCTGTATCAGTTCGCTGTAGTAGCTGACCTGTGCGGATGCGGAATGCAGAAGCCGCTCCGTGTCCTTCGAGACACGGGCATACGCTGCGACCTTTTTCCTTGTCGGAAGGGCTGTCTTTTTTGGCTCTAACCTGGTGATTTTCCGCATAAAATCAACTCCTTTCCGACACTATATATCACTCTAAAAGCCAGTTATATCAAGGGTTTTCCCGATAATAATGTAGACAAAGTCGGGCGATATTTTTCGAGGAGTTTTGTCTTGATCTGGTGGTATTCCTCCTCCGAGATGGAACCCTTTTTGAGAAGCGCATCCGCAATCTGAACGGCGGCCTGATACCGCATTTCACGGTCAAATTCCTGCTCACTCATGGCATCCACCGCCTTTGAACCGAGCCGTGATGTAACAATCGTGGGAGCAGTATTTCCTGTGGCTGTTTCCGTAGGCGGAGAAAGGCTTACCGCATCCGGCGCAGCGGAAATCATACACGGCTCTTTTCTTTATCTGCTCCGGGTGAGAATGCCACCAGTTCTCACGGCATTCCCTGGAACAGAAAATCCGCGTCTTTTGTTTTTCTGTCTGCACGAGAGGTGCGCCGCATTCCTGGCAGACGGAAGGAGCGGTATCAGAGGCAGGGGTATCCTGCGGAGCGGACAGATTATTTCTGCGGCAGTAGCTTTTCACGGTATCCTTCGAGATACCGAGCGCCTCGCCGATTTTTGCATAGGTCGCACCTTTGGAGCGGAGTTCCGCTATGGTGCGTTTCTGTTCATTGGTCATGAAGATTCCTCCAATCCGAGGATTCCTATCCTCATGGTTAAACAGAAAAAGGCGGCCGGGATTGAGGGTATGCAAATAAAAAAAGCCTGTGAGCATTCCGAAGAACACCCACAGGCAATCGTATGCGCAGATATAAAGTTTTAGACGCGGGTACAAAAGTCGAGCGAAATCCAGCCCGCGCCGCTTTTCAGCCGTCCCCAGCCTGCGGTCGAGCCTTTGCCAGACTTGACTTCCACGATGGTGTAGATGCCGACGGGAATGAACTGCGTCCTGTCGTAATCCGTCCCCGGTCCTTTGCGGATATTAAGGTCGGAAATGCTGACCTTCACAAGGAACGGAACACCAGCCGATGCCGCCGGAGCAGTTGTTTTCGGTGTGTAGATGTTTACACCGTCCACATCGAACACACTATATCCCGGATTGGCGTCCGCGCACTTCTTGGCGTTTTCCAGAATCTTGAACGCACCTTTCTGCGACTTGGAATCCGCCCAGGTCTTACGGACGCGGTACCATGCGATAGGCGTTTCGGACTCCTTCACATCGTACTGCGTGAGGTTCCACCGCTCGATGATGGAGCAGAGGTTCTCCACATAGGTAAGGCTCGTGGCGTAGCCGCCATCCTTGATGATCTGCACGGCTTTCTTGTAGTCCGTGCATCCCTTCAGCCCTTCGTAGCGGAGCTTGTTTCCGTTCTTTGCGCCGAGCAGATAAGCGGAATGGTCGGCGATGGAATCCTCCACGCACGGATATTTGCGGAAGTCCGCCGTGATTGTTTCGTAGCTGCCGTCCGTGTGCTGCTCCTTCGTCTGCTTGGTGTACTTGCTCTGTCCGTCCCATGTCGAACCGCTCCATGTGTTGCCGGAGAGGGAGCATTTCATACCGAACACATTATTTGCGTTCTGCGCCAGTTCGGATTTGCCGTAGCCGGATTCGAGGATAAACTGCGCCATTGAAACCGATGCGAGGATGCCCATTTTCTTCTGATCGGCAGTAAACAATGTCCCCACACTCTTTACAACATCCGCCTCGGAAAGCCCGGAAAAGGCAGAAGCCTGTGTTCCCTGTGTAGTTGTGGGACCATCGGAACCCCCGGTACCACTACCGAGAGCCGCCGTGACCTTCTCCGCCAGATCGCCCATCCTGGCATACATCCAGTTTCCGGGGCAGGACTTGTTGGCAAACCAGCGATGCACCGTCAGCACCATTTCATCGGACTTCGGCTCATAAGAGAGCGTCTTGTCCTTATCGCCAAACCACAGGAGCTTCTTCTTGCCGTTTCTCTTGCAGATATCCACGCAAAGAGTGATCAGCTTCTGGTAAACCACATCCTTAAAGGCATACGGCTCTGTGGTATCGGACGCGCACTCGATGGTGACCGCCCGCTGGTCGTTGGCGCTGGAGGAGGAACACCAGGAGCGGTTTTTCTCCTCCACATACATTCCCACACGACCGTCCACGCCGATGCCGTAGTTACAGCTTGCCTGTCTGGAAGTCGGCAAGAAGATATTGCCCAGCGTCTCCACCGAGCATTGCCCCACCACGCAGTGGGGCGTAATGCGGTCGATGCTGTGCGTCCGCTGCCCGGAGTGGTTTGGGCTGAGTTTCGTATAAGATACCAATGAACTGTTTGTGTAAGTCACTTAATTTTCCTCCTTTTCCGCTCTGTCATGGAGCTGTGCCAGGATGTCCTTCATCTTCTCCGGCACAGGAAGCCCCAGGTGCGCCGCGTTCTCCAAAAGGCTCACGCCCTCGTTGGAGAGGTAAAAGAAGATGACCGCCGTGCGAAGGACGCTGCCTGTGCCGATCACCTGTACATCCAGGATGTTGGCGATTCCCACCAGCAGGAAGATCAGCACCTTCCGGCAGATGCCCTTAAAGCCCACCTCGCTGGAGAGCTTCTTGTCCGAGATGGCGCACATCACGCCTGTGACGTAATCCACCGCCACGAATACCACCAGGGCGATGAGCAGCCCATCGCAGCCGCCCAGGAAATAGCCCAGCCACCCGCCGATGGCCGCAAAGATCACCTGCGCCGTGTTCCAAAGTTCCTTCATGTTGATACCTCCGTTTCTTGAAATGGTTTTGTGTATGAAAAAAGCGGCCGCCCCGCAGGGCAGTCGCCAGTTCCCGTAAGTTATTCTGTTTGCTTCGGCAGCCATTCCCACAGTCGCATATCCTCCTGACCCAAAGACCACATACACATCCCCCGGAGCTTCCAGCGGTACGCCGCCTGGTTCGCCCAATAGACCAGGGAATCCACGTCCTGGTAGTAGAGGATAGAAAAGCCGTCCGCATCCCCAAGGAACAGCCGGGATATCCAGATGTTGATGTCCTTCGGGATGACCTTTGCTGTATAGTTCCCGCCGCAGGAAATCTCCAGCAGGTCGGAATGGAAGAAGTCATAATCCAGGGAAATGTCCTCGCTGCGGGTGGAACTTTCCTCTACATCGGAGGTCAGCGTGAACACCTGAAACTCCTCATCCCAGGTGCAGTTGGAACGGCTGATCCTGCCGTAGCTTCTAAAGCTGCCGTCCGGCATCTCCACGTCAAACCGCTCATACGGCTCATACGTCCAGGCGTCCCCCAGCCGGAGCAGTTCACAGACCGTGGTGTTGTCTGAGCGGTACCCGGCATAGCCCCCGGAAAAGCC
>ULYX01037249.1_pt1 | contig 10757 bp, 8 predicted proteins | sample 1962591 | NCBI WGS metagenome assembly ULYX01 (sample SAMEA4835874, study PRJEB28245) | human gut metagenome | biome: gut microbiome; material: fecal sample | place: Denmark | collected 2008
TACCGTTTCTAGTTACCATTTGCAATAATATAAGAATTCATATGATACGATGCTCTTTTATGAACACTGGCTCCACCCAATATATTACATGAACTCTTGCTATTATTTTTCTCCTCCTTTCCTTTATTATTTTGTATAATTTCCGACTACATGTATTGTACTGTCGGATTTATTTGTAACAAAAACACTGTATTCCCCTGTTTTTTTTATATTAAATGTCTTTTTTGCCATATCTGTTGTCTCTACATACATTCTTCCTATACTTTTTGCTACAATTCCTATACGTATTTTCTTTGTTGGAAACACACTTGCCTCTACAGTAATTTTACTTCCTGCATTTTTATGAAATGTTTTCGTTTTCTTTTCTGTTTTTAGTCCAACTTTCCAGTTTACATTAACTCTTGTAGCAAATGGTAATATTTCTTGATTTTCCTCTACTTCTTCCTTATATCCATTTTCTAACATCCAATTAGGTGAAAAAATAATATCTTGTTCATTTTCTTCTGCAGCTACTGGAATATTTAAATTAATTAAATATATTACACTAACAAGCACTATCATTAATACCTTTTTTACAAACATCTTTTCTCTCCTCTACTCTTCTTCCGTTATCACCATATAATGTCCACCCGCTATCGCTTTTTTCGCCCCTAGATTTTCTAAAAATACCCGATACCGTCCATCTTTTTTTACCTTTAAGTGGCTTACCAGATTTACCCCATTCTCTATATAAGTTTCCTCTCCATCCTCATCAATAATTCCAATTGCTATATGTGTTTCAGGGTGTTCTTCTTCAAACCCCATACAGGCAGCCACTTGAACACAAGTTCCCTTTTTTAAGTGTCCTTCTTTTGTCTCTATTCTCTCTTTCGGCTTGATCTTCCATGTAAATGGTTTTCCATCATTCTCTTTTAATCTTTCATTTTTTATCATGCACTTTTTGATTCTGGTTTTATCATACATTCTATACTTTGCTTTCTGATCCTTTATATCCCCTTCCGTTCCAACATTGATTTCCTCTCTTGTTTCATCTGCAATCTTATCGTATGCCTTTACAAATCCTATCCCTGAAGCAAATACCGTAGTTGCACTGAGTATGATCATTCCAAATAAGACACTTACAGAAATTCCTCTTCGCAACCTTCTTTGTTGTCGATAAGATTTCATTCGTTCCATTCGTAACTTTAATACTTCCTTACTCTCATATAACCCCGCTGTTGTATATCTTCCATATCTGATCTCTTCCATAGAAATATCTATGATCGTAGAAAAATATCCCTTTACATCTGGCAGATATTCACATACTGTCCTGTCACAGTATGTTTCTCCCCATTGATCTAATTGATAAAAAACATCCTTTAACGCAGGTTGAAACCAGTATATACAACAGATAATGTTCGCCAAGTGTTTCCAAATGAGATCATGATGTTTATAATGAATCAATTCATGTGTAAATATCATATTTAGCTGTTGCGGATCATAAATTCTTGACAGAATGATTCTTGGTTTCAAAACCCCATATAACATTGGTCCGCCTGCTTTTTCTAAGATCACTACTTGAATTTCTTTATGAACCCCTAACTTTTTTGATATGCTTTTTACCATACTTTGAATTTCATCTCCACATGGATCTGCATTTAAAATATCCTTCCTTATTGCTCTGTATTTCTCTAGAAATCTGATCGTAAAAATGATCGTTCCAACCAGCCAGATGATCATCAAAATTCCAATGACCCACTTGATCGGACCTGTAACTTCAAATACATAAGTACTCTTCTCAAATCCATTTGCATAGATCAACGTGATTGGTATGGCAAACATCAATAATACCATCTTCCATATCAGATAATTGATATCAATATATCCCTTGTGTTCTATCAAACGTCCTACAGCCTTCCAAAAAAGATATAAGATCGTTCCAAGCAGTGTACATAAGAATATTCCGCTAAATATTTTTATTATGATTATCATCAAAATCAAAGTCATCTAAGATCCCTCTTAACTCTTCCCCGTCTTCTTTTGTCAGTTTCTCTCCTAATGCACTTACTAATCGTTTTGCAGATCCGTCAAACCAACGATCTAAAACTTTCTCAGCTTGATATTTCCCATATGACTCTTCATTGATCAATGGCTGCACATATGCTTTTCTTCCTTTCTTGGTAACTTTGATATATCCCTTCTCTTCTAGCCGGAACAGATATCCGCGGATACTTGTTCTTTTATAATCTTTATTGAGCTTTTCTTTAACCATTTCTATCAGATCAAGAAAAGGAACTTCTCCTTGATAATTCCAAATGCATTGCATGATTCGTTCTTCTAGTCTGGTTAATTCTTCCATTTTCGTATTCCTCCTTTCTTTTATGTTCTATTTTTAGGTTACTTCTATTTTAACATTGTTTTGTACTTAACACAATATATTTACAGGTTATTTTTTTCAATAAAATAATCATTCTATGAAAAAAATCACTGAATCCATATAATTCATATGAACTCAGCGATTTATCTACTATTCTCCAATCAAAACCTTCTTACCTTCAAAGACAAATCCATAATGTCTGATTACGCATCCACGACCGTCAATGCCGTCACTGCTCCAACAATACATAAGATTCCAACAACATCGATCATTCCAAAGGCCTGTCCAAGCACGGTTGCGGAAAGAATCGTTGCAACCAGCGGTTCCACGCATCCAAGCATACTTCCCTGAACTGGTCCTAACATGGAAATCCCATGGAGATAACAGGAAAACGCCACGATCGTTCCTAAGAATACAACTCCACCGACAAACATTCCCCATCCTGTTGTCTCTAAAGTACCAAATTCGTCTAATAATTTCTTTGGCTGCACGTTATAAACTGCAAAAGCAAAAGCGGATAACAATCCCCAGAATAATGCTGCATTGGTGATCACTAAGTTTTTTATACTTCCATGTGTTGCAAGCAAAAAGATTCCTACGATCACAGTTGCCAGTACAAGCACTTCTTCTTTCTTTGGAAATCTTTTTTCCACTAATACAAAGAACACCATAATTAAGATTGGTGCAGAATACTGAAGAACTGTCGCAGTTCCCGGATTTGACTCCTGAATGGCAAGGAAGTACGTCATCTGACACATAGCCATTCCAATCATCCCGAAGATCAGCTGATTGACCGCTGAATCTTTTCTTTTCCATACACGAAAAATTGAATTCCCTTTTCTCTGATACATAAGCAACAGCAGGCAGATTCCTGCCCCTAATAATCTGACTGTCACAAGCCACGTAGCCGTCAGATCTTTTGCATCAAATAAATATTTCCCCATCACACCAGACATGCCCCAGCAGCATCCTCCTGCAACTGTAAAGCAGATTCCTTTTAAACTTCGATTCATAAATACATTTCTCCTCGTATCTGTATTTTTATCTATTCTTCTGTGAGTAAATTATCAAATTCACATTTTTCAAATTCCTGAATGGAAATATTTTTCTTGTTTGGATTGGCGTATACAAAAGTCTTATCTACATTTTCTAGGTAATTTTGAATCTTATCATTTGTCGCACTGATGATTGCCTGGAATCCTAGATTCCTGATCAGGTCAATACAACTTGCAACTTTCTCTGCATCCATCTTAGAGAATGCTTCATCTAAGACAACCAGACGGATGCTTGGATTTCTTCGTACTTTTGGTGAAAGATGAATTCCATAGGCCTGTGCAAAACTTGCGAGTAATGCAACATATAATGGGTTCTGTCCTTCTCCACCAGAGTTTTTCTTGATCATCTTACTTAATCCGATCGTCAGTTTTTCATCACCATCCACAATCTGTTCCATATCAAAGGACAGATACGTACGATAATCAGAATATTTCTGCATATCACGTTTCGCATTCTCAAGTTCTTCACCGGTTGCACCTTCTGGCGGGATAAAGATCTCGATTAATTCATTCATCAGTTCCCCGTATTTATTCTCATGTTCCATAGAGAAGAGATTCATCTGGTCATCCATCGTTGTATTTAAGACAGATGGATCGATATTCAGAGAATCATCCATAAACATTGGATAATATTTTCCATCGGCTCCTGTATTTCTTGTGATCTTAAATTGATATTTGTCTTTCCCAAAGTCGAGTCCACTGATCATGCGGTTTAATTCATCCCTGCGCTGATAAGCTTCCCTGATCGCGCTTCGAATCTTGTATACAAAGTCATCTTTGAAATGTTCCATTGCTGTTTTTGCCTGTTTTGCAGCTTTTTCACGATACATTTCCATGTGGTCAGATGATAATTCCTTATAAAGCTTGTCATACACATCATTATTCTCATCTACTGCTGAGAATGTGCGGTTCGGATATTCCCTTAAATATGCAGTTCTGACTTCCACAAGCTTTCGATATTCTTCTTCCTTCTTCGTTCCGGCATCATAGTATTTCCTTGCTGCACGTTTTTTGAAACGTTCATAGTCTTCTGTGTCTGTCTTCTCAATCTCCTGTGCAAACTGCTGCTCGTACTCTCCATTTGCCGGTAATTCATTCTGTGCACGGATCAATGCTTCATTCTGGTCAATGATCTGCTGTCTGCATTCTTTTAATGCATTCTGTGTTGCCCAGATTGCTTCTTTCATTGCATTGATCTCTTGTTTGCAATCTTCCTGTTTTAACCTGTTCTGGTCTCTTTCCTCTTCTAGACCTTTTAAGGCACCTTCTCTTAATTTTGTCAGCTGATTTTCTAAATCTTCATATTCTTCCTGACGTTCTTTCGCACGTTCCAGTGTTTCTTGCTGTTTTAAATATTCTTCGGCTGACTGTGGAAGATATTCATAGTCCAAAATAACAACAGCACTTAAAACTTCTTTTTCTAATGGATCTTTTTTATCAAAGATCTTGTCCTTTTCTTTCTCTAATTCTTTGATCCTGTGGCGTAAACTGTTGTCTCCAATGTAGGAATTTCTTGTGTACTGTTTTGGATCTAATCGTTTTAACTGGAAATTTTTATAAAGCATTCCATCTGGTGTGATACCAGTACGGCAATTTCTTAATTCATCGATCGTCTCACATTTGATCACACGCCCGATTAAGGATTCTATCAGCTTTTTCACATAAGACTGTTCTGCAAGAACTTCTTCTGACAATGCATTTTCCTCAACCTTCATGTCCTGCTTATCAATCTTTTGTGTGTCTGCGATCGAAATTCTCCAGTATTTCTTCTGATCCATATCACGATAGATTTCCATGGCATCCTTAACGTATTGGGGTTCCACGATGAGTGTTAATTTATTCGATCCTAAATATCCTTCGACCGCTTTATGCCATTTCTCATCTTTCATGTCTAACAGATCGGCAAGCACATTTACTTTTACAAAATCACCACATTTTTCGCTTAATTTCGTCTGTAATTCATATCTTGCATCCAGAACTTCTTTTGGATATGCTTTGTTACCCTTTTTCAGTTCTTTCAACTCATCAGAAATAGATTTCTCCTGTTTCTTTAAGGCTCTCAGTGCAGACGCATTATCTTGTCGTTCTTCCTCAGTTTCTTTTCTTAAGATATCCAATGTATGTTTTAATCGATTCAGATCATCTTCTGTGATATCTCCCTGTTCAAATTTCTCGATATCCCAGATTGCCTGATTTGGTGTAATATCGAGATCACACCATTTTTTTAAGTCTTTTGATGTCTGTTCCCATCGCTGTACGGAATGATTTAACTGTCCTAACAACTCCTGAACATCCTTTTTCCTTGTTGCGATCTGATCGTATCCACTTCCTGCGATCTGTGCTACTAATGCATCGTATTCTTTGGCGAGTTTCTCTAGTTTCTTCTCAAGAACTGTTTCATTCTCTTCCTGTGTCTTTAGATCTTTCTCTCCATCTTCAATCTTTTGCTGTAATAGATGAATATCTGTTTTTAATTTCAGGACATCCAGTTTGTTCATGCGGTACTGACAATAATCCTGTTCCTCTTTTTTGGTCTTGAATTTAACGAAACTTTCTTTGATCTCTTCTAAGCTCTTTGCTTCCTTTAATGTATCTTCGATTCTCTGACGCATTCTTCCATACTGCATCACGCTTTCCTGCATATCTTCAATATGAATGTCCTGCTCCATACAAATGTATTCTTTCACAAAATCTTCGAGCTTGATATTCATTTTAAATGGAATCGCGCGTTTAAACAGTCTTGGAAATTTCTCCATATCAAGACCGCCAAGATAGATGTCATACATCTGTTTTCTAAATCTCTCGTTGCTTGTTCCAAAATAGAAATCTTCTTTTTTGAAGTTTTTCTGCATATATTTGCGGAGTTCCGAAATTGTCATCGCATGCTCTTCCGTACGGTAAGCATTCTCTAAAATGCCGCCTTTGTGCCAGAAAAATAATCTGGATGTATCATTTCTTGCTGTATCTACATCAAATACAACTCCCAGACATTCTTTTTCGTCAGATTCTGTCTGTGTAAATTCCAGAACGATCGTTGTGGAGAAGTTTTTATTTCTCAAATAAGTAACTTCATCTTTCTCTCCGACCGCAACCATTCCTCGCAGGTATTCGATCAGATTTCGATCGGAATCGTCTGCTGCCGCCTTATTAAAGAATCCACGACCATCTGTATTCGCATATAAAACGATCTGCATCGCATCGATCACTGTTGACTTTCCACTTCCAGAATGTCCGGTAAAAAAGTTGATTCCATCGTTGAAACTTAATACTTTCTGATCTATATAATGCCAGTTATTCAGGCATATCTTCGATAATGCCAGAAATGGCTGCTTCGTCTTCGTCAAACTCACTGTCTACTTCCTCCTTGCTGAAACTTTCGATCAATCTGCGGATGTCATCTCCTAGTAACACGACATTCACGCATGGATAGATCATCATTCTTGTCTCTTCATTTAATTCTTCTAATACATCGAGTGGTTCGATGATCTGATATCTCTTTAATAATGCGATGGAACGACGCATCTCAGTGATGGATGGCAAGGTTTTCATCAGATGAAAATCGTTGATCTTTTCATGGATTTCTCCTAATGATGTATACACACTTGTATTCGATGACGCCTCTGCCATATGTTCATCGTATAATAATTTTAAGATCAGAAGATAAATGGTTGATAATCTAGAAATCTTCTCTCCGATCAAAGTTTCTCCCTCGATATAAAAGACTCCCAGATGCAGATTTTCTCTTAATTCGATTCCTGAAATCTTAAAATATTCTCTTAAAAATTCCTGATGCAGGTCAATGGTTCTAAATTCTTTATTGTATACAAGTCTTCCGCTCTTTTTATCATATTTTCTTTCTAATACAAATGTCTGTTTTAACAACGTACGGATCACTTTCGTGACCGCATTTTTTTCTTCGTCATTCAATTCTTCATAATACGGTATCATGATTTCGGTTTCCTCCTTACAAAAGTTAATGCCGGATAGCGGTAACTTCCATTATCAATCAATTTATCGTCTCTCTCGATCGCTTTATATTTACTGTTTCTTCTCGTGCTGTAATCGTAAGCAAGGATTAATTTCTCAAAGGACTCTTCATCCCTGATATCAATATCCTTAACTTCCATATGGTCATCATGCATGTAAGCTTCAATGAAATCTTCAATCTCAGCCTGTTGGTATCTTGTATGAATCTTATTTAATCTTAGGACATCTTCTCTTGATAATTCTTCCTGCTGCTTTTCTTCTTCTACCTGACTTGCAAAATCTCTTCGTTTTCTCTTCTTATACAAAGACTTCTCTGAAAGCACTTCAAAATGAGACAGATTCATACTCTGTCCGACCTTCTCGATCTTTTCCTCGCTGTCCTTAGAATCCCCGATCGTCTTTAACAGCTGGATCATCAGACCTCTTGTGTCGGATTCTCCATTCAGCATGTAATTCATACGTGTTACAGTTGCCCTGATATATTTGGAATGTTCTTTATCCATATTGGAAATTCGATGTTCTATGTCATCAAATCCACGCTCGATCGCATTAATGATACTTAAGACATCTTCACCTTTTTCTTTATCTGCTTTCTTCTGTACCTGTTCCATCCATGGAATATCTTCTCTCATTTCTCTTAAACATCGTTTGATATCATTTTTATATAAATAGAAGTTATCATTTGTCTTTAAGATATGATATTTCTTCTCAACGATCTCCTCGACGTAACCTTCCAAATGTTCTGCCAGCACTTCTTCATATGATTTCTGTTTTAGCAGTCGGCTAAAGAAATGGTCCATGTTGTGTAACATATCCTGCAAGGCTTTATTTAATTTCTTTGTATTAACAAGCGCTGTTTTTAACATGGCTAAGTTCATCTTCTTATCATGCCAGAATGAAAATAGTGTTGCGTATACATTCTGGATATAGATCTCTGTGTCATCCGTTGATGGGTTGACTAATTCTTCAAATGCTGTTAAAAATACGGCTGCGTAATCAGGAATGATGATATTGGTGGTTAATGTTGAGAAATCTTCGATTCTCTTTAACCAGCCTGTCTTAATCAGCCAGTTTAAGATCCTGTTTGGCGGTGTCTGGCTTGCATCATTTTCTGATTCAAATTCTTCAGGAGATAACCAGATCCGCTGGCTTTCGTTCCAGTCTTCTAATACCTGAAGGCATACTTCTTTACTTAAATAATAATTGTTATATTCATATTCTTCGTTGATCTTCAGCAAAGCTTCCATATAAAGTTCTCTGTTCATCGAACGAAATAAACTCCAGAATGAATCTGGGATATCATAGGCAAATTTCATAGGTAACTTCCTTCTTTGGTTGTACTTTATTCTCTGACTCTTTATTTTAACTGATTCGAATGACCTCGTAAAGTGATTTCCTATGAAATAATAATTGACACAAGTCCGAAATCGGACTATAATTATCATAATCTTGTAGTCTGATTTCGGACTTGATATAATTGTTATAAGAAAGGAAGTCACTATGGAATCGAAACAAAATCGTGCCTTAAAGGAATTTGATTCTCTCTATAAGATGATCGATGATGTCTATCATGAGATTGCTCTTTCCATGCATCTTACGGATTCCGCATTTCTCATTTTATATTGTCTGTTAGAACTTGGAGATGGTTGCTCTCAGAAAGATATCTGCAAACTTTACTCCATCTCAAAACAAACGGTGAATTCTTCCGTAAAATCATTAGAAGATAAAGAAGTTTTGATCCGTAAAGCCGGCGTCGGAAGGGATATCCACTTATTTTTTACAGAGTTTGGACGAGAATTTTCTGAAAAACATATCGGTCCTGTCTTTGATATGGAAAATGCTACATTTGAATCTATGGAGCCTTCGGAGTGTGAACAGCTGCTTTCTCTTACGAGAAAATATGTTCAGATTTTAAAGAAAAATATGAAACAATATGTCTTAGAGGAAAAGGAGTTTTAGTTTATCATGAAGATTCAATTATCAGATCATTTCACTTACAAACGTCTGATCCGTTTTGTATTTCCATCGATCATTATGATGATCTGTACTTCGATGTACAGTATTATTGATGGATTATTTATTTCCAATTTTGCAGGAAAAACAGCATTTGCTGCGGTCAATCTGATCCTTCCTGTTGCGATGGGTGTTGGAGCAATTGGATTTATGATCGGTTCTGGTGGAAGTGCGATCGTTGCAAAAACGCTTGGTGAGGGTAAAAAAGAAAAAGCAAATGAATATTTTTCTATGCTGATCTTTACTGCTTTGATCGGAGCTACGATCCTGTCTGTCTTTGGATTTATTTTTATAAGGCAGATCTGTATGGCACTTGGGGCGCGTGGACAGCTGCTTGAATATGCGTCTACTTATGGACGTATTATGTTTGTATCACAGCCAATGTTTATGATGCAGACGATCTTTTATAACTTCTTTATTACAGCTGAGAAACCTTCTTATAGTCTTCGTATGTCTTTGATCTCTGGCGTGATCAATATTGTGTTTGACTATCTCTTTATCGGAGTTATGCATTATGGTGATGCCGGGGCTGCGGTTGCAACTGCCATGGGTGAGTATGTTGGCGGGCTTGTACCGTTGATCTATTTTGCGCGGAAAAATAACAGCAGCCGTCTTCGTCTTGTGAAACCTGTCTGGAGAAAAGATATTTTATTAAAGACCTGTTTAAATGGTTCTTCGGAATTTATGACAAATGCTTCTTCTTCCGTTGTAAATATGCTTTATAATACACAGTTAATGCGCCTTGCTGGTGCAGATGGTGTTGCTGCTTATGGTGTGATCATGTATGCGAACTTTATCTTTGCTGCAATCTATCTTGGATATTCTATGGGAAGCGCTCCGATCACCAGTTATAATTATGGGGCTGGAAATCATTCGGAATTGAAGAATATGTTGAAGAAGAGTTTGTCTTTAATTGCTGTAACTGGGGTTTGTCTGACTTTGATCTCTGAGTTTTTTTCCCATCCGCTGATCAATATCTTTGTTGGATATGATGCTGATCTGTTTGCTATGACGTTACATGGATTCCGGTTGTATGCATTTGTATTTTTGATCAATGGAGTTAATATCTGGGCTTCTTCGTTCTTTACAGCTTTGAATAATGGGGTTGTTTCTGGGATGATTGCGTTCCTTCGAACTTTGTTGTTTCAGATTGGGTGTATTATGCTGCTGCCAATTTTGCTTGGATTGAATGGAATCTGGATGGGAGTTGTTGTGGCGGAGATGTTGACTTTAATTGTTACGATTTATTTTTTACGGAGTAGAAGGAAAGTTTATCACTACTAGATTTTGTAATAGTGTTTCATGTATGAGTCAGAAAGAAGATAAGAAAAAATATTTATAAGAAT
>ULYX01037415.1_pt1 | contig 10714 bp, 10 predicted proteins | sample 1962591 | NCBI WGS metagenome assembly ULYX01 (sample SAMEA4835874, study PRJEB28245) | human gut metagenome | biome: gut microbiome; material: fecal sample | place: Denmark | collected 2008
GAAATCCAGAGGACTGCTGAGCCGAATAATCATCAAGATTATTCAGCGAATCAGTCCGGTATCCAAAATTACCGGCTGCCTTTTTACCTACGGACTCTTCGCCACTTTCTCCTCATAAAAAAACAGAATCTACTTGTTCCGGCCTGTATGTCATCCACCAAACGCTTACCCCTGAACCTGTAACAGCTTCGCTTTCAGTTCAGCTTCGATGCGCTGCATTTCCACCTCTGCCTGCTGACGTTTCTGGCGGCCTTCCTGTTGGATCTGCATGACTTCATCGAAGGTTGCGATCAGCGATTCATTGGTTGCTTTTAAGGTTTCAATATCTACGATTCCACGCTCGGATTCTTTGGCAGTCTCTACAGTAGCAATCTTCAGCTTTTCTGCGTTCTTGCGCAGGAGTTCATTGGTCATATCGTTGACCTCTCTCTGGGCTGCGGCTGCCTGTGCGGAATGTTCTACACCAAGGGCGAGTACCATCTGGCTTTTCCAGAGTGGGATCGTATTGACGAGTGTAGACTGGATTTTTTCTGCCATCATTGTGTCGTTTCCCTGTACCAGACGGATCTGTGGTGCGGTCTGCATGGCGATTGTCTTGGTCAGTTCCAGATCATGCAGTTTTTTCTCAAAACGTTCACATCTGGAATCCAGATCTTTTGCTGCCTGTGCATCCTCGGCAAGTCCACTTGCCATCGCTTTATTCTTCAGTTCCTGTAGCTCGCCGTTTCTTGTCTCGGCAAGCTTCTGCTTTCCGGCAAGCACATACATGGCCAATTCTTTATAATATGTCAGGTTCACTTCATACATCTTGTCCAGAAGCGCAATGTCTTTCATAAGCTGCACTTCGTGAGATTCCAGTGCTTTGACAATATTGTTTACATTGGTTTCTGCTTTTGCATATTTGGCTTTCATTGCCTGGATCTTGTTTCCGCCTTTTTTGAAGATTCCGAGGAATCCTTTTTCCTCTTCCTCATCAAATCCTTTCAGTTCTGTCACCACATCACTTAACAGTGTGCCAACCTCTCCAAGATCTTTTGTTTTTACATTTTCCAGTGCTTTTTCTGAAAAATCTGCAATCTTCTTCTGGGTTCCGGCTCCGTACTGAAGAATCATGTTCGAATTGGCGAGATCAATTTTTTCTGCAAATGCACTGACCATATTCTTTTCTTCCGGTGTCAGGACGATCTCCGGTGTTTCCGGTTCTGTCTCCTGATAAATCTGCGGAGTCTCTTTTTTTTCTTCCTGGAACGGATCCAGCGTCAGCTCCGGTGTCACATTAAATTCTTCAAAATCGTTCATACTTTTCTTCCTCCTGCGACTTTATTTTTTCATTCCGTCCTCTTTCAGACCTTCCTGTGCAAGCATGGTATTCAATACGGAAATATCCGATGAGACATCCCACATGGTATCCTGAAACAGGTCATCCAAAAGCTTCTCAAACGCCGTATTTAAAGTATCGAGCGTTGCCTCAATCTCACGTTTTGCAGTCTGGATATTTTCTCCATCAACCGGCTGTCTGTCAAGCTGTTCATATGCTTCCAGAAGCTTGATCGTCGTCGGAAGATAATATTCCATCAGCTTACGGATATCCGAAACTGACTGTGGATTTTCTTCCACCCGGTCGAAGATCCGGTCTACCAGCATCTCCATCCGGCTGATCTTTGCGGAAATCTCTTCTCCCGGAATGGCTTCATTACACTCGTGGATCTTTCTGATAAAAGCATCCCCCTGGTCAATGATCTTCTGCACCTCTGGTGCCAGCTTTTCATTCTTTGCTTCTTTTTCTTTTGTATTTTCCTGTGTCTTCTCTTCTTTCTTTACCGGCTCTTCCGCTTTCGACTGCTGTCTGCGGGTTTCGATCTGTAAATATTCTTCATAAGCACGGTTTGACAGGATCAGGCATTTCTTCTCACCATCCATGTGCCCCTGACGGAACCAGCCTTTAGAAATCATTCTTTCCAGATCCTTTGTCACAAATTTTATGGATTTTCCGGAATTGCTTCCGATCTCCGAAATATTGCAATACTCTCTGCCTGCAATCCTGCGGCTGTAGTTCTTGAATCTTCCAACCTGTTTCAGAAGCTTAATGCCCCATCCTGTGATCATGCCACTTGCTGCCGTAAACAGTCCAAATACCGCACGCATGATCCATAAAGCCCCCGGACTTTCCGGCAAAGAAGCAATACAAGATGCAAGGAACAGAATCAGAAATATAAGTGCTATGCTTCCGCCTGTTGCGATCATGACAATTCCGCCTGCCTTTGTTCCCGTCGTCGATCCATACAAGACAGGTGACTGCTGTGCATTGCTGTATCCATACCGGCTGCCCTGTGATTCCGCCTTATAGTCCTGCATATCCGGATTCCATGCTCTTCCATTTCCATCCGTTCCGCTCCACCTGTAAGTTCCAAACGGAGGTACACCTCCTCCAGGCGTTCTTCCCCATCTGTCAGCCCCGCCCATCTGTCCATATCTTCCACGCGGTCCTCCCGGACCTCTTCCCATATTTCTCGTTGCCTGATCAAACGCATTTCCAAAAGAACGCATGCTCTGTTCCGCGCCATTTACCGCACCGTTCACTGCCCGGTTGATCGTATCTGTGATCGTCTGGTTCAGCTTTCGGTAATCCTGCGAGTCTACAGCATCCTGCACGGTTCGTCTGATCTCTTCTCCAAATCTTTCCCAATCCTGCATTTTCAGCTTCTCCTTTATTTTGAAAACTTGATCCTGTCATCAATTCCGTGCGAAAGAACATAATCAAAAACGGTCTTTGGCACCAGATCATCCCACTTTTCATCTGCCAGGATCCTCTGCCGGATCTGGGAACCTGATACCCCTTTTTCCTCTTTGGTCCTTCTCCAGAGAACTTCCACCGGAATTCCAAGCTTCTCAAAACGCTTCTCATTGTTCGCAGTCCATTCATCACAGATACTCATAAAGCAGACCGCACCCTCCGGCAGATACTGCCCCAGATATTCCACTCTGTCAATCGGAAATGGGATGATCTCAAACTCTTCTCTCGGCACTCCGAAACTGAGCAACGTATCACGAAGCATCTCATAACGCTCAATATAAGTCAGAGGATTAGCGCTCCGTCTTATCCGGTAATTGTCTTCCTCACCCCCTGATACGTGCAGATCATCCGACATAGTGATTCCTATATAAAGCCTTTTGCAGCGCATCTTTGCCGCCAGAATATATTCCACATGTTTGAGATGCAGAATCTGAAATCTTCCATATACCAGCCCTTTTTCTATCATTTATACGTCCCTTGCTTTCTGTAATTTTATCTTTTCAATGATGTTGAGGCCAAAAGGTATTTTGACCCCTTTGATACCAGATTGCTACGTGCTTTGCACTCTCGCAATCCTTTTCAATTAGTCTATCTGTATTCTACTACATAACGGTCGTTCTTAGCAAGAAATACCTCTGTATACGACAAAAAGATGACTTTCGTCACCTTTTTGTCTTTTTCTTCTATTCAACGATTTTATAATATTCTTTTGCTGTTATCACAAATACGATCACATAAAAGACGGCAAAGATTCCCACGGTTCCGGCAGTGCATCCGAAGAACAGCTTTGTATTTTTCAGATAAAATACGGCTAAAAGCTTTGTGATCACCGGAAATGCAACTGCCATATGGATGATCGCCATCACAAGCGGCAGGAAGAATACCATCAGAACCTGGCTGCGTATTGAACTTTTGACCTCGCGTTTGCTCATCCCTACCTTCTGCATGATCTGATAGCGTTCTCTGTCATCAAAGCCTTCGGAAATCTGTTTGTAATAACTGATCAGCACCGTTGCCATCAGGAACAGGCTTCCAAGATACATTCCAATAAAAAACACACCGCCATACAGACCAAAGAAAGTCTCTTTTTCAAGATATCTTCCCTGTACACCAGTATGTTCAAATTCACTTTCTGCCTGTGCTTTCAGCTCTTTGACAGCTTTCAGCTTCTGATCTTCGCTGCCCCTTAAATTGAATGACTCCCTCCATTTTACCGGTTTGTCCTCTGCCTCGAGCTGGTATTTTTCCAGATAATCTTTCATAAACTCTTTTTCATCACTGACGATCATATAATATACATTTTCTGTATTAGAATCACTCTTCTTTCCAAAAGGTGCAGTATCCAGTTCCTTCTTGACCATCCATGTTTCCTCATCAATCCTGATCGTATCCTTTCCGTAATTTTCCCCATTTGTAAAAAGAATAGCTTCCTTATCCCCAAGCTCCATCCTTTCGCCGGTCAGCTGATTATAATCTGCCAACCTAATCACATCAAAAAACACTAAATCAGATGACGAATTATCCTTTATCATAGCAGAAGTATATTCTTCTCCGTTTTTTATCTTAACAAGCTCTGCCATATGCCAGCTCTTCTCATCTGTGATCTCTACCTGATTATCCCGGCAGATCTTTTCCACCATGTCATGCAGCTTCTGATTTTCCACATCATCAGATACCGAATTTGTGATATACACTTCCTGCGGATACCTTGTTCTTAAGACATCCTCCTTTCCGATGTACAAAGATACGGTAGACGAAATGGTCACCAGAACCATAGTACTGAGCACACAGATATTTGACAACCCGACTGCATTCTGCTTCATCCGGTAAAGCATGCCGGATACGGATATAAAATGCTTTGTTTTATAATAGAAATTTTTGTTTTTCCGAAGCAGCTTTAAAAAAGCTATACTCCCTGCTGTAAAAAGTGCATAGGTTCCGATAATGACACAGATTACTGCGACAAAGAAAAGTTGAAGCGCCTTAAGTGGTTCTTTTGTCGTAATCGCAATGTAATAACCGATTCCAAGGAAAATGATGCCAGCCACAGTCAGAAACCATTTGGTTTTCGGCTCCCGCTCACCCTGACTCCCCGCATGCAGAAGCTCGATCGGATTGGCAAGCCGGATCTGCAAAAGATTATAGATCAGAGTCAATGCAAAGATCAGCGTGAAAAAGAGAACGGTATTTCCGGCAATCTCCCATGACATCCGAAATGCCAGTTTATCGTCATAATGAATCATTCTTTTCAGAAGTGCATACATCAGCTTTGCAAGCGCAGTTCCGAAAAAGATTCCACCCAGAATACTGACCGCACCGGTTACAACCGTCTCGATCACCAGCATTTTCGCAAGCTGCGGTTTCCCCATTCCGAGAATGTGATACACTCCGATTTCTCTTTTCCTTCTTTTGATCAGAAAACTGTTGGTGTAAAATAGAAAGATCAGTGCAAATATTTCAATTACATGAACACTCAGACTTAAAATGATCTGTAATGCTTCCTGGTTCATTGGCGAATTTGCCGCCAGATTTGCCATCATATAATACATCATCACCGTTAAAATGGCCGTCAATACATAGGGAATATATGACTTCCGGTTATTTTTCAGATTGGAAATGGCAAGTTTTGTGTAAATCGATCTATTCACGGTGCTCACCTCCTGTTGTGAGAACCGTCAAGGTATCGGTGATCTTCTGGTACATCTCGTCACTGGTCAGATTGCCACGGTAAAGCTGATGGAAAACTTCCCCATCCTTGATGAAGAGGACTCTCTTTGCCGTGCTCGCTGCTTTGACACTGTGCGTTACCATGACAATCGTCTGCCCGTTATCGTTGATTGCATTAAAGAGTCCCAGAAGTTCATCCGTCGATCTGGAATCCAGCGCACCGGTCGGTTCATCGGCAAGGATCAGCTGCGGTTGTGTGATTAGAGCACGTGCAACGGCTGCTCTCTGCTTCTGTCCACCGGATACTTCATATGGATATTTGTTCAGAAGCTTACTGATCCCCAACTGCTCTGCGATCGGCGCGATCCGACTCTCCATTTCCGTGTATTTCTTTCCAGACAGAACCAGCGGAAGGAAAATATTATCCTTCAGGGTCAGTGTATCCAAAAGGTTGAAATCCTGAAAGACGAATCCAAGATTCTGCCGCCGGAATGCTGCCATCTCTTTTTCCCGGATCTTGCTGAGATCATTCCCTTTTAAGTAAACCTTTCCACCAGTCGGCTTATCAAGTGCAGCCAGGATATTCAGAAGTGTAGTTTTGCCGCTTCCGCTTTCTCCCATAATTGCTACATATTCGCCTGCTTCTACGGAAAAGCTGACGTTATGCAGCGCCTCTACCTGGTTTCCTCCGAAACGGGTTGTGTATATCTTTTTTACGTTCTTTACGTCAAGTAATGCCATGGTTTTTATGACCTGCCCTTCTTTTTTATTTGATAAAGTCATTATAAAAAAGTAAGGGATTTCCTTCCATCGAAGTAAATGACAATTTGTGTGGGGTTTCTTACATTTTTGTAAGGATCGGGTTGGAAAAGACTCATTTGGTGAAAGAGACGCCGCCAGAAAAAATAAATATTCCAAATTCCTTTGTGCAAACCATTCCGATGAACCACTTAGGACGGGAATCATGTTCGGCAATGGCCTCCATGATTCCTGTGTTTCATCTCCATTGCACAAACATGGAATTTTCCATATTTATTTTTTCTGGCGGCTGTTTTGTTCAAATGGATAAACTTTTTGCAACTGATAGATCCTTACCCAAAAGTAAATCATAGTTCTGTTCCGTTGTTGGAAGTTTTTTCGTTTTTGTACCGATAGACTCCATTACTCTATTCGTCTAGATTCACGGTCAAAATTTAAGTATACTTTTGTTCCTTTTTCTGGTTTTGATTCAATCCAGATAGTATGATGGAGACGATCTATGATTGTCTTACAGAGATATAATCCTATTCCAGTGGACTTTTTATTTGCTCTTCCATTATATCCGGTGAATCCTTTTTCGAAGATTCTTGGGAGGTCCTCTTCGGCGATTCCGATTCCATCGTCAGCAATTACCAGAGTTTTGTCTTCTGTGTAGATTGATATTTCTCCGCCTCTTGCGTATTTAACTGCATTGGAGAAAATTTGTTCGATGACGAAGGTCAGCCACTTTTCGTCGGTCAGGATCTTCTGATCCTGGATTTCAAGGTGGAGTCTTGATCTGATGAACCCACATGCTGTAATAATCAGACAGCTCCTGTTTTTCAATCTGCACAGAGGATTCCAGCTCTTTTTTCTCTTCGTAAAGCTGCCGGATCAATTCCTGGTACATTTCGCTTTCCCGGCTTTCTGCCTCCGGAAATCCTCCTGCCTCTGTCCGGATTTTTCCCTGATTTTCTTCCAGTATTCTTTGTCTTTTTTCATATCGTATGAAAACAAGTGTAAACCAAATCACATTCCATAAAATCACCAGAAGGAACGCATATCCTGCAATCTCCACCGGAATTTTATAGATCCAGAAGATGACTGCAAAGAGAATGCCTGAAACAAGAACCGCTATTCTCTCCGGTCTTTTTTCTTTCCAAAATGCCCTTAAAATCTCTGTCATACCAGCATGTACCCAATTCCTTTCTTTGTCCGGATCACATCATGCATTCCGGCTTCCTCCAGCTTTTTCCGAAGTCTCGCCACATTTACTGTAAGTGTATTATCATCGATGAATTCGTCACTTTCCCAGAGTCTGGTCATGATCGCATCTCTGGTCACAAATTTTCCTGCGCTCTCAAAAAACATCTGACAGATCTTGAACTCATTCTTGGTGAGTTCAATCTTCTGCCCGGCTATTGTAAGTGATGCATCTCCCAGATTCAGCAGCATTTCTCCATGCTCAATGATATTTGCCGTTCCCTGAAGTGCATATGCTCTTCTAAGCACCGCCTGCACCTTTGCTGTCACTACGTTCAGATCAAACGGCTTCTCGATAAACTCATCTCCGCCCATGTTCATTGCCATCACGATATTCATGTTGTCATTCATCGATGACAGAAAGATGATCGGCACATTGGACAGCTTCCGGATCTCCTGGCACCAGTAGAATCCGTTGTAAAACGGAAGCCCGATATCCAGGATTACAAGCTGTGGATCTGTCTTTTTAAATTCTTCCATTACATTTTTGAAATCACGTACACATACTGTCTTATAATTCCACTTTTTCAAATGCGATGCCAGCCGCTCTGCGATCGTGTTATCGTCTTCAACAATCAGTATTTTATACATTTATTCCTAACTCCTAAACTCTCTTCTGGAAGTTTCCGTACACCTTAACCCCTTCATCTACCGTAGTAAATGCTTCCGGATCCAGTAAATACACCATGTTCAGGATATCTTCTACTTCAAATTTATTCACGATCGTCACCAGAACATAATTGTGTTCACTCGTAAATGCACCTTCACCATTCCACTGCGTAACACCACGTCCGGTTTCTTTCATGATTGCCTCTGCGATTCCCTTCTTCTTCGTGAAAATCAGCATTCTCACATTGATGTTCTGAAAATGCATCCTGTCCAGAGTTACCGTGTAGAAGAACAGGTAGACGACCGAATAAATCACCGTTGAGATATCAAAAACTAAAAGATAAATGGCATACAGTATCAGATTGAAGATGGTTCCCAGTTTTCCAACAGACATTCCCGCATATTTTTTCGCCATCCAGATACCGATAACCTCGATTCCACCACCGCTTCCTTTTGCCGTCAGCATGATTCCGATTCCGGCTCCGGTTACAACACCACCGATGATGATTCCAATGACCGGATCAGCGATCACTGCTGTTGCCGGAGTTGGTACGATTGAAGTAAATAAACTGATTCCTACCGTTCCAAGGATTGTATTTATAAAAAATGTCTTTCCGATTTTAAACCATGCAATAAATAAAATCGGAATGTTGAGCAGTAAATAAATGATACCATACAGGTTCAGATCTGCAATTTCCTTAATCCCGATCTGTCCTGCTCCATAACTTAACAGCTGTGCAAGACCGACTGCTCCCCCGCTGTATAAATTCATAGGGATAATAAATACATTCAGACCAACTGCGTAGATCAGACAGCCCACTATGATCCAGACAACCTGCATTCCCCTCTTCTGTGGCAAAAAATTGTTCATACTTTTTCTTTCCTCCTTGCTTCCGTTTTGATACCAGATATTTCATAACTTTTCCATACAGTATATCACGCCGGCATCTGAATTTGTAGACTAAAGTACAAATCGGCTTATAATTTTCTGTTAGATATTTTAATCATTTTTCAAATAACAAAAGATGCCGCTCTGTTATCTTTTCTGATAACTTTGCAGCATCTTCTTACCTCATAAAATTATTTCTTCAAATACTCAGAAAGAACTTTTACAATAAATTTATGGTCATCTTCATGATATAAATTAGAAACAGTATAACCATGTGTAAATGCTTCATCCTGTGCTCCCTTTGCCATTTCCGAAAAAGCATTATCAATATCCGGTATCACAAGTCCAAGTGTCCTTGTGCTTGCTTCTTTTAATCCCTTCGCCAATCCTTGATTTTTGTTTTGTCAATATTCTAATCAGCCTACACTTACTTTTACTCCGCCTTCACAGCCCAGCGCATCTTCGTAGATCTTGCACGCCCATTCTGTGCACACTCTTCTGCCGAAGGCCGGACTACATCTTTGGCATATTCGGAATAAACTCCCTCGCGATATCCTGCTTTTAAAGCTTTCTTCACCAGTTTGTCTTCTCCTGAATGGAACGTCAGGATCGCTACTCTTCCCCCCGGTTTCAAAGCGCCCGGCAGTTTTTCCATAAATTCATAGAGTACTTCAAATTCATGATTCACGTCAATTCGAAGTGCCTGGAAAGTCCGCTGACAGGTCTTCCTGATGATATCTTTTTTCTCCTTATTTTCCGGAAGGAAAGACAAGGTCTGTTCGATCACCTGACGCAGCTTTGTCGTAGTATCAATCCGGTGTCCTTTCCGGATTTCTTCGGTGATTGCCTTTGCCAGTTCTTCACAGTACGGCTCATCCGAATTTTCATATAACATCCCGGCAAGTTCTTCTCTTGAAATTGTATCCAGTCTCTCGGCTGCACTGATCCCTTTTTCCTGATTCAGGCGAAGATCCAGAGGTCCGTCCACTTTAAAAGAAAATCCTCTCTTCGGGTTGTCAATCTGCATGGAAGACACACCCAGATCTGCCAGAATAAAGTCAAAGCCCCCAACTTCCTTTGCAATCTCATCAATAGTACAGAAATTCTGAAGGCGGATCGTTAAAATATCCTCTCCAAATCCTTGTTCTTCCAGACGTTTCTTTGTCTTTGCAGATTCTTCTGGATCTACATCTGTCGCATAGATGTGCCCTTTGCCTTCCAAACATTGCAGCATTGCTTTTGTATGTCCGCCATAACCAAGTGTTGCATCAAATCCCACCTCTCCCGGCTGGATTTTCAGAAAATCCAGAATTTCCTGCACCATGATTGAAATGTGCATTCCGGCAGGTGTATTTCCTTTCTGAATGACATGTGCAATGGTATCCTGATATTTTTCCGGCTGTAATTCTTTGTATTTTTCTTCAAATTTTCGTGGATATTTTCCTTTATACCTTGCACGGCGCTTGTGGACGCCCTGCTCAGTGTTCTTTTCCTGTTCTGACATAAGTTGTCTCCTTACTTGTTGATTTATTTTTGGCTTTTCGAATATCTATTCATTGACTTCTTTGGAACTTTCCCACTATCCAGTCAATACTGCCCACTTCATCCATTGACTCAATTCCAACTTTCAATTTTCTCAATCATCCATTATAAAAAAATCCGCTATACGAAGCATCTGTCGCTACTGCAAATTCTGCAATAGCAACTCCTCTCCAGTATAGCGGATTTTTTATAGAATTTCTATCTTTTCGCAA
>ULYX01038812.1_pt1 | contig 10683 bp, 10 predicted proteins | sample 1962591 | NCBI WGS metagenome assembly ULYX01 (sample SAMEA4835874, study PRJEB28245) | human gut metagenome | biome: gut microbiome; material: fecal sample | place: Denmark | collected 2008
CACAACAGCATGTATCTCCGGAATTGCAAGCTAAGGGAAATAAAATATTGCAAGATATGGCTAATATATACATTTCATTATTCCAAGATATTATGCATGTAAATGTAAGTCTTGTAAATGCAAGGTTTAGAGAAACAGATACAGAATTGATATATAAATGCGATACAAATGAACAAGCAAAATATCTTGTTTCCCAACAAGAATTTCTATCAGGGAAACTTCATCGTCAACAGTATTTTACTGAATTGTCAAACAACTGTATCTCAGTGATAGTAAAAGATTGATTTAAAATAACAAAAAACTCCGGTGCTACCAACACCGGAGCCAATAGACACTATCTGGAAGATAATGCCAATTCTCGCAAAATTAGTATATCATCTTCCAGACAGCCACGCAAGCGGAACAAACGTTCTTAGCTGGCTGTTATTTTTATACTCAATTTTAAGGAAGGATGATAATTATGACAGAAAAGAAAGAAAAAATTGCAGCATTATACGTCCGTGTATCAACCGGCTATCAGGTGGATAAGGACTCTCTCCCATTCCAGAAAAAGGAATTGAAGAATTACTGTGAACACGTGCTACACATCGATAAGAAACGAATTGAAATATTTGAGGATGCAGGCAAATCCGGCAAGAATACGAAACGTCCGGCATTTGAACGAATGATGGACAAGGTAAAAGCCGGTCAAGTATCTCATGTGATCGTGTATAAGATTGACCGTATCACCAGAAACCTTGTGGACTTCTCTCTCATGTACGATAATTTTAAGTACAACAACGTAACCTTTATCTCGCTGAACGAGCAATTTGATACCTCTAGCGCAATTGGCGAAGCTATCCTTAAGATTATCCTAGTGTTTGCAGAATTGGAGCGAAAGCTGACATCAGAGCGTGTTACAGACGTTATGATCGGGCGAGCACAGAACGGGCAATGGAACGGCGCACGTGTACCGTATGGCTGGGATTGGGACGAAGAAAAGCAGATGCCGGTGCATTCAAAGAAAGAAGCCCAATACGGGATAGATATGTACCACAGATATTTAAACGGATATAGTACTCTCCGGATTGCTAGATATAATAACGAACACAGCATTCCAACCAAGAGGGGTGGCGAATGGTCTTCTAAAACAGTAGGAGATTTTTTACGGAATCCGATAAATAAAGGGGACTATAGATACAATTATCGGAATAGCGCAAGAGGGAAGAGAAAAGCAAAGGAAGAAGTTGTCTATATAAAAAATGTATTTCCACCACTGATTGATCCACCAATATTCGATGAAGTAAACAGGCGACTGGATGAAAATTATAAAAAGCAGAATACAAACTATATGTTTCCAATCAGAAAACAGTGCAATATTTTTTCTGGACTTATTATTTGCGGAAAATGTGGAGCGCATTATCAAGTATGCAGAAAAGATGAACGTAGGCTGGATGGTTTTCGCCCATCTAATTATGTTTGTACAAGAAAGCGTCAAAAGGCAATATGTGACAGTTTAAATGTTAGCGAAGTTAAAATAGGTCCATTTATGATAAATTATATAGCAGCTATGGTAGACATATCCCAAAAGCGGAAAAAGCTCAAAGACAAAAAAGAATTAGAGCAGCTTATCCTCTCTCATATGCAGTTTACGGATTTAGCTGGAATAGCAGATGATAGTTTGCAAGAAACAATGGATTTATTATATGGACGGTCAACCAACATATGGTCATCATCTCCTATTGAAAAAGAAAGTCAAGATAACGAGAACAAAAAGAATAAATTGAAAGAAAATCTCCAAAAAACAGATCGTGCTTTGGAGCGATTGAAAAAGGCATACCTCTTCGATGATGATGGAATGGATGAAAAAGAATTTCTTGAAATGAAATCCAAACTAGAAATAGATAGGGTGAAAATTGAAAATGAAATTAAAGATATCGACAATGATGCAATAGCGAATAATGTAAACCAGATTGACTTCATTAAAACTGCTTCGCAGTTTTTGATTATCCACAAAATCAATAGTGGTGAGTTTATAGACTATAGAAGCCTTGCAATATTGGATGAAGAATCCATGAAAGCATTTATGAATTCCGTGATCGATCATATTGTGGTGCTAAACAGGCAGATTACCGAAATAGTGTTTAAAAATGGCTTATCGCATAAATTATTATACAGATAAAAAGTCCCCGGAAAGGTTGATTTTCCGGGGTTTCTTTATGAAATAATATCAATTTATAAAACCTCTACTACCGCGTTCATCTGACAACCGAAAGTCGTCACGCAAAAAGTCAGATCTCTTCCGATCTCCTGTGCTTTTTCGCTTACATACTTCCGCGCTTTGGCAATGTAATAGTACTGTCTCTCCGGCTCGGTGACCGGAGCTTCTTTGGTAAGATCTATTGCATCAAAATCAATATTATTCATATGTTATTAACCTCTCTATACAAACTGGTTCAGCCCTGCATCATATTCATAATCAATGGATGCCAGTTTCTCTGTCAGTTCTTTTTTCTCAATCTGCATCTCCTGGCAAAGAGTATCCAGATCTGTATAAAAATCCCGTAATTTTGTATTAACCACACTCAGAAGGATCATTGGATCCTTTGGTAAATCTGCCATGTTTTTATCCTCTTTTTCTAATAATCTCTCGTTTTCAACACGGTATTCCGGATATAATCAAAAGTTTTCTCTTCCCCGTCTGCCGCGAGCATATAGAGAAGTTCTTCCAGAAGTGCCCTGGTATCCTTATGCATCCAGTCCCCTGCAATACCGTGAAGATAATATTCAAGCGGTGACGTATCCGTGTATTTATCTTTCATATAAATCTTGGATGCTGCGATCCGGTCCATTAACATCTCGACCACATACTTTTTGGGCATCTTCATCCCGGTAAGCATTGGTTCCCCTTCCAGTCCGTAGTCAATCCAATATTCATAATGATGTTTATTGCGCCCTTTATGGTGCAGCCATGCCGAAGAATAGCCCTTTTCTTCTCTTTCTGCGTTATTCGGACTCCGGTTTCCCTGGAAATACCTGCACCCAACCCAGAACTCCGCCGGAGAGTACTTCGACATATCATGCAAAAGTCCCTGTCTGTAAAGTCCTACCTTAAAGCAGTTCTTCATAACCAGATATTTGTGATGTGTTATGGTGCAAAAATGTTTCCAGATTTTCATTCTTTAGCCTGCCTTCCAACAAAAACTTTGATCGTTCGCTCCTCCAGCTGAACCTTCTTATCTTTTACCGGAACTGCTTCTTTTTCATCCAGGACTCCTTCTTTTGTCCCTGCTATGCACACCCATTCCATTCCTTTTGGAAGAGAAGGAAGTGCAAATGAATGAGAAAGCCAGTGCATATTATATGCAATATAAAAGTCCTTCTCTGTACATTCTTCATGATAGAACACACCAAGCTGTCTGCTTGCACGCCCTGCCGGCATCTGCCACGCATCCTCCCCATGATAGGAAATCTGAGGGATTCCGCTTCTGCCCATCGTGTCTTCTGATTTTTTCGCTGTCTGCTTCATACAGGCTTTGCGAAGTGCAATCAGTCGACATACAAATGTATATAATTCTTCCTGTCTGGAAAGCTGGTTCCAGTCAAGCCATGATATCAGATTATCCTGACAGTATGCATTATTATTCCCTTTCTGGGTATTCATAAATTCATCCCCGGAAAGGATACACGGCATTCCCTGTGCAAATAAAAGTAAAAAGAACGCATTAAATATCTGATTCTTCCGCAACTCGTTAACCGCCTTTTTCCGGCTGTTCCCTTCTGCCCCACAGTTCCAGCTGTAATTGTAATCCGGACCATCCAGATTATTCTCACCATTTGCTTCGTTGTGCTTTCCATCATAGGAAACTACATCACAGAGCGTAAATCCGTTGTGGCTTGCAATATAATTATACAGCTGTGTATCCTGATTCTTCAGCTGGCAGATCACATCCCGGATCATGCCCTCATCTCCCTTTAAGAAACGGCGCATCACATTCTGGAATCCGTCTTCTTTTTTGAGGATCTTACTTTTCGCAAGCACAGGATCCTTTGCAAGTTCATCCGGATTGCAGATATATGGATTCACAATAAATCCATCCACATGATACTGCATCACCCAGTAACGCAGACAATCTAAAATCAGAGAAAACGTAGTTCCCTCTGTGAAAGGCATCTCAAGAATAACTTCAATCCCTGCAAGATGCATCTGACGAACAAGTGACTTCATCTCATTCACCGGATCTCCTGCCGCATATGATGCTTTTGGTGCAAAGAAATATGCTTTTCCATATCCCCAGTAATTCACATGCCTCTGATTCTCATCAAATTCATAAACCGGCATCAGATGGATCTGGTTAATCCCCAATTTTTGAAGATAGGGCAGTTTCTCCGTAACTCCGTCAAACGTTCCTTTGTGTGCGACTCCGGACGAACTGTGTTTTGTAAATCCACGGACATGAAGACTGTAGGCGATCACATCTTCCTTTTTCAGATGCGGAAATTGCGACTTTCCCCAGTCAAATGTATCTGTTACAATCCGGGTACGCAGTTTTCTCTTTTCCTTTCCCTGTGACACAGACCAGTGTTCTCTGCCTGAAAATGCTTTTCCATATGGATCCGGAACTATCTTTCCACCGATTTTATAACAATATTCATAATCTTCCGGTTGTTCCAGCACCACGGAGAGAAAGTGCAGATTTCCTGCCACATCAGAGTATGGCATCTCCTGTGAAAATGCTGAAGCCCTGGCACCTTTTTTATAAATGATCAGTTCACATGTCTGTCCTTCCGGAACTGCTACCGAAAAATTCGCTGTCTGTCCTTCCACAGTACATCCCTGTGGAAACGGAAATCCCACTGCTGTCTTCATATCCACTGTTCCCCCTGTTACTGCCATCCGTCAACTCCATACATATCTACATTCGAGGCATCAATAAAACATACATCCAGATACGTTGTCTTTTCATACTCATCCCCGTTTAAAATAGCAAAACCGATTTTGGCCGATTCTTTTCCGAGTTTGATCGGTGATTGCGCACTTGTTCCGCGAATCAGGGAATCCGTCTTCTGAAGTTCTTTTTTCAGATCCGGAGAACCATCTACCCCGTAAATCTTTACATCAGTAAGACCGGCTGTTCTTGCTGCAACCAGTGCCCCAAGCGCAATCTGATCGTTCCCGCACATTACTGCCGTAACATCCTTATTCTCTGCAAAAATCTTGTTAGCTGCTTCTCTTGCCTCGTTCAAATCTCCACTGACATCTGCTCTTCCTACAATCTCAAATCCCTTTCCGGCAATTGCTTCCTCAAAGCCTGTAATTCTCTCTACAATAGAATTCTGTGTAAGACCTTCAAGAATTACAATCTTTCCACCATCCGGACTCTGCTGTATCAGATCTTCTCCACAAAGCTGTCCGGCAGCTTTATTATCCGAACCAATAAAGGCATCAATATAATCCGTATCCTTAACTTCCGTATCAATATTGATGATCTTAACATCGGCTTCCTTAAGCTCTTCCAGAGCAGGTGTGATCGCATCTCTTGATACCGGACACAGAAAAATGGCATCCAGTCCGTCTTTGATCATCTGATGGATCTGCTCGATCTGGGTGTCTACATTCAGTGCCGGATCTTTTGTCACCAGCGTACTTCCCTGTGCTTCGACTGCTTCTCTCAGTGCCTGCTCAAGTGTAATATAGTATGGATTTTCCATGGTAATACAACTAAATCCAAAACGATAGCTTTTTGCCTCTTCCTTGCTGTCATCGTCCTCTTCTGCTAATGCATTGTCCTGGCTTGTCCCAACATTCTTCTTACAGCCTGCAGTCATGCCAATACAGAGAACCATCACAAGAAAGATAGAAAAAATCTTTTTCTTCATATAGATAAACCTCCCTGAAACCTTTCTTTTATTGTATCTTTTTTACCGCTAATGTCAATACTTTTCCCCTTGCAAATATCCCCATACTCTGTTAGAGTGATAGTATCAGATTGAAAGGAGAACTGAACAATGGAAAAGGAACATAATCTGCTTGAATCCGATGTTGTCACACTGACACTTGATGACGATGTGGAAATCGAATGCGCCATTATCACAACTTTTAATATGGATTCTACCGAATACATTGCACTTCTTCCGCTTGATGAAGACGGTGGAAATGAGGACGGAGACGTATGGATCTATCGCTTTATCCGTGATACCACAGGCGGCTCCGATCATGATCTTCAGAATATCGAAGATGATGATGAGTATGACCGCGCTGCGGATAAGTTTGATGAATGGCTTGATACACAGGAATTTGAAGGCTTTGATATTGAAGAATAATTATTTTATTCTCTGACCTAAAAGCTCTTCCACAAAACGGGACGGTTTGATACTGTTCCCGTTTTTTTGTGTAATATAGGAAATACAGAGATTATTCTTCGCACGGGTTAGTGCTACATAAAAAAGTCTTCTCTCTTCTTCAATCTCGTCTTTCTTTTCTGCCTTCTGATGCGGAATCTCACCCTCATTGGCATGGATCACAAATACATCCTCAAATTCCAGTCCTTTCGCTGAATGGATCGTCATCAGCTGTACCTTATTCTCCCGCTCTCCTTTGATCTTCCTTGCCTTTGCCTGCTGTTCTTCCAGCTCCTGCGTATATTTTGCAATATGGATTTCCCATTCATCATAGGATTTGAAGTTTTTACTCCTCTCCTCAAGCTCTGCCATCACATCCATCAGCTGCTTCCACGAAATCTGATGTTTTTCGGCATATTCTTTCAGGAAATCATCATATCCGATCTTTTTTCGGATATACTGGATTGCCGCATAAGGTGCCATATTCTTCATCATACGGACATCCACATCAAACTGGTCAATAATATCCAGCATCCAGTCCTTATCGCAATAAAATTTACGCAGATCCTCAAAATTTACCTGCCGGTTCTCCATACTGTTCCGTGCCAGATACCTGAGCGGTCGGTTACAGATCGTCAGGAAAAGTGACCTGTCCCGCTTTCCTGCTGCCAACTGCAGATATGCCATCATATCTTTTACAATAAAATGCCTGTAAAAATTGGTCACATAATCTCGCATTTCAAACGGGATACGGTGTTCGCTTAATATTTCCGAAATCATTCGCGCCTGGACTGCTGCCCGGAAAAGCACAGCAATTTCTCCCGGCTTTATTCCCTGATCCAGTTTTTTCTGGATCTCTTCCGTTACATACTGCGCCTCTTCCTGTTCATCCAGGACTTCCTGCACATGAACATTCTGTCCTCTTCCCCGAAATGACTGTACACGCTTGTAAAAACGGGTTTCATTATGCAAAATCACTCTTGCCGCTGCTCCGGTAATAAATTCGGTAGAACGATAATTCACCGTCAGCGAAATGGTCCGAAGTGACGGGAATTCCTGCTTCATATAAAGCATCAGCTCCGGCTTTGCTCCACGAAATCCATAAATGGACTGATCATCATCCCCGACTACAAACAAATTGTACCTCGGTGCTGCAAGCATCCGGATCACTTCATACTGCACACGGTTGATATCCTGGAATTCATCGATCAGGATATACTGGAAACGCTTCTGCCATCCTTGCAGAATCTCCGGCTTTTTCCGGAAAAGTGCATAACACTGTACCAGCATATCATCAAAATCAAATTTTTTCAGTTCTTTTTTCTGATGCTCATAGCTGCGGAACACTTCTGCAAACTCATCTTGTGTAAGATACTTACTGTGAAAATCTTTCAGATGACAAAGTCCGTTCTTTACCATGCCGACTTCCCGCAGAAGTTCTCTCACCAGTTCCTCTTCATCTTCTACTTCAGGTGTTGATTCGATATTGGTCTGGTCTAAGACCTCCTGTAAAAGTACAGAGGACTCTTTTTCAGACATCAGATTATTCGCACCAATCCCATAGGCACATTTTAGAATCCCATAAAAAATACTGTGAAAGGTTCCAAACGTTACCGGATAATTTTTTCCGGCAGTCAGCCTTTCAAAACGTTCTTTCATTTCACGTGCTGCATATCTTGTAAAAGTAATTACAAGAATCTGATCCGGGCGTACTACACTCTCCTCGATCAGATAACGGGTACGTTCTGTGACAATAAGCGTCTTTCCCGAACCCGGAGGTGCCAGCACCATACACGGTCCATTCCCGTGCTTTATCGCTTCATCCTGTCCTCTGTTTAGTTTCATGAACTCCCCTTCTCATATGTAATACAACAGAACGGATTCCTCTTCCGCATTACGCGAAAAAAGAAATCCGTCCCCCATGCATACTTTTATATCTGTATATTATCTGCTTAATAATTCTATTGCATTCTTGATTCTTTCTACAGATTCTGCCTTACCAAGAACTTCCATGATCTCAGTCGCTCCACCCGGAGTATTCTGCTTTCCTGAAACTGCAGTTCTTACCGGCCACATCACATATCCGTTCTTATAACCTTTTTCTTCTGCAAATCCCTTCAGCAGCCCGAATAATGCGTCATTACTGTAATCATCCCATGCTTCCAGTCTTGGAAGAATTTCTTTTAATACTTCCAGAGAAGTCTCTTCGTTAGTCTTCATCTTCTTATGGCAATACATTGCAGTATCATATTCCGGAACAGCTTCAAAGAAATCAATCTGGTCTTTGATATCCGGAAGGATTTCGATACGGCTCTTGATCAGAGACGCAATCTTTTTCAGATCATAATCCTTTGTGATCACTTTCTTGATATACGGCTCTGCAAGTTCATAGAATTTATCAAAATCCATAGCCTTCAGATATTCTCCGTTCATCCACTTCAGCTTATTGATATCAAATACAGCCGGTGATTTGCTCATATGATGATAGTCAAATGCTTCAACAAGTTCCGGCAGTGAGAAGATCTCTCTGTTATCCTGCGGACACCATCCAAGAAGTGCCACATAATTTACAATTGCTTCACTTACAAATCCCTGATCCAGAAGATCTTCGTAAGAAGAATGTCCACATCTCTTGCTGAGCTTTTTGTGGTTCTCATCTGTAATCAGCGGGCAATGTACATAGACCGGTACTTCCCATCCAAATGCTTCGTAAAGACGGTTGTACTTCGGTGCTGAAGAAAGATATTCATTTCCTCGGACAACGTGTGTAATATTCATCAAATGATCATCAATAACGTTCGCAAAATTATAGGTCGGATATCCGTCTGATTTGATCAGGATCATATCATCCAGTTCCTCATTCGGAACGGTAATATCTCCATAAATTTCATCATGGAAAGTTGTGGTTCCCTCTGTCGGCATATTGATACGGACAACATATGGCTTTCCGGCTGCAAGGTTTGCTTCTATCTCTTCTTTACTCAGATGCAGACAATGCTTGTCATAATTCACAATCTGTGTTCCATCCTCTGATACAGAAGTCTTCAAAGATTCCAGACGTTCTTTATCACAGAAACAGTAGTATGCATCTCCCTGTTCAATTAACTGCTTAGCATACTTCATGTAAATTCCTGAAGCCTGTCTTTCACTCTGAACGTATGGTCCGACACCGCCATCTTTATCTGGGCCTTCATCATGAACAAGGCCTGTCTTCTCCAGTGTTCTGTAAATAATATCCAATGCACCTTCTACATATCTTTCCTGATCTGTATCTTCAATACGGAGCATAAAATCTCCGCCTTCATGTTTTGCGATCAGGTATGCATATAATGCAGTACGCAAATTACCGACATGCATTCTACCTGTCGGACTCGGTGCAAATCTTGTTCTGACTTTTTTCATTTTAGTGTTCCTCTCTTTAACTTCTGTTTTATTTTCACTGTGAAAATAGACTATTCACAGTTCTCTATGACATTCTAATATATGTTCATCTTTATAATACTAACACATTCCCTTTTTTACTTCAAGCATTCCGAAGCCACTATTTTTCCCGTTTTTCTGTATTTTGCGGTTCCTCAGCTCCAGGAACGATCTTTCGGACATACTTCATGGAATTCTGCTTCCACTCACTCTTCTGAAAAGCCTGGAAAAAGGTATCCACGACAAAAATTGCAAGAGAGATCACGCCTGCGATCTCCAATGTCTGGATCAGATAAAATTCGGACATCGCCTCGTTCCCGTCGATCAGATAATGAACCGTCTGGTACATCCCGTTTCCGGGAACAGTCGGAAGAACCCCGGCAATCAGAAACAACGTAACCGGTGTCTTATAAACTCTCGCAAAAATATGCGAAACAACTGCAGCTGCAACTGCTGAATATAAAGATGCCATCATATCTCCTCTGCCAAAATGTATTGCAAGCAGATAAACAAATCCACCAATTGCTCCTACAATACCAGCCTGAAGAACAAAGCGGCGCGGAACCTGAAGGAGAACCGCAAAACTGTAAATAGACAAAAACGCTCCAAATACCCGGATGATCATTTCAAAAACAGTACTGTTCATTTTTTGCTCTCCTTCCTGCTAAAAAATCTTTGTGCAAAGCGCCAGCCCAATACCAATTCCAATTGCAATCCCAAGTGCTTTTAAGAAAGCTTCCATCACTCTTGCACCACCGGAAAGATAATCCCCCCGCAAGGTATCCCTGACAGCATTGGTGATTGCCATTCCCGGTACAAGAGGCATGAAACTTCCTATCATAACAGTATCCATATTCATCTGATCACCCAGACCTTCTTTTAGAAGGCAGCAGGCAAACGCAACACCAAATCCTGCGAAAATATCCTGAATAAATGGGTGAA
>ULYX01043646.1_pt1 | contig 10563 bp, 5 predicted proteins | sample 1962591 | NCBI WGS metagenome assembly ULYX01 (sample SAMEA4835874, study PRJEB28245) | human gut metagenome | biome: gut microbiome; material: fecal sample | place: Denmark | collected 2008
TAATAACGAGACTCCGACCGGATATCCGTTGAATTCCTATTTCGGATATGAATTTGATGGAATCATCCAGAATGAGCAAGAATTGGAGGCGTATAAATCTCGTTTCTCGGAAGGGGGTATCCCGGGTGACTTGAGCGTAGGTGACGCTATGTACAAGGACTTGGATGGAGACGGGAAGCTATCCGTATTAGGTGATGGTAAAGAAGGCTCCGGTGACGTGAAATACTTGGGTGACAAGAACCCGCGTTATAATTTCGGCTTTAACTTGAGTATGGCTTGGAAGGGATTCGATTTGAGCGCTTTCATACAAGGAGTAGGCCGTAGGACGATGTTCTTGGAAGGGGAGAGCCGGTGCCCGATGCCAGAGGCATGGTATCAATCCGCCGAGTATTGGTATGGAAAAACTTGGACCCCGGAAAGAACGGATGCCCAGTATCCGGCGATCACGTTGAAGGATAAACGAAACTACAATTATTATGTATCTACGAACACGAAGTTTAACGTTGCGTATGCTCGTTTGAAAAACTTGCAGTTCGGTTATACGATCCCGCAGACTTTGACCTCGAAGGCCGGTTTGCAGAAGGTGCGGGTGTATTTTTCCGGCGAGGATTTATTTGAGGTACATAACACGCCAAATGGTTGGGACCCGGAGGAGAACAGCGGTAGCATTACTTCCTATCCGTTTACCCGTAATTATTCATTTGGTATAAATGTCGTATTTTAAAAATTAAAGCGAAAAGTCATGAAAAACTATCGGATAATATTGGGAAGCTTTATTGTTTCCGCTTTGTTCTTGTCAAGTTGCCAAGATATAGACCTGTTGCCAAAAGATAATATGCCGGACGAGCTATTCTGGAAAACCCCGGATGATTTCGAGAAAGAGGTCAATTGGCTCTACACACGTACCGAGACGTTCGGCACGAAGGATACGGATAGCGATATCGCCTATGAGTTGAACGAGAATACGACGAGTAACGGTACGTTGATCGCCCCGAATACGGATGCCCTATGGGACTCTACTTTCATAGACCTGCGTCAGAGCAATATGATTATCGAGAAGAGCCAGACGTACGAGGGCGATCCCTCGGAGATCGAGCGGTATGTGGCTGAGGCCCGTTTCTTCCGTGCTTACTCGCATTTTCGGTTGATGGCGAAATACAACGATATTCCTATCTTGACGAAGGTGCTTACCGTAGATTCCCCGGAGTTGTATGGTTCTAGGAATAAGCAACAGGAGGTGGAAGACTTCATCTTGTCGGAACTCAACGAGGTGTATGCTAAACTACCCTTGCAAAGTGAGTTAAGCTCGGATGAGGCGGGACGTGTAACCCAAGGCGCTGCCTTGGCGTTGAAAGCGAGGGTTGCCTTGTTTGCCGGGACGTGGGCGAAGTATCACCAGCACCGTTCGGACTATCAGCAGTTGTTGCAACAAGCGATCGATGCCGCTACAAAAGTGATCGATAGTGGTGAGTATGCTTTATATGAAGGCTCTGGTGAGGAGAGCTACCGCTACTTGTTTATCAATGCGGGCGATAATTCAAAAGAAGGTATCTTCGACAGTCGGTACGAGACGGATATCCGCCACCATAGCGACGCGTGCCCTGTATATTGGGGATGGCGAGGGACGCCTACCCGTAAGCTGGCAGATATGTATTTGTGTAAGAGTACGGGATTGCCAATTGAGAACGCTAATTCCGGATTTGAGGGATATGCCACGATCAAGAGCGAATACGAGAATCGTGATCCTCGTATGAAACAGACCTTCTTGATGCCCGGAACCGACTATATCAGTCCGCAAGACGGCGCCTTGACTTGCCCGCCGCAATTTACCATACGTCCCGAGACACGTACGGGTTATAAGTTGTGGAAATATATGGCGGAGACTTCCGTTCCTTCTGACAAGGATGTATATGATTATCACATCATCCGTTATCCGGAGGTATTGCTGATATTGGCTGAGGCCACTTACGAGAAAGACGGGGCGATCAGCGATGACATCTTGAACAAGACGATCAATGTGATCCGTTCCCGGAAAGGCGTGGAGATGCCTCCTCTGACCAACGCTTTCGTGAAGGGTAATGGGTTGGATATGCGGACGGAGATCCGTCGGGAACGTACGATCGAGTTAGCGTTCGAAGGCTTCCGCAGGGATGATTTGAGACGTTGGAAGACGGCTGAGACGGAATTGATAGGTGCCATAAAAGGTATTAAGCTGAAAGGTTCGGAATACGAGAACTTGGATGTCTTGAACGAGGGAAATCCCGGTTTGACAGACGAAAATGGTTTCTTGATTGTGGAACCGGCGGAGAATCGTAACTTTGTGACCCCGAAGCATTACTATTATTCCCTTCCGTTGGATGAGTTGTATCTGAACCCGAACTTGGCTCCGAACAACCCGGGGTGGTAGGGTAATGCCTTATATTCCGGTAAAAATGGCCTTGCACTGGTGTAAAATGCCTTTTTAGATCTAAGAAATGGCTTTTCACCCTCGCGAAGTACCTTTTAGATTTCTAAAAACGACTTTGCGCTTGTGAAATGCCATTTTTAGGTTTAAGAAATGGCTTTGCACCCTTGCGAAATGCTTTTTAGATCTCTAAAAATGATTTTACACCGGTGAAATGCCATTTCTAGAATATTTTATGAGAGTAAATGAATTTAAAATTGAATCGAATGTCATTCATAAAGAAGATAGGTCTTGTATGCTTTATCGTCTTCTGCTGTGCGGGATGCCGTAGCGCGGGAGAGAAACTGGTTGAGAGTGCGGCTGCTCCCCGTATTATCAACATCATCAATTTCATCCGCCAGACAGACTACCGGGTGGAGAACGCCGATAGCTTATTGTACGAGACGGTTTGTGAGCAAGTGAAATTGGTGAATAAATATGATTTACCGGCTACCTTTTTATTACAGTACGATGCGTTGATCAACCCGTTGTACCAAGATCTGTTGAAAAGTAAACTCAATGCTCACTCCGAGATCGGTGCTTGGTGGGAACTTACGCAACCGCAGATCGAGGCCGCCGGGATCAAGTGGCGTGGCGAGCATTCTTGGGTCTCGCACGCGAATATCGCTTTCAGCACCGGATATACGAAAGAAGAACGGGAGCGACTGGTGGATGTCTATATGGCGAAGTTCAAGGAGATATTCGGCACGTACCCGAAATCGGTCGGCTCTTGGTTTATCGACGCGCATACCTTGGGCTATATGTACGATAAATATAAGATCGTGGCGTCGTGCAACTGCAAGGACCAAGTGGGGACGGATGGTTATACCCTATGGGGTGGTTACTGGAACCAAGCCTATTACCCGAGCCGGGTAAACGCCTATATGCCGGCGCAGACCGAGGAGGGGCAAATCCCCGTTCCTATTTTCCGTATGCTGGGCAGTGATCCTATTTATCAGTATGATGATGGTCTGGGACAAGAGCGTCAAGGGGTGATCTCCTTGGAACCCGTGTATGAGAAGGCGGGCATGGATCGCCGCTGGGTGGATTATTTCTTGGAATCGATCGTGAACAAGCCTTGTCTGGCCTTCAATTATGCGCAAGCGGGACAGGAGAACTCTTTCACGTGGAGTAATATGAGCAAGGGACTGGAGATGCAGATCCCTATCTTGGACTCCTTGAGGAAGGAAAATAAGATCCGGGTGGAGACGCTGGGCGAATCCGGTGCGTGGTTCAAGGAATGCTTCAAGGTTACGCCGGCGACGGCTGTCACTACGTTGACGGATGTCCGTGGAGAAGGCAATAAGACGGTCTGGTTTAACAGCCGTTATTATCGGGCGAACTTATTGTGGGAGAAGGGAACGTTCCGCTTTAGGGATATCCATCTTTTCGACGAGAGCTATAAGTCGGTTTATCTGGAAAAGCCCGGAGACGGGAACCAGTTCCTATTCTATACGTTGCCGGTCGTGGACGGATTCATGTGGAGCGAGGGACTCGATCGTGCCGGGCTTCGGATCGTCCGATTAGACAAGGATGGAGATAAGGAGGAACTTTCCTTGGACCATCCGGTAGTGACGGAGATAGGCAAGGATACCTTGGTAGTTTCCGCCGAAGACTCAAAAGGCCATGCTTTCAAGATCACCTTCTATGAGACCCGCTTCGAGGTAGCCGCTCTGTCAAAGGAGGCGGATTTCTCATGGGCTTTAGAGCTAAAGGCTGCGGCAGGGAAGGAGCTACCTTTCACCGTTATAGAGGATAAGGCAGTCAACGCTAGCTTCGATGGTTTCAACTACGTGATCACCTGCGAGAAAGGCCATATAAGGAAACCTGAATCTGGTTCGGATTATGTCTTTAGGATATTTCCGTCGGATCAGGAAATAGTAATAGATTGTACAAATGCGAGAAAGTAATATGAATATATCAGTTTGGAGAAAATGGGTGATCGTATGGATGGTCGCTGTGCTCAGTGGTTTTCAATTAAGGGCGGCGGATCCTGTGGTCGTCCCGGCGAATACGGAACCGCTGACGATAGAAGGAAATCGTTTTGTCACCTTATGTATCATGATACGTACGACGCCTTGGGAAGTCTCCCGGGATGTCAAGTTACATCCCCGCGATGAGGTGGATTGGCATACGCTTGAGGGAGTACGTGCCTTGCGGGAGGCTTTCGCCACGAATAACCCGAACGGTCGTCTTACATGGGGATTCACGATGAATGCCTTGGAGGACGGACGGAAGAATTACCGGGAGATCCGTGATTATGTAGTGGAGTGCCAAAAGAAATATGGGGATGAGGTTACTTATTTCCCCGGTTATTTTCCTGCGATGTATCTACCCCGTGAGCGGGTAAACCGTGAGATGTCGGAGGCGATAGAGATCATTTCTAAAATGGTAGGAAATGGTTATCGTCCGCAGTCAATTATGGGAGGTTTCTTATCGGCCGATAATTTGAGATATTTGGCGGAGAAAGAGAACATCCATGTGGCGCACGCCGTGATCTGGAGCCAGCATAATATAGACGGTGGTGGTGCTGACGGTTCTCCTTCTTATCCTTTCTATCCCTCGACGGAACACTTCTGCAAGCCGGCGCAGGGAAAAAGCGATTTCATCGATTGCGTGAATCTGGATGGCTGGACGATGGACTTTATCTGTGCCCGCCGTAGCGGACAGACCGGACATGGTATCGATGGATACAACAGCCGTAGAGGTGTCGGCCCGATCGAGACGTACAAAGGTTGGGGGCTTGACTTGGGGCATCGTGAGGTGATGCACACGGAAGCGATTCACTTTGATAAAGGTCTTGAGTTGAATGGCTTTGGCTGGGTCGCCAATATCTGGGAGGCGCAGATGGTACATGAGTTCGGGAAGGATCTCATCTGTGATGCCATGAAGATGTGGGTAACGGGTACCAAGGAACGCTGGCCGGATACTCATTTCGTTACGTTCGGAGAATTTGGCGAACTTTGGAGAAAACAATATAAATCGAACGACGACTGGAACTATCGCTTCGTAGAACGTGGCTCTGGTTTGGGAGACTCTTATAATAATTTGGAGATAAAATGGTTTATGAATAAGGAATTCCGCTTGGCCTTATTACGTGATTGGCATACGAAAAATTCCCCGGCTTACGTCATCGACTTTACCCGCTATGATTTGCCGGCTCATGAACCTGCCGATCCGACCCCGACAAAACCGGCTAAGGATTGGAGCTTGATCAACAAAATCAACCAAAAAGGTCTCCGCCCGCAAGATAAGCCGGTCTTGATCGATAAGTTGGAGAAAGAAGATCAAGATTTGATTCGGAAATATTATCCGGAATTATTTAAATAGTTGGTTTATGAAAAAGATTACCGTTGTTTGTTTAGCTCTTTGCTCCTTTCTTTTTGGGGGAGATCTCTTCTCCGTAAAGGCGCAAATCCTAGAGAAGTTCACATTGCCTACTCCATGGACAGAGGAGGCATTGAAGGCTGAGATTCCTTTACCGGAATATCCGCGTCCACAGATGGTGCGTTCGGAATGGTTGAATCTGAATGGTATATGGGTGTGACCTGAAAAGTCACGTAATTGATTGTTAAACAGCAATGTATATTACAAGATTTAACCCGCTGTTCCGTCAGCGGTAGCCTACTATAAGGTGCATCTCCAGTGATGGGTTGTGCTAAGCTTATAGGACAAAGTACACTTTCCGAAAGGACAAGACTGAACCGTGAGGGAACGTCAAGGGCGGTTAGTATCATACCGTCGAGTGGCGAGGCTGGATAGCATGGTTAACGTAATGTGAACTGACTTTAGCCGTCGTAAGGTTTGAAGGAGCGCAAGATACTTTAGCTCTCACCAAAAGGTAAGCAGTCGGATAACCCTCGCCCATGTTGGGGTTACACGGACATAGCACTGCCGGCGGACTTGGCAGAACCTAAACTATCCGTTTGTCAATTGCGTGGAACAGGGCAAGCCTGTATCTCTCTCGTAATAATGCGAGTAAGCGAACCGCAAGGCAAGCCGAATGGGGTGCAGGTATGAGATAACGAAGAAAGCGAATGCCGCCCTGTAATGGGGAGGATACGGATTGAACCAACATCACGAGTTAATGAGGGTAACATCATCCGACACGAAAGTGGGCAGACTTCCGTATATGGTAACTCTTTACAAGATAACTTTTAGAACTTTCAAAAGGAGGAAAGCAAATGAACGAGATTAAAACATCGTGTGCGCCTGCTGACAGCAGGAATCTGACTTGGGACGGTATGAACTGGTCTAAGTGTGAAACCTATGTCCGAAAGCTACAAGCGCGTATTGTAAAGGCTCAGAAAGAAGGCAGACATAACAAGGTGAAAACCTTGCAGTGGATGCTTACTCACTCTTTTTACGCCAAGGCATTGGCAGTAAAGAGGGTTACTTCCAACAAAGGGAAGAATACGTCTGGAGTAGATAAACAGCTTTGGGACTCTCCCAAGCGCAAGTACAAAGCAATCGGTGAACTTAGACGTCGTGGCTACCATCCACAGCCGCTCCGTAGGGTTCACATCAAGAAAAAGAACGGTAAACTCCGACCGTTGGGAATACCGACCATGAAAGACAGGGCGATGCAAGCATTATATCTCATGGCATTGGAACCGATAGCCGAAACGACAGGCGGCCGTTTTTCTTACGGCTTCCGAAAGAAGCGCAGGACAATGGACGCAATTCGTCAGATTGATACGGTTCTAAATCGCCAGCATTCCCCCGAATGGATTTTGGAGGGAGATATTAAGGGTTGCTTCGACCACATCAGTCACGACTGGCTTATTGAAAATATCCCTATGGATAAAACAATACTCAGAAAATGGCTGAAATGTGGAGCTGTATTCAATGGTAAACTGTTCCCGACAGAAGAGGGTACACCACAAGGAGGTATCATATCACCGACACTTGCAAATATGGCACTTGACGGACTTCAACCACTCTTGGCTGAAAGATTCAAAAGACGTTTCATCAACTATAAGACATTCCACTACAAAGTGAATCTTATCAGGTATGCGGACGACTTTATAATCACGGGTCGAGATAAGGAATTATTGGAAAACGAGGTCAAACCAATGGTGATAGAATTTCTCAAAGAAAGGGGTCTTACCTTATCCGAAGAGAAAACTACCATTACGAACATATACGATGGATTTGATTTCTTAGGTTTCAATGTAAGGAAGTTCGGCAAAAGGCTGTACACATCTCCGTCCAAAGATGCACAGAAACGCTTTAGGGCAAAAATCAGTGACATCGTTAAAGGACATAAAATGTGTAAGCAGGAATCGCTGATACGAATGCTCAATCCTGTGATAACAGGTTGGGGAAACTATTACCGATATGGTGCATCAACCAATGCTTTTCACGGTTGCGACAATCACATTTACAACCTCACAAAGAAATGGGCTTTACGTCGCCACCCAAAGAAACGCAAGTCTTGGGTTGCAGATAAGTATTGGCATGAAATTCGGGGGCGTAAATGGACGTTTGCATGGAAATATGAAACAAAAAGCAAGAAAGTGAACTACCTGACCCTTAAAAGGTTGTCGGATATACATTATACTCCGTACAAGCAAGTCAAGGGGGAGGCAAACCCTTTCGACCCGGAATACGATGATTATTTCTTTCAGCGAAAGGAGCAACAAATGCTGGAATCTCTCAAAGGACGTAAGTCACTCTTATATTTATGGAACAAGCAGAAGCGGACTTGTCCGTTATGCGGCAAGGAGATAGATTGTACAAAAGCATGGAACGTCAATGAAATATCTGTTGGTGGTTCAATTGTACGGCAACTTGTCCATAACAACTGCTACAAGCGAAATAAACGAAACTGTTGAAAGTATGAGCCGATTTCTAACAACAAATAGAAATATTGAGTTGCTTGAGCCGTATGAGGGGAAACTCTCACGTACGGTTCTTAGGGGAGAAGGGGGCAGTAATGCCCTTGACTTACCCGATGCCTGTTGATCTTTCTTTGATAACAAGGTTGGTAAGAAAGAGATTCCATCCGTCTTCTCGGGCAAAACCGTACCTGTAAGTTCTGCCAATGTCGGCATGACATCCCAGAATGCGCTTATATGATCCGATTGGGCTCCGGCCTTGATCGTACCCGGGCACCATGCCACCATAGGTATACGGATGCCTCCTTCATATACATCCCGTTTGATCCCCCTAAAAGGTCCGTAACTCTTGAAAAAATCGGGATCAGCTCCACCCTCATGATGCGGGCCGTTATCGCTGGTAAAAATCACGATCGTATTCTTATCCAAACCCAACTCTTTCAATTCAGCCATTACATCCCCCACGTATTTATCCAACCGGGAGACCATGGCGGCAAAGGAGGCCAAGGGCTTCTCCGAGGTGTTATAACCGCCATACACTTTATCAAACTTACCAATATAAGGAGTCTCCTCGAATGAGTTCTCGTACATCTTATAAATAGAATCATGCGGAAGATTCAATTCCGCATGAGGCAGCGTATAAGTAAGCATCGCAAAGAATGGTTGCTCCTTATGATCCCGGATGAACTTCAATGCTTGCTCATGAATCAAATCTTGTGAATATGTCTTGCAAGCATTGTTCTCGTTTTCAGGAAAAAGAACCTTCTCCTCATTATGCCATAAATGATCCGGATAGAAGGAATGCGACTGCCGTTGGCAATTATACCCATAAAACTCATCGAAGCCCATCTTATTGGGAATGGAGACAGAGCCCGGATTTCCCAATCCCCATTTACCAAAGATACCGGTCGTATAACCGGCCGATTTCATTAATTTACCCAACGTATAGGTATCTTCCCGCATCGGCTGTTGGCCTTCGGGCGTGATCTCCCGGTTTCCCCGGACTTGCGTATGTCCCGTATGCAATCCGGTCATCAAGGAGCAACGGGAAGGGGCACTCACCGTACATCCGGCATAATGCTGCGTGAACAACATTCCCTCCTTCGCCATCCGATCGATATTGGGCGTCTTGATAATCTGCTGGCCATAACAACCCACATCGCCATATCCTAAATCATCGGCAAGGATATATACCACGTTCATAGGACGCTCTGGAGTTTTTTCGCAACCGGACATTCCGACAAGCAGCAATGTCCCGGATATACATAAAGTCAATTGTGTTTTCATATACGTCATAAAATAAGAATATTAGAAACCTATCATGATCTTCTGATCCTGATTCGTAGACAAGCGGTTCGTCCGTACCTTAACCCTTCCCATACGATCCGAGGCATCGAAGTACCAGCCTTCTTGTCCGGCATTGAACGCTTCGGGGGAGATGGCAGATAGGGGCTTTTCGGCTACGGTTACGTTTGACGGGCTGGATTCTGAGCGGACATCCAATAGGTAAGTACGCTCTTGGTAACGTCCTTTATAATCTCCTTTCGCTTTCGCTATATCCACGGTGATCGTTCCTTTCTCACCTTTTGGGGAGGAAACAGAGATTAAGGTACGGGCAAACTCGCCTTTCTTATAATCACGGGTGAGACCGTCATCCTCATATAAATTGAAAGAGGTGTTTCCGTAGGGATATAAGTCCAAGGTCAAGACATCCGCAGGTTTCTCGCCTACATAATTCATATCCGGGTACATCGGGATAATGGCGCCTTGACGGATAAATACCGGGCAAATATCCAGTTTAGCCTCATATTTATCCAACCACTTGCCACCCTCGTATTTCTTTCCGGTCCAATAGTCGTACCATTCTCCGGCAGGGAAGTAGATACTGTCGCGTACGTTCTTCCGGGTATATACGGGGGCAACCATCATCCACTCACCACTCATGAACTGGTATTGGGTAGTCGTATCACGGGTAACCACGTCGTCCGGGAATTCCAATACCATCGCACGAGCCATCGGTACACCGGTCATATGCGCCTCATGGCAATAGGTATAGGCGTACGGGTTCAGACGCATCTTCAGCTTTAAGAATTTACGGTTGATATCCGTGTACGGATGCCCATATACCCAAGGCTGACGGTCGGCATCTGCCCAGCCACTCATGGTCATAAAGATCGGGGTGAAGACCTTCCATTGCAAGTCGCGGGTATAGGTTTTCGGGGAACCGCCGAAGATACCGTCCACATCGCTAGTAGCGGCGTTCATAGCGGAAAGGCCGGC
>ULYX01011740.1_pt1 | contig 10517 bp, 8 predicted proteins | sample 1962591 | NCBI WGS metagenome assembly ULYX01 (sample SAMEA4835874, study PRJEB28245) | human gut metagenome | biome: gut microbiome; material: fecal sample | place: Denmark | collected 2008
AAATTATGCGTGTAGAAAAAAACACGAAAGGACGAACAGTATGGGAAAATTTGACGGAATACTTTTATGCACCGACCTTGACGATACACTTCTTACAACCGATAAACGTGTATCGGACGAAAACAGTAAAGCTATTGAATATTTCAAGTCAGAGGGCGGACTTTTCACATTTGCAACGGGACGTGTGCCACAAGGCGCAAAGTTGATGCTAAACTACGTTCACCCAAATGCACCTATGGTTTGCTTTAACGGTGCGGCAATATATGATTTTAACGATGAAAAACTTTTATGGGCAAGCACACTTGATAAAGGTGCTTTGAAATGCGTTGAATATATGGATAAAATGTTTGACTTTGTGGGAATTGAAGTTTGTACTTCGGATAAAATTTATTTCTGTAAAGTTAATAAAAAAGTAAGAGAACATCAGGTTCTTGAAGATTTACCCGATAATTTTCTTGATTATCACGATATAAAGGAAGATTGGGTAAAAGTATTGTTTATGGTTGAAGAAAATGAAATTCAGCAGATAAGAGATGCGATTGCAAATTCACCGTTTGTTAATGATTATGAATTTGTGCAGTCCAGTCCTTGGTACTATGAACTTTTGCCTAAAAACGCAAGTAAGGGGGAGGGGCTTATGCACCTTGCCGATTTGATGAATGTTGACAGAAGTAATACAATCGGTATCGGCGATAACGAAAACGACCTTGCACTTGTTAAAATGGCAAATGTCGGTGTTGCGGTCAGTAACGCAGTTGATGAAGTAAAAGAAGTCGCTGATTTTATAACGGTTGATAATAATTCCAGTGCCGTTGCGGCTGTGATTTATGCACTTGATGACGGGGAAATTAAATTTGAATAACGTAATAAGGGCGGTCATTGACCGCCCTTGTATTTTGTGGTTGCCACCCCTCAGTCAACTTCGTTGACAGCTCCCCTCAATGGGAGCCTTACGGAAAGCTTCTCCTTGAGGAGAGGTGGCACGAAGTGACGGAGTGGTGGCTTTTTAGGGACGTCCCCTACTCTCCATATCTATTATCTTAGTCTACCAAAACGGGCGACCAATGGTCGCCCCTACGGATTGCAAACAGGTATTTTGATTTGCCAATACCACAAGCGGACGACCAATGGTCGCCCCTACTATTATAGGCTCCCATTGAGGGGAGCTGGCGACATCGTCGCCTGAGGGGTGGCTTTATTTCTTATACAGCATATCAAGTTCATCTTTTGTCAATTCACGGACTTCGCCTTTTTCGAGTGATTTATCAAGTTTCAAATTGCCGATTGCGACACGTTTCAGATACGTCACCGTCTTACCGACTCGTTCGCACATACGTTTTACCTGATGAAATTTACCCTCTGCAATTTCGATATAAACCTCATTCGGATTTTCCGTTATTTCAAGCTTTGCGCTTTTTGCGGTAAACTCTTTAAATTCCATACCGCCTGCGAATATTTCAACATCTTTTTCTTCCATAGGTTTATCAAGCACCGCGAAATATCTTTTATACACATCTTTTTTCGGTGATGTCATTTCATGAGCGAATTGACCGTCATTTGTGAGGATCAAAAGGCCCTCCGTATCTATATCAAGTCTGCCTACGGGATATACCTCAAAATGTGCGTATTCCTCCGGAACAAATTCGGTTACAACGGGATACTTCTTATCATAAACAGCACTTACGCAGCCTTGCGGTTTATTTAGCATTAAATACACAAATTCACGATAAATCAATCTTTCGCCGTCAACCTCAACAATACTGTCTTCATCAGTCTGTTCCTCCGGCTTTTTACACACTTCACCGTCTATAAACACAAGACCTTGTTTTATTAGTTTTTTCACATCTTTTCTGCTTGCATATCCGCAGCCGGAAATATATTTATCTATACGCATATATAACTCCTTAAGCAAAAAGGACGGCATAATAAAGCCGTCCTTCAATTTTCAATTATCAATTACTGATTGTTTTCAGCAAGCTTTTCGTCGTATTCCATTGCAAGCTGTTCAATTTCGCCTGAAGCTTTCATTTCTGAAAGTGTTTCGTTAATCTTGTCAAGAAGTTCTGTGTTACCCTTCTTAACTGCGATTGCATATTCTTCTGTTTCAAATGCCTGTGGGTCTTCAACAATCTTTAGACCGTTCTTTTCAGCAAGAGCCTTACCTGTTGCAGAGTCGATAACTACTGCGTCAAGCTTACCGTTCTTAACGTCTTGAACTATATCAATACCTCTGTTTGCTCTTGTAACCTTGTCTTCTGCAAGCTGTAAATCGTTTGTTACGATATTGTCGCCTGTGTAACCAAGAACAACGCCGACTGTCTTGTCATTCTTCAAATCTTCTGCACTTGTAATATCTGTGTTGTCAGGTGCAACAACGATAACCTGTGATGCAACATAGTATGGATCAGAGAAATCAACGCTTTGCTTTTTTTCGTCTGTAGCAGTCATACCTGCAACAACCATATCAACCTTACCTGTGCTTACAGATGCAACAAGTCCGTCAAATTCCATATCTTCAATTTGAAGTTCCTTACCTACATTTTCGGCAATCTTATTTGCAATAGCAACGTCAATACCGTCAAATTCTCCTACAAGACCTTGTGATGTTGTGTATTCAAACGGTGGGAATGCTGCGTTTGTACCCATAATCAACTTATCACTGCTTCCGCAACCTGCAAGTGCTGCCACTGCCATAACTGATGCAGCTGCCAAAGCTACTACTTTCATTAAACCCTTTTTCATTTTTTGTATCCTCCTAAAAAATCACTTATTTTTATATTTAACACATTCTGTGTTAGATAACTACTTTAAAACTTTGCTCAAAAATTCTTTTGTTCTTTCGTTTTTCGGATTGCTGAACACTTCGTCAGGAGTGCCTTCTTCAAGCACATATCCGCCGTCCATAAACAAAACTCTTGATGCAACTTCGCGTGCAAATCCCATTTCGTGAGTTACAACAACCATTGTCATACCACCGTCCGCAAGGTCTTTCATAACAGAAAGAACTTCACCGACCATTTCAGGGTCAAGTGCCGATGTAGGTTCATCGAACAACATTATATCCGGCTGCATTGCAAGTGCACGTGCTATTGCAATTCTCTGCTGTTGACCGCCCGAAAGCTGTGCGGGATATGAGTCCTCTTTGTCCGCAAGACCTACTTTATTCAAAAGCTCACGTGCAAGCTTTTCAGCCTCTGCTTTCTGCATTTTCTTAACCTTAATCGGTGCAAGAGTTATATTGTCAAGCACTGTAAGGTGTGGAAACAGATTAAACTGCTGAAATACCATACCCATTTTTTCACGAATTTTATTTACATTTGTTTTTGGAGCGGTAATGCTTTCGCCCTCAATGAGAATTTCACCCTCTGTTGGTACTTCAAGCAAATTAAGACATCTCAAAAATGTTGATTTACCCGAACCCGAAGGACCTATAACAACAACCTTTTCGCCTTGTTTTATGTGCTGGTCAATTCCCTTTAATACTTCCAAATCTCCAAAATGCTTTTTTAAACCGGTAACCTTTATCATCTCTTATCCGCCTTTCTCATACCTTTTTCAACTTTAGAAAGCAACGTACTTATAATCTTTATAACAACATAATATATAACTGCTATTGACAAAAGCGGTATAAGGTAATCATATGTAAGGCTCTGTACCTTTCTTGCCGCTCCGACAAGGTCGATATTCGCAATCATACCGATTACGGCTGTTTCTTTTATCAATACAACAAATTCATTACCAAGCGCCGGCAGAATATTTTTCATAGCCTGCGGCATAACAATGCTTGCCATAGTCTGTTTATGCGTCATACCAAGCGAACGTCCCGCCTCAGTCTGACCGATATTTACGGACAATATACCGCCTCTGACGATTTCCGCAATATACGCACCGCTGTTTATACCGAATGCAATAAATCCGACTACCCACTTATCAATATGCACATTTGCAAAAATAACAAAATAAATTATAAGCAGCTGCACCATTGTCGGCGTACCGCGGATAATATCAATATAAATTCCCGAAACGGCTCTTAAAATCTTACTTTTTGACAGACGCATAAGTGCCATCAGAATACCGATTACCAAACCCAACAATACCGAGAAAAGAGATATTAAAAGCGTATATCCCAATCCACTAACAAACCACTGCCAACGTCCGTCTACCACAAATGTAGAGTTCAAGCGGTTTAACAAATCAACAACCCAAGCAGGCATATCTTCAACTCCTAATGTATTTTTATTTCAATACTCTATATAATATCAAAAATTGCCCTAAATATCAATACTTATTTGAAATTTTCTACATTTTGATGTATAACAATTCATTTTAGGATTGCAAAAAGGTTAAAATAATGATATAATATATATAAGACTGGTTTAGGGAGGGATATTATGAATAACGATATGTTCGGAAAATGCGGTATGACACAGTTTGTCGGTGTCGGCGTTTGCGATACAATCGGTCTTTATATCGCCAATATTGATGACGATTTAAGAAAACAAATGAATATCCCTGAAAAGTTCCACGCGGTCGGTCTTATCGGTTCCCGTACAGGTGCGGGAGCACAAATTCAAGCCGTTGATGATGCGGTTAAAGCTACTTCGACAGAGGTTATCTCTATCGAAATTCCGCGTGATACAAAAGGCTGGGGCGGTCACGGAAACTTTATCATAATTGGCGGTGAAACACCTGCCGACGTTAAGAGAGCCGTTGAATTAGCGCTTGAATACATAGACATAAATGCCGGCGAAATATACATAAGTGAAGCAGGTCACATGGAATTCCAGTACAGTGCAAGGTGCGGTGAGGCTATCAACAAGGCATTTGATGTGCCGATAGGCAGACCGTTCGGCTTTGTATGTGCGTCACCTGCTCCGATTGGTATGGTAATCGCAGATATTGCGTTAAAATCTGCCGGTGTCGAATTGATAAAAACACTTCGTCCGGACAGCGGTACAAGCCATTCAAATGAAGTGATTATAATTTTCACAGGTGAGGCATCAGCGGTTAAAACCGCCGTCACAGACGCACGTTCCGCAGGAATGCAACTTCTGCGTTCACTCGGCTCTGAACCTTTGCCTGTAACAAAACCATATATTTAAGCTAACAAAAAAAATCACATCATATGATGTGATTTTTTGAATATTATGTTTTTTATTTTGAAACCAGCACAAGCTCATCATTTTTTTCTATTATCGTACTTCCGACAGGAATAACGACATCATCACCGCGTTTTATCATAATCACAAGATAGCCGTCGGGAAATTCAATTTCAGCCATACTTTTTCCACGCCAATTTTTTCTGTCGTTCGCCGAAATCTCCCTAAAACGAACATCACCGTTTATTCCATGTGACGGTGCACCGAGAATTATCGTATCACCCTCATATATTACCGTTTCACCGTTCGGAATAATCGTTTCGTCATTTCTGTAAATAGCCGCAAAAAGCATTTGCGGAGGAAGGGAAATATCCTTTACCGCACGGTCAATCCATCTGTTACCGCTGTCAATATTCAAGCGAATAAAATTAATTTCCGTTTCGTCCGAATAGTCGTTAAACGTTTTCAGTACAGAACCGGTCTTGTCAATCATATTCGTTTTACTTGCGACAAACGGAAGAAGCGACCCTTGCAGCGTAATTGAAAACAATACAACGCAAAATGCAATATGGAAAACGTCCTGCTCCATTGTCACACCGCCTACCATAGCCATTATTGCGAACACGATTGACGCCGCACCTCTGAGACCTGCCCACGACACAACAAGATATTGTGAAATTTTTGTTTTAAACGGTGCAAGCACAGTCGCAACCGCCAACGGTCTTGCAATGAATGTGATAAACAGTGCTATAAATATTGACGGCAACAAAACAGTTAATATTTTTGACGGGAACGACAAAAGTCCCAAAAGGAAAAATATAAGCATTTGCATAAGTCCGGTCATTCCGTCAAAAAAATGTACAAGTGATTTTTTATTATGTATGTTCTGATTTCCCAAAACGATACCTACTATGTATGCACTGAGATAACCGTTTCCGCCGACCAATGTCGGCAATGCGTACGCAAGCACCGCCACTCCAAGCACAAACGCCGCGTCAAAACCCGATGTATTAAAAGTGAAATGTTTCATAAACCATACTGCACCGAGTGCAATAAGAAAGCCAATCAAAACGCCGAAAACAATTTGTGCGGCGATACTGTAAACCATCTGTCCGACACTGTTTTCACCCTTCATAAACGACAGAACTATAACGGTCAGCATATATGCAAACGGGTCATTACTTCCGCTTTCCATTTCAAGCATTGACGCAGTGTTATACTTCAAGTTAAGATTTTTTGAACGCAGTACCGAAAACACAGACGCTGCGTCAGTAGAACTTATAACCGCACCGATAAGCATACTTTCGAGCAATTTTATTTTTAAAACAAAAAAACAAAACACTGTTGTAAGAGCCGCCGTGAAAATAACTCCCACGCTCGACAACAACAGTGCCTTTACTGCCACAGGTTTAGCCTCGCTTAATTTAGTGCCGAAACCTCCGTAAAACATAATAAATACAAGCGCAACAGAACAAATCTGTTCTGCAAAGCTGTAATTTTCAAAAGGAATTTTAAGTATTCCATCCGAACCGAACACCATACCAAGTGCGATAAACGCAATAAGTACAGGCATTCCGATTTTGTTTGATAGCTTATTTGCAAGTACGCAAATTATAATAACAGCCGCTGAAAGCAACAGTGATATGTTAAACATAAATACCTCCTTAAATACTTTTTATAGAGTTATGTTAACATAAAACTGCCGATATTTCAAGCCTTAATTCTGCGTTTTTACAATTTTTTCAAGTCTGTTTATGATATATGCGATAGCACTGCCGTTGTTAGACGGTGCTAAATTGTCCGCAATTTTTTTCACGCTTTCTTCTGCGTTCTCAACTGCATACGAAATCCCCGCTACTTCCAACATTGAAATATCATTCATATTGTCACCGACAGCTATAATTTTGTTCTGCTCAATACCGATTTTTTTCGCCATATCAAGCATTCCCTTACCCTTTGAAACTCCGTTCGCAACAACGTCAAGATACTTGTCACCGCTTCTGACCGCATAGCCGTTATCATATTCGGTTCTGTATATCGGCTCGTACTTGTCAAGCAATTCTCTTTCACCAATCAAAAGCACCTTTATCCAAGGTCTTTGCCAAATTTCATCGGGTAAACTATAAACAACCTCATAGCTGCGTGTCAAAAATCGCTTTGTTTCCTCACATTCTCTGTAAACGTACACAATTTCATCACTGTACACTTCCAAACCTATTTGCGGAAAATCATCATATACACGCTTTATTGCCTGTTTTCTGTTTTCCTCAATAAATCGTTCAAATACCGCACAATCTTTTTCATAGTCATATATCTTCGCACCGTTATGTAATACCGCCGGTGCATTTATGTGCAAATTCGGCATATATGCACGAACTGCCTCAACCATTCTTCCCGTTGCGACAGTAAACCGTCCGCCGTTTTTTATGAAATAATCTATCGCTTGTCTGTTTTCTTCAGATATGGTGTGATTGTCATCAAGCAACGTTGCGTCCATATCCGAAACAAGCAAATAATCCGAAAATTTACCTTGCATTATTTTTCCACCTTGTAAACCTTTATCCATAATCTCGGTATATCAATAAAATGAATACCGTCAGACGATTCAAGCAAGCTGTTATCGTCACTCGTTTGACATTTTAGTTTTCTCATACCGTATCTCGCAACATCTACACGTGCTCTTTCTTCTCTTGTACCCAGATTGGCAACAATAAGATATTTTTCATCATGATAACAACGTACAAAACCGTACACGTGTCCGACTTTATGAACACATTCAAAATCGCCGATTGAGAATGCCTTTGAACTGTTTCTCAATTTAATCATATTCTTATAGCGTTGTCTGATTCTTCCGTCCTTGTCAACTTCGTCAACATTATCCCATGGATATGTCTGACGGCAGAACGGATCGCCATATCCCTGCATACCGATTTCGTCACCGTAATATATACAAGGCACACCAGGAAGCATCATCTGCAGTCCGACTACTAAAGTTGCTTTTTCCTTAGCAAGTTCAAGTGCATAGCCGTCAAGTTTAAAGCTCGCCTGAAAATCTTTTGATATTTCGTGTCTTGACGGTGCATCACCCATACGGGTCATTATTCTTTCGACATCGTGACTTGTTATTATATTCAAAAGCGAATAATAAGCAGGTGCAGGGTAATTTTCTTTAATGCTCATAAGACGTGCGTCAAATTCTTCAACGTCAATTCTTCCGCTTACCGCGTCAATCAACGCTCTGCGCATTGGGTAATTCATAACGGAGTCAAGCTCCTTACCCAAGAAATATTCACGTCTTTCACCGTAAGCGGACTTATTTGACGCGTCTTCCCAAACTTCACCTATAATAACTGCATCTTTATCGGCTTTCTTTACGTTTTCTCTAAGTTCTTTAACGAAAAATCCCGGTAATTCATCGACAACATCAAGTCGCCAACCGGACGCACCGTTCTTTATCCATCTTTTAACGATTGCATCTTTGTCCGAAAGCAAATACTTACGACATTCTTCACTGTGTTCTTCAATCTGCGGAAGTGTCGTCATTCCCCACCATGATTCATACACATCAGGCCAATCCATAAATCTAAACCAAGTGTAATACGGTGATTCTTTCGACTGATAAGCGCCTACGCTGTCATATTCGCCGTATTTATTAAAATAACGGCTGTTACTTCCCGTATGGTTAAATACACCGTCAAGAATTATGCGTATTCCCATTTCTTTTGCTTTTGAGCAAAGCTCTTTAAATGTTTCCTCATCACCAAACATCGGATCGATTGTTTCATAATCGCCCGTATCATATTTATGGTTTGAGTATGCTTTGAATATCGGATTTAAGTAAATTACCGATATTCCCAAATCTTTTAAATACGGCAATTTTTTAATTACACCTTTCAAATTACCGCCGAAAAAGTCATTTGCTTTATACTCACCGCCAAATTGTTCGGCTTTATAAAACGGTTGTTCGCCCCAATTACGCTTTATTATATCTGTACGATTTCCTAAAAATTCTCCGTTTTCGTTGCCGTTGCAAAATCTGTCTACAAAAATTTGATACGCAATACCAGTTTTAAACCAATCCGGAGTTTTGTAATCTTCGTTATAAACAGTTATCTGATACGAATTACTCGGTGAATTAAAACACATTTCACCAATTCCGCCGAGTTGTTTTGAATTGTTGCCGTAATAAACCATACCTCTTTCGGTTTCAAGTTCAAAATAATACCAAACAAGTCCTGCTTTTTCAGGCATTTTCACGTTCACCGAATATATGCAGTGGTCACCGACATCAAAAATATACGGCATATCCTTTCGGACTTCGCCCTTGCCATCCTCCATATAGACAAGACGAACCGCCGACGGAATACCTGCGCCCGACACAGCCAAACGCAATCTGACTTCACCGCCGCAAGTCACCGCTCCGAAAGGAAATCTATAAAATTTTTTTCTGGAATTATGCTCTATATCCATATTTACCCCTTTATCGTAAAAGAAGTGACCTAAGTCACTTCTTTATTTTTATTATTTAATTGGTGTCAAGTGCCAAATGTTCTTATTGTAATCTTCAATAGTTCTGTCACTTGAGAAGAATCCTGCACTTGCAGTATTCAAGATTGCCTTTTCAATCCACTTATCTCTGTCTTGATAATCAGCAGACATCTTTTCTTGAGTCTTCATATATTCTTCAAAATCTCTGATTACCATATATGTGTCAGGGAATCCGTAGTCACCGAACAACAATGTTTGATACAAATCTCTGAACATTTGGTTGCTGCCCGGAACGATTGAACCGTCAACAAGCTGTTCAAGTGCGTGTCTTAGGCTTGCGTTTGATGAGTAGATATTCTTAACTTCATCAGTTCCCGCATACTTAACTCTTGCGGCAACTTCGTCAGCCTTTAGACCGAAGATATATATATTGTCTTCACCGACCTGTTCAAGTATTTCAACGTTTGCGCCGTCAAGTGTACCGATTGTAAGTGCACCGTTAAGCATAAACTTCATGTTACCTGTACCCGAAGCTTCCTTACCAGCTGTTGAAATTTGTTCTGAAATATCAGCCGCAATGATAAGTTTTTCAGCGATTGATACGCTGTAATTTTCAAGGAATACAACTTTAATCTTATCCTTAACTCTCGGATCGTTGTTAATCATATCTCCGACTGAGTTAATAAGCTTGATAATAAGCTTTGCTCTTTTATAACCCGGAGCAGCCTTTGCACCGAATATATATGTCTTTGGATAGTAATTTTCAGCATATACGTTATCTTCAAGAATTCTGTTGTATTCTGCAAGAATATGAAGTACGTTCATCATCTGACGCTTATATTCGTGCAATCTCTTACACTGTACGTCAAAGATAGAATCAGGATTTACAACTATATCGTTGTGTTCCTTAATATATTGTGCAAGTCTAAC
>ULYX01012314.1_pt1 | contig 10462 bp, 9 predicted proteins | sample 1962591 | NCBI WGS metagenome assembly ULYX01 (sample SAMEA4835874, study PRJEB28245) | human gut metagenome | biome: gut microbiome; material: fecal sample | place: Denmark | collected 2008
AGCCCACAACCGTACTTCCAGTCTCATAGTAACGGTCCATGAGCTGCTTCAGCGCCGGTTCTCCATTTCCAGTATATACTATATCGTCACCAAGAATAACGCCAAAGGGCTCCCCATCTACAAACTCCCTGGCACAAAGGATAGCATCGCCCAAGCCGCGCATATAAGGCTGGCGTACATAATGCACCTTGATACTTGAAATCTTCTGGATTTCCTCAAGCTCTTTCAGCTTTCCAGATTCCACCAGGTGCTGTTCCAATTCAGGAGAAGAATCGAAATGGTCCTCGATTGCTCGCTTTGCATGGCCAGAAATGATCAGGATCTCCTCGATCCCACTTGCCAGGATTTCTTCGACAATATACTGGATCGTCGGCTTATCGACGATAGGCAGCATTTCTTTAGGCATAGCCTTTGTCTCCGGCAGGAAACGCGTACCGAAACCGGCTGCCGGAATCACAGCCTTACGAATTTTATACATGGTTCTCTCCTCCCAAAATGAAATCATTCTCAAGTGGATCAGCTTTTCTTACCACCTCAGCAGCGGTCCTTAGCGAAGGAGTATCCTCTTCTTCCACAAGATCAGCGCCATGATGGCCGTCACCAGCGTCTCCGTGCAAAGCACCGCCAAGGCTGTCCCTTCCGCCCCCTTCCATGAAATCAGCGGATAGATAATAATCAGGTTGAAAACAGCGGCTGTGATCAACACCTTGCTGTAAATCTTTTCCATTCCCAAAGGAAGCATCGTCTCATACCCCATGACATTACTCATCGCCACCACCAGCGGCACGAAAGCCATGACCTGGAGCGGTCCGATCGAAGGGATATACTTTTCTCCCAAAAGCCACGGTATGCCCCAGGGAGAAAGCAGATAGAGCGCCGCTCCCCCCAGCACGCCAGAAACTGTATAGACCAGAAGCTGCTTTTTCAGGAATTGAAGCCCCCGCTCGACAGACTCCTGCATGACTTTGCTGATATAGGGATATACCGCGGCATTCACTGCACTGACAGCCTGCTTGATACAGCCAATCAGCTTATCAGCCCCGCTATAATAGCCTACGATCGTATCATTCGTTAAAACACCGAGAATGACTATATCGCTCGTCGTATACAAATTCACCGCCAGCGAGGAAACAAAAATCTGCCAACCTTCTCTATACGCTGCCTGCATATCCTTCCATACGGGCTTTCGCAGAATGCCAGGACTGATATCATGGATCACTTTCCAGGAAAGGATACCCGCAAAAAACGGCGTACAAGACATCAGAAAGGCCGCCATCACATAGTCGTCCGGCGACCTTACCAAGAGAAACAGCAGCAGCATCGTGACCATACGCCCGGACAAATTAAGAATCGTGATATAGCGCATCTGCTGGATCCCCTGAAAGTACCAGATGGGGAATATCACCAGACCGATCACAGATGTATAGACCGCAAAGAATAGCGGCAGATCCAGCATCACCGGATACACCAGCAAGAGAAGCTGGTATCCGGCAAAGAAAACGACTGACACCAGCAGCCACAAGAGCACCATCGCCCAGAAATAGGCCGAAAACAGTCGCGGAATGTCTGATTCCTTCGCCTGCGCGATATCTCGCGGCGCGATCAGCGGGAAGCCATAGTTGATGCAGAGACTGAAATAGCCGATGATCCCCTGCATGAAAGCGATCGCCCCATACTGCGCCGGCCCCAGCACACGCAGCAGGTAGGGGACTAAAATAAATGACAGAATATATTCCATGGCACGAAGCGTCACCATAGAGAATATGTTTTCAAGTAAACGAGTTTTTTTCAAAATATCCTCTTGTCTCTAGTAATTTGAAACGTTCGATTTATAGACGTGGAGACGGAGAACCATTAGACATTAGATTTTAGAAATCAGATTTCTGATGTCCGTTTCCTGACCTCTATCGCTTGCCAGCTTTTCTTTAGTGTCTCTTTGGAAGCAGAGAAGCAGTGTTGTACCTAAGATGAGGGGATAAGTATAGAAAAAATTATTACTGTTCAAACAAACAATCTGGCCTGCTAATGCGACGATTACACATATATAACCAAAACATCTCAGCATATATCTATACCCCTTCAATATTTTGACGCCTGCGTAAATAATGGGCCACGCAAACAAGAATAGACCGATAATACCATAAAAAGCCACCATTCCTCCAAATGTATTTAAAATGGGATAACCAGATTTCATGAATCCTTTTTCGCCCATCTTAGCTTTCCATAAGTTAATCTCTCCATCATCTCTGGCAAAATCAGGTATATGATCCGCCATATAAGGGCTCAGAAATCCAGTACCAACGCCCAGCACTGGATGATCAATTCCAACCTTAAACAGAGCTATCGTATTCCCCCATCGTGCCATATTAGACCGCTGCGACTTTTTCCCAACTGAAGTAACATCTTCGCTGACATATTTTTCTAAAGCCGCCACTGGCTGCAAAGCATTTGTGCTTCTTTCTCCCTGAATAGCAGAAAGTGCCGTAGGTAAAATCAAATAAATAGAAAAAGCCAGCCCTGTCACAATAAAAACTTGTACAAGACGTTTTCCCCAAGCCGGATATCTCCCCAAAAGAGAAAGAAAAATCAGCAACAATAATTCTCCTAAGTATATCACTTGCGCTGTTCTTGCATGAGTTAAAAACACCATGTAAGTAAACAGGATAAGCACCAGGCCAACATGCTTTTCTTTCAATTCAAGTGCTCTATACCACAAAAGAGGAAGCAGGAACAGCGCCTCTATCCCAAAATATGACGGCTCATAAGCAAAACTACGAAGTTGCCCCTTCCACAAAAGCGGCGGCCACCATCCATGCGCATTAGCAGGATCATACAAATGCACATTGATCCACTTCAATATTTCCTCACAAAATTCATTCCCCGTCAGCAGCCACGGGATCTCTATCAGAGAATACAGACAGAGCGTGGAGGCCGCCAGTACGGCAGCTCGGCTCATGGTATCCAGGATATACTCCTTCGTCTTCCCATGAAATATCACATATAGAGCAAAAGGAATCCCTAGAAGCGGCAGGAGCAGGCTCCTCACTGTACCGATCAGCATCGACACGCCGTATTTCAAATGCAGCAACGTTTCATTCGTCATGATCGCCGGATAGACATGCGCGATCACCTTGACCATCGTTGTATCCCGCAGAAACTCATTTGCCTTCTCATCCCAGTAGGGAAACTGCACGGCGCCGATGATCGTACAAAGGAACGGCCACAGGATACAGAGCGCCAGATACCACTTCACGCCTCTTGACCAGTTACCGAAGTCTTCCCGTCTATGCATATAATGCACCACCGCCAGTACCACCAGCAAGATCAAAAAGAAGTACGGTACATTCTTCATAAAATCCGGGATCGGATACGCCTTGGGAAGCCCATACACCGGGATCGTCACGACCATTGCATACAACAGCCACCGCTCGATCTTATCCAAATTTCGCATTATATAATCCATACCACGCCACCTTTTCATAGATACCACACAGGAAATAAAATTTATGACACCTTGAGACGTGGAGACATTAGCCTGCAAGTCTCAAGGCTAACCTCTGAACTCTGATATCTAACGTCTAACATCTGATGTCTGATATCTAATGTCTCCTATTCTTCTATTCTCTTCTCCGCGCACTTCAGCGCCGAATCAATCACCGCATCCATATCATAATACTTATACTCGCCAAGGCGTCCACCGAAAATGACCTTCGTCTCCTTTTTTGCCAGCTGCTTATATTTCTGATAAAGCGCGCCATTCTTCTCATCATTGACCGGATAGTATGGCTCATCGCCCACTTTCCATTCCGAAGAGTATTCTCTGCTGATGACGGTCTTCGGCAGATCATTTCCTTCACTGTCTTTACCGAATTCGAACCACTTATGCTCGATGATTCTCGTCCATGGCGTCTCTCGATCCGTGTAGTTCACTGCTGCATTTCCCTGGAAATTCGGCTTATCCAGGACTTCTGTCTCAAAACGCACACTGCGATATTCCAGTGGTCCAAGATCGTAGTGAAAATAGGCATCGATCGGACCAGTGTAGATGATATGTTCCGCCATGCTATTCCACTTCTCCCTGTCTGCTAGATAGTCGATGCCGAGCTTCACCTCGACACCGCGAAGCATATTTCCCACCATCTTCGTATAGCCTCCGACAGGGATCCCCTGATAGAGTGCATTGAAGTAATTATTATCAAAAGTCAGCCGCACTGGGAGTCGCTTGATAATAAAAGCAGGAAGCTCGCTGCAGGGCCGCCCCCACTGCTTTTCCGTATATCCTTTGATGAGCTTCTCATAGATATCCGTCCCGACCAAGGAAATCGCCTGTTCTTCCAGATTCTTCGGCTCTGTGATGCCAGCCGCCCGCCTCTGCTCCTCGATCTTGGCCGCCGCCTCCTCCGGCGTCACGACGCCCCACATTTTATTGAAGGTGTACATATTAAAGGGCAGGGAATAGAGTTCCCCATGATAATTTGCCACCGGTGAATTGGTAAAACGATTGAATGCGGCAAACTGCTGCACATAGTCCCAGACATGCTTCAGATTCGTATGAAAGATGTGCGCTCCATACTTGTGTACATGGATCCCTTCCAAGTCTTCCGTGTACACGTTGCCTGCGATATGATCCCGTTTCTCGATAACGAGAACGCTTTTCCCAGCTTTCGCTGCTTCATGCGCGAATACAGCACCGAAAAGTCCGGCACCGACAATTAGATAATCGTAATGATTCATATGTAATCTCCTTTTAGGAAAGATATTGGGAGAATGAAGCGGAAAGACATTAGACTTCTAACGCACGACGTCTGACGCCTAATGGCAGACATCTGACATCAGGCGTCTAAAGTCTGATATCGAAAAACCATCTTCCCTACCGATATATTTCAAAATCAACGGTTCCCCGAAGCCACAAGATGCTTCAGCTGCCGCAAAGCCTTAAACCACCACGTCTTTCTCACCTTCCTGATAGCAGGCGCACGTTTCGCCGGATTTCCTGCCACATAGCGATCTATTCTAGATAAATGCAATTGGTTAATCAATGCAGGATATTTTGATTTACGTCTACTAAAAACTGAACAAATAATTTATCTTTTTCCGAACGCTGAATAATAAACGTATAACACCAGAAAATCATCGAGTACCTTGTATCAATAATAGAAAATAGATAAGCCTTCCTCGCAGGGCTCTCTTCTGCGGTGTGCTTTTCTTTGACATGATGATCTTCTATTTGATTCAATTATGTCAGCGATTCACACTTAATATCCTTCATTCATAAGATTTTCCAATTCATGATTTACAATTTCCAATGAATCTCCTGATACTTCTGCCAAAGCTCGCTTATTCGTAAATGGTTCATGTAATAGCCTATTCAGAATATCACTTTCCAATTTATTCATATGCTCCCCCCCTTACTAAAAAAAAGATAAATAACTTTCATTAGCGAGTGCAACTACTGGTGAAAGCATGCAGATACTTGCTTAGTTTTTTAGTAAAAAACTTTGAGCGAATCCCAAATAAACCATTGACCCCAAAATCTTTTAAAAGCAGATTTAATACTATAATACCCACAGCGATTCAACTCCCATGGAATTTAATTATGGATTTGGAATATAATTAGATCAAATCAAGAATGAATTATCATGTAAAAGTGAAAAGTACGCCGCAGAATTCAAAATTAAGGTTATCCCGACCTAAAGCATCTCCAAATCCACCAAGGCATGACCCAAAAGTGCCACCAGACAGGATAATATCGTGATTGATCTCTAGTTCCGCAGGTTGATGAGTGAGCAGATTTACCCAAATGAGCATTATTCGCCTAAAGAACTCCACAAGCTGATTGGCAACTCTGTGCATGCCTACAATGCAGCGCGCCAACATAAGGCTCAAAATGAAGGTCTCCTGATGCTGTTTACTATTGAGATGCTTGCTATGTAAGCAAGAGGCTGAAGGCGTAGATGATCTCACACCGCTGAAAACGCATCAGAGAAAAACGCCTTGGTTTATTCTCAGAGGTGTGAGAAATACCAAGCTGCCACAATCTCTCCAATTTCGTCCACGTTAAGCACATTTCATTAACATGCTATGAAACACGCTTAAGGTTTCAAAACGCGGCCTTGACAACAAGCCCATTATAGCAAATTTAATCATTCTGCTCTACTAGTTTTGAAATAGCCTTATTGATATAAGTTCCTGTACACACCTGTAATTGCATTGTTTTTATATTTTCTAGATAGCAATTATATTTTTCAGGTGATAATGTATGCAAATAAGTGTTAATATCTTGCAAACTTTCAACAGTAAAACCAATATTGTATTTTTCTATCAGTTTAGCTATCGCAGCTTTCTTCCAAGCAATGACAGGTAACCCAGCCGCAATATACAAGGATAGTTTGTAAGGATTGTTATATTTGGTATATTCCCCAATATCACCTGAGCACGTATCTATAGAATTACCATCCCAAACAAGACCAAACCCTCCCTCAAGTTTATAGGGAATTTCCTCCTCTGTATAGATTCCCTTAAAATCGATATTATTGGCCTTAAAAAGTTCCCGAGAATAACCGGATCCAAAAAGTATGAATTTTGCGTTAACCTTTTCTAACTCCTTATCTTGAAGAAAAACACTTTTAGACAAATTACCAGCGAAAGCAATTTGAGGAACGGGCGAATAATGTTTATTAGGTCGCTCTTTTAAAAAATAATCAAATATCTCCAAATTAATTGTTTTAGTTTTAAGACCATTTTTAACTAAATATTTGATCATACTTTCATTATGTAAAACAAGATTCTGACATGTATTAAAATACGCAATTTCCTTCGAAAAAACTCTCCCATTTAATCCTCTTATCGAATCTATATCATGAACTATAAGCGTAACCTTGTTGTGTTTCGACAAACGTACTAAAAGTTTTTCAAGTATTCTATTAGTGCAATAGGGATACTGCATAATAATATTCTTTCCATGACAGTTAAAAAGCCTTGCGAAGCCCACACAATTATTAAGAACATACTTCACCTTATCATAAAATGAAGTAAATTTTTTCCTTCTATATACGTAATATGGCTCTCCAAAGTAATGACGAAGCGCAACATCGATATCTTCTCTTGCTTTGCTCCCGCAACGATCCCCCGCTTCATCAAGTTCAGTAATAAAGTTATAATCCATAATAAAATCCCTCCCTGTTGTTATTCTATTTATTTTATTGTGACATAATGTGCATATAATATGTTTTTTCCTTAATCTTTTGTTCAGAAAATTTGTAAGTAAGTTTTTGCATGAATGAAATCCTTTCAATCCACTTCCACGTCTTACTATTATAATCATCAAAAAGCATTGATTGAAGAATATGATTTTCTTCTGAATACATTGTAAGCATATCATGTGCTATTGCTCTGGATTTTTCATCAAGATGTATAGCAAAATAAAACAGATAATGAAATAAAAAATAGTTCCTCACTTCCGTGTTTCTTTTCCAATATTCCCATAACCCTTTTAAAACGCTTCCAAGAACAATATCTCCCGCATGTGCTCGCAAAAAATGGTTCGAAAAGGAATCCCAAGGCACCAGCGAATTATCCCACCTAAAAGCAAAAAGTTTCTCTGCCCATATATCTGGGGGAATGGCGCTTGTTAAATAAATAGTTGCATCCAGCCAAAGGCCTCCATGTTGATATAGTAATGTCGCTCTCAATATATCTGAAAAATGTGTCGGTGAAATAATCCCTTTGTTGTATTTGTCTAAAATGTATTCCGGTATATTTACATAATCCTCAAAATTATCATTTGTAATTACTATAATTCTATGGTTTTCTAAAGCAGTCAGTCGCTTATAACATTTTTTCACAATATCAGGAGCCTGTTCGATTCCTTGCAGCCAGCACACCCAAATCACATTCACATCATTCATTACCGGTGGAAGAGATGAATTAGTAGACTTCATTATTGGCATCACTTTATGCTTTAGGTAAACATAGGTGAAACACCCTTTAGCTAAATCCCTAAAATCATGTACCATTCTATACAAATATCGAAATACAACATAAGTAACCTCTCCTTTTTTTAAACGCTTTCTCACAATCTCTTTAACGTTTTTCATAAGATACCACTCACCTTGATTATGTACAAACAAATACCATTCAAAGCTTTATAATTTTATACTCATGCGATGGAATACGTTTATCAGGAGTAGGTAACTCCATGTAATTTCCGTAAACTATACTTAGTATTTCATGGTATTTATCAGGTACAGCCACTTTCATTCCTTCAAATTCCATCATAATTGGGTTGCTAAACCAGTCTTTTTCAAAAATAAATAATCCCTGATCCCACACAACGCATCCCACATATTTACTTTCGTTAATATCGTATGTATTCCTGAATTTTACTAATAATCTCAGCCACCTTTTCTTACCTATCGCATGACATATTCCCCAAATAAGCCTCTTGCAGGCACTCTTTAGGACTCCATCATTTTTAGTATTTATCTTCTGGATTGTCGCATAGTTTAGACAAGTTATTAAAAAAAACTTTTTTAATATAAATTTATCCATCATACTCATCGGATTATTTCCAAGGCCATCAAAGGGATAGATATCTACAAAAATACCCATACCTGCATTCTCTTCTCCATCATCACGAATCATTTCATAACGACAATCGCAAAACCTAGATATGTTAAACGGATAATTCTCATTAGTATACCGATTTATAAGTTGGTACGGCTTAAGCTCTTCCTTATGAGTATAACAATAATTCATGAAGCGTTCATACTCGGGTCTTAGCATAATAATATCAAAGTCATCATCCCAAGGAATAAAACCTTTATGCCGTACTGCGCCAATCAGGCTTCCATACATGACAAAGTATTTAATGTTCTGATCCTTACAGATATCAATAATTTTCTTTACTACACCTACAGTTACCTGATGGATTTCACTCAACTCTAAAAATTTCATATTTAGTCTCCTTTTTCACGCTGTGGCTATGCTATATATCCACTATTTTTCAAAGTAAGCAATCTTAAAGCAATTCTCTTCGAGGCATTAAAGAGTATGCAGTTAGAAAATGTATATTCATAATTTTTCTATAAAATCAATTATTGTACTAAAAAAAATTCAAAACTATCTAGTGATTGCTTCTTTAGTAAATTATCTACCCTCGTATGATATAATGATCCAATCTATAATGAAACAGTTATCAATACCACCTTATGAAAATTTAGGCGCGTAGCATAGCATTCTGATACTATACGCTTAATGTATCAGAATTTGCTGGAGTTGGAGCTATTTAGCCCCCTACTCGATCCGTATCTTTCCCTCCACGACCATCATCAGATACTTTCCATAAGGGCTCGTGCCATACTGTTTGGCGCTTTCTGCCAGGGCTTCTTTATCTATCCACCCATTGACATAGGCGATTTCTTCGGGCATGGAGATATGGATACCTGCCATGGTCTCAATGGAGCGGACAAAAACGGATGCGTCATACAGGGAGTCCATAGTCCCTGTGTCAAGCCAGGCATACCCGCGGCCCAGGGTGATTACATTGAGCTTGCCTTTTTCCAGGTAAATTTTATTCAGATCTGTGATTTCCAGCTCTCCCCTGGCAGACGGTCGGATAGTCTTGGCGTATTCACAAACATTCTTATCATAGAAATAAAGTCCGGTGACTGCATAGTTGGACTTCAGATTCCTTGATGATAGAAATGACTGCTCCTATTGCATTTTCACTCCAAATTTCTCCAATTTTTGTTATAATATCCATGAGGAAAATCCTTTCTTTGTTTTATTCTTTGCCACGGAAATTATAACATTTCCACTCAAGGGGAGACTTTCCTCTTTTATTGTTCCTGGAAAATTCCCCTACCGAGTAAAATTTTACACTAAGGTGGTTATTTCCTAACAGCCGGTAATGTAGAATCGGGAATCGGGATTCGGAAGCCGACAGCCGGCAGCCGGAAGCCGACAGCTAGAAGCTGGCAGCCGTCAGCCAACAGCCGGAAGCCAAAAGCCTCCACTGTCCCACTTACTCACTGTCTCAAAACTTAAACGTATCCTTCAGCCCCAGCCATTTCTGGTCTTTATCACTAAGATTCAGCGGGGTGCCATCATCCAGGGTATATCCTTCTGCAGAGCAGCTACTCTGTTAAATGCCTTTCACATGGGGCCGCAGAATTCCAATTTCCGAATCATTCCAGGCCATGCCACCTTCATCATTGGGGTGCCAGAAATCTTTAACAGTATATCTGCAGTCCCTACAAATAAGATTAAGCCGGTTCCTTGACTCTAGATTAAAAACGCACTGAATACCGAAATGCATTGGCTAAACAGCTGCGGGCTATATGGCTGGGAGCATAGGATAATGCCTATATTATATACTAGCCGTGATATAAAATAAAGAATAAGAATTAGTAGCTAGCAGCTTGTAGCCAGGAACCAGCCACTAGCTGCCAGCCACTAGCTG
>ULYX01039108.1_pt1 | contig 10319 bp, 10 predicted proteins | sample 1962591 | NCBI WGS metagenome assembly ULYX01 (sample SAMEA4835874, study PRJEB28245) | human gut metagenome | biome: gut microbiome; material: fecal sample | place: Denmark | collected 2008
TATGCGTGCACTTACCAGCTCTTATGCTGGAAGAAAGCAGAAGAAACGTCAGTTCAGACAGCTTTGGATCGCACGTATCAACGCTGCTGCAAGAATGAACGGATTATCCTACAGCAAAATGATGCACGGCCTTAAAGTTGCAAACATCGACATCAACAGAAAGATGCTTGCTGAGATGGCTGTAAACGATGCTCAGGGATTCGCAGCACTTGCTGAGATCGCTAAGAAAGCAATCGCTTAATTCCATTAAGAAGATACTTTTACGGGAGATGGGAAACCATCTCCCTTTTTTATACAGAAATTTAGAACTGCTATTTAAAACAAAATAATACAAAAAATATTTATGTGTGCTTAACAGCGCACGTTTGTGCGCCGCAGAGATAACAAAAATGGCGTATTTTGGTTAATTTAACGGATTTTTCCTATCTAATTCTTAAAAAACTATAAAATTTTCTCTTGCAATCAAAAAAACAGGATGCTATAATCATAACATTAAAGTGGTAAAGAGAAGAAGTTATGGAAGCCAAAGCCGGCTGGGAAACCACCAGTGGGCTTTTCTATTATCCGTTGGTGGTAGACTTATCGGAAGGCGAGATGACAGAAGCTCTTACATAAATTAAGGAGGAGATTTATTATGAGAAATCTGAAAAAAGTACTCAGCATTACTGCAGCCGCAGCAATGGCAGTATCCACTGTAACACCTGTATCCGTATTTGCAGAGAGCGAGGAAACCTTCAAGATTGGTGTCATCGGACCTATGACAGGAGATTACGCACAGTATGGTAATGGCGTATACAACGCAGCGAAGATCGCAGCAGATGAGATCAATGCAAACGGCGGATTCAACGGATATCAGGTAGAGGTTCTTGATGCTGGTGATGATCAGGGAGATCCGGAGAAAGCAGTTAACGCATACAACGACCTTCTTGACAAGGGTATGCAGATGCTTTGCGGTACCGTTACTTCCGGTGCTTGTATCGCAGTAGGTGCAGAGGCAGCTGACAGCACATTCCTTTTCACACCATCCGCAACAGCAGTAGACAGCATTACAGCAGGTGACAATGAGTTCCGTATGTGCTTCACAGACCCAATGCAGGGAACCAAATCTGCTGAGTACATCTCCGAGAACGGACTTGCTACAAAGGTAGCTACTCTTTATGATTCCATGGCTGACTACAACTCCGGTGTACATGATGCATTCGTTGCAGCATGCGGTGACTACGGTCTTGAGGTTGTAGCCGATGAAGCTTATACAACAGACAACAACACAGACTTTTCTGTACAGCTTGGCAAGATTAAAGACAGCGGCGCAGAGCTTCTGTTCCTGCCGAACTACTATTCAGACAACGCTCTGATCCTTCAGCAGGCTCATGACCTTGGTCTTGATGTAAAGATCTTTGGTGTTGACGGTATGGATGGTATTCTGAATGTTGAGAACTTCGATACATCTCTTGCAGAAGGCGTTATGCTTCTGACTCCATTCTCTGCAACAGGAGATGACGAGGCAACTGTAAAATTTGTAAAAGCATACGGTGATGCAAATAACGGTGAGACTCCGAACCAGTTCGCAGCTGATGCATATGATGTAATCTATGCTATGAAAGCAGCAGCAGATGATGCCGGCATCACACCTGATATGTCCAATGAGGACATCAGCGCAGCTCTTTCCGCTTCCATGCTGAATATCACTGTAAACGGTCTTACAGGAGAAGCAAAATGGACAGAGGACGGCGAGTGCGATAAAGCTCCTAAGGCTTACGTGATCAAAGACGGCGTTTACGCTTCCATGGAGTAATTTCATAAGAATACAGGACAATATGCCGGGCAGCCGGCAGAGTCTTAACCATTTCCCTGATTGCGCAGGGGATGGCCGTTAGCAAAGGGGAGACGGTTACCTGTGGGTCCGTCTCCTTCTTTGCACTATGAAAAATAACTTACAAAATAACTGGAGCGTGTCTGAAAATTTACTTCCGCTTTTTCAAATTCGAGGCAACATAAAAAGATTACAGTGGAAAAAGAACGGGAATGAATTTTCAAACACGCTCATGGAAAAAATCCAGTTAAGAGGTGCATTATGAGTTTTATATCCTATTTAAAAGATGGTATCAGCCTGGGCAGTATCTACGCCATCATCGCCCTGGGCTATACAATGGTATATGGTATTGCAAAAATGCTGAATTTCGCACATGGCGACGTTATCATGGTTGGAGCATTTGTAATCCTGACAGCAGTCACCAAAGCCAATATGTCACCAATTTTGGCAATCATCCTTTCCGTAGTGATCTGTACCGCAGCAGGTGTTGTAATTGAGGCAGTTGCCTACAGACCTCTTCGTAAAGCATCATCCAACCTGGCAGTTCTGATCACCGCCATCGGTGTCAGCTATCTGCTTCAGAACCTGGCCCTTCTGATCTTCGGCGCAGATGCCAAGAGTTTCGTTCCGGTTATCAATGTTCCGTCACTGGTACTTTTCGGCGGACAGCTTACCGTCAAAGGTGTTACCATCGTAACTATCCTTGTATGTATCGTAATTATGGTCGGCCTTCAGCTTTTCGTAAAGAAAACCAAACCAGGACGTGCCATGCAGGCTGTCTCTGAGGACCGCGACGCTGCACAGCTGATGGGTGTCAATGTAAACGCAACCATTTCCCTTACTTTCGCAATCGGTTCCGGACTTGCCGCAATCGCAGGCCTTCTGCTTTGTTCTGCATATCCGACTCTGACTCCATATACAGGAGCCATGCCTGGTATCAAGGCATTCGTAGCAGCCGTATTCGGCGGAATCGGATCTATCCCGGGAGCCATGGTAGGAGGAATCCTTCTTGGAGTTATCGAGATCTTCAGTAAGGCATATATTTCTTCTCAGGTTGCAGACGCCATCGTGTTTGCAGTTCTGATCGTCGTGCTGCTTGTAAAACCATCCGGACTGTTCGGCAAGAACATCCAGGAGAAAGTATGAGGTGGCCGATATGAAAAAGACAATGAACAAAACAACAAAGAATAACTTTATTACATATGGCATGGTAATCGCCATTTTCGCAGTGGTACAGATCCTTTCCTCAACCGGAAACCTGTCCCGACTGCTTACCGGACTTCTGGTTCCCATCTGCGTTTACACCATCGCTTCCCTTTCCCTGAACCTGGTAGTTGGTTATTCCGGAGAGCTGAGCCTTGGACATGCTGGCTTTATGTGCGTTGGAGCTTATTCCAGTGCTGTATTTTCCCATGTTACCAGTGATCTGATCCCGTCTGTTCCAAGACTGATCCTTGCAATCCTGGTAGGTGCAGTGGTTGCTGCTGTTTTTGGAGTTCTCATCGGTATTCCGGTACTGAGACTTCGCGGTGACTATCTGGCTATCGTAACCCTGGCATTTGGTGAGATCATCAAGAACCTGATCAACATTCTCTATGTTGGCGTAGATGACAAAGGGCTTCATGTTGCAACAAGCGCAGCCAACCTGAAGCTGGATCCAGGCGGAAAACAGATCATCAAGGGTGCCCTTGGAGTTTCCGGAACTTCCACCCTTTACAAAGACATCAAGGATTATTTCTTCCTGATCGGCGTGATCCTGATCCTGATCGTGCTTTTCGTAATCCAGAACCTGGTAAATTCCAGAAGCGGACGTGCTATCACTTCAACCCGTGACAACCGTATCGCAGCCGAGTCCATCGGTATCAACGTAACAAAGAACAAGCTGCTTGCATTTACCATTTCCGCGGCAATTGCAGGAGTGGCTGGCGTGCTTTATGCCCACAACCTTTCCATGCTGAAGGTTTCCATCTTCGATTACAATATGTCCATTACCATTCTGGTATATGTCATCCTTGGAGGAATGGGAAATCTTCGCGGAAGCATTCTCGCAACCATCGTGCTTTATGCACTTCCTGAGCTGCTTCGTGGATTCTCCACATACCGTATGCTGATCTATGCAATCGTTATGATCGCAATGATGCTGTTCAACTGGGCTCCTGCTGCAAGAGATTTCAGAAGCCGTATTGTTGAGAAGATCAAAGGTCATGGCAAAGAAAAGGAGGCGGCTTAATTATGGCAATGTTAGAGGTAAACAATCTTTCCATCCAGTTTGGCGGTCTTCACGCTGTAGATAATTTTCATATGAAAATTGAGAAAGGCGAGCTGTACGGCCTGATCGGACCAAACGGTGCCGGAAAAACAACGGTATTCAACCTTCTCACAGGTGTATACAAGCCTAATGAGGGAATCATCAAGCTGGACGGACAGGACATTACAGGAAAAAGCATTATCGACATCAACAAGGCAGGAATTGCCCGTACCTTCCAGAATATCCGTCTTTTCAAGGATATGACAGTGCTGGACAATGTTAAGGCAGGCCTGCACAACCATCATAAATATTCCACCCTTACCGGAATCTTAAGACTTCCGAAGTACTTCAAGGTGGAAAGAGAAATGAACGAGCGTGCCATGGAGATCCTGAAGGTGTTTAACCTGGATCAGGAAGCAGAGCTTCTTGCGGGAAACCTCCCTTATGGTAAACAGCGTAAGCTGGAGATCGCCAGAGCACTTGCCACAGATCCCAAGCTTCTTCTTCTGGATGAGCCTGCAGCAGGTATGAACCCCAATGAGACACAGGAGCTGATGGATACCATTCGCTTTGTAAGAGACCATTTTAACATGACGATCCTGCTGATCGAGCATGATATGAAGCTGGTTGGCGGTATCTGCGAGGAGCTGACCGTACTGAACTTCGGACAGGTTCTCTGTCAGGGCGAGACCTCTAAGGTTCTCAAAGACCCGACTGTTGTTACTGCATATCTGGGCGAATAAGGAGGAAATATAGAAATGGCAATGTTGGAAGTAAAGGATTTACACGTATATTATGGTGTAATTCAGGCTCTGAAAGGAATTTCCTTTGAGGTAAACCAGGGAGAGGTCATCGCCCTGATCGGTGCCAACGGTGCAGGAAAAACCACTACACTGCAGACTCTTACCGGACTTCTTTCCGCAAAAGAAGGTTCCGTTGTTTTTGAAGGAAAAGATATTACCAAAGTTCCGGCACATAAGATCGTTGAGATGGGAATCGCACATGTTCCGGAAGGACGCCGCGTATTCGCAGACTTAAGTGTTTATGAGAACCTGATCATGGGTGCTTATACACGTAAGGACAAGGCAGAGATCCAGGAGAGCCTTGTCGGCGTATACAAGCGTTTCCCAAGACTGGAAGAGCGTAAAGGACAGCGCGCCGGTACTCTTCCCGGCGGTGAGCAGCAGATGCTTGCCATGGGACGTGCCCTTATGAGCAAGCCAAGACTGATCGTAATGGACGAGCCTTCCATGGGGCTTTCTCCGATTTTTGTAAATGAAATTTTCGATATTATCCGTGTGGTAAGCGAAGGCGGCACCACTGTACTTCTGGTAGAGCAGAATGCCAAGAAGGCACTTTCCATCGCAGACCGTGCTTATGTCCTTGAGACCGGCAAGATCACCATGAGCGGAAAAGCAAGCGACCTGCTCAATGATGAGGCTGTACAGAAGGCTTATCTTGGAGAATAAATCCATTTGAAAATTAATCCGGCAAGGCACCAAAAAGGAGCTTTGCCGGGATAATAAGGAGGAGAAATATGGACAATTTCGTAATTACCATTGCAAGACAGTACGGAAGCGGCGGACGTACCGTAGGTGAAATGCTTGCGAAGAAATTAGGAATTGGATATTACGACAAGGACATCATCCGCATAGCATCCGAGGACAGCGGTATTCACGAGACTCTTTTCGGAAGAGTGGACGAGTACACAAGTGCCAGACGCCCGCTGTTTGGCAAAAAAGGAATTTACAGCGGAGAGCTGATTCCGCCTCAGAGCAAGGATTTTACCTCTGATGAAAACCTGTTTAATTATCAGGCAAAAGTGATCCGCGAGCTGGCGGAGAAGGAATCCTGCGTGATCATCGGAAGATGTGCTAATTTTGTGCTGAAGGATTATCCAAATGTACTTCGCGTATTTGTTCATGCAAACTGGGATTTCCGTATGGAAAAAGCTGCTGAGAAGCTGAGCATGAGTACCAGGGAGATTGAGAAATTCCTTCAGAAGGATGACAGGCGCAAGGACGAGTACTACCGCAGATTTACAGGCCAGGAGTGGAAGGATGCCACCCAGTATGACCTGTGCCTGGACAGCAGCAAGCTTGGCTATGACAAGTGCATCGAGGAAATCGAGAACCAGCTGAACATGCTGAAGAACAAATAAGTTCTTCCTTTGGGCAAACTGAAATAAGAAGAATCACAGAGCATCGGCTTTTTCAAAAAAGAAATTGTCGGTGCTCTTTTCATAGTCTGAGGAAAATCCACATATATTATCAGGAAAGACAGATGTCAGGCGGCGAAGAGATGAAAGTAAAAACAGGGCATCTGGTGATGTGGGTGCAGGGGCTGGTTCTGGTTCTTTTGTGCGCAAGGCTGGGGGCTGGAGCTATTCTGGAAAAGGAAGGGGAGACGGGAACGGCGGGAGAGGAAGCCGTACAGCTGACAAATGCAGCAAAAAACGGAGACGCGAAGGCAGATTTTGATCAGAACCGGGGATTGGTTCAGGAAAAGAAAAGGGTAGCTCTGACCTTCGATGATGGTCCAAGCAGCAAGTATACGCCCCTGCTTCTGGAGGGACTGAAAGAAAGAGGCGTCCATGCCACCTTTTTTCTTATGGGGAAAAATATAGAGGGAAAAGAAGGACTGGTGAAGCGGATGCAGGCAGAAGGACATCTGATCGGGAACCATACCTACAACCATGTGGAGCTGTGCAAAATCTCCAAGGAGGCAGCCCGAACAGAAATCGAAGCCACCAATCAGGAAATTTACGATATCACAGGAGAATATCCCATGTGGCTTCGTCCGCCTTACGGGGAGTGGCAGAAGAATCTGGACTTTTATGTGAACATGTTTCCGGTTCTTTGGGACATTGACACATTGGACTGGAAAAGCCAGAATGTGAATGCGGTGATGCAGATCGTGGAATCAGAGATTGAGGACGGGGCGGTGATTCTGATGCACGACGCATATCAGAGCTCTGTGGATGCAGCCCTTCAGATCGTGGATCTGCTGACGGCACAGGGGTATGAGTTTGTGACTGTGGATGAACTGGTGCTGCCGTGAGAAAATGCAAAGAAAAAGATTTGCCTAAATTGGGAAGATGGATTATAATTAGAACAAATGTGCGGTATAATACATCTGAGTAAGAAACAAAAAATGGAGAAAATACATGGATTTATTTGAATATGCAAAAGCAAAGACAATGGAGAATGAGTCGCCGCTGGCTTCCAGGCTTCGTCCTACCCGTCTGGAGGAAGTTGTAGGGCAGCAGCACATTGTAGGAAAGGATAAGCTGCTTTACCGGGCAATTAAGGCAGATAAGCTGACTTCTGTTATTTTTTACGGACCTCCGGGAACCGGCAAGACTACCCTTGCCAAGGTCATCGCCAATACCACCAGCGCAGATTTTACCCAGATCAATGCCACTGTAGCCGGCAAGAAGGACATGGAAGAGGTGGTGAAGCAGGCTCAGAATGCCCTTGGCATGTACGGAAGGAAGACCATCCTTTTTATCGATGAGATCCACCGCTTCAATAAGGGACAGCAGGATTATCTTCTGCCATTTGTGGAGGATGGCACCATTATCCTGATCGGTGCAACTACAGAGAATCCTTATTTCGAGGTAAACGGGGCTCTTTTGTCCCGGTCTATTGTGTTCGAACTGAAGGCGCTGGAAATTCCGGAGATTAAGGAACTGATTCTTCGGGCTGTCAATGACAAAGAGAAAGGCATGGGAAGCTATGGAGCAGTTCTGGACGAGGATGCCCTGGAGTTTCTTGCAGATATGGCAGGAGGAGATGCCAGAAGCGCTTTAAATGCCATAGAGCTGGGGATTCTGACGACTCCCAGGTCTGATGACGGCAAGATCCATATTACACTGGATGTGGCTTCTGAGTGTATCCAGAAGCGTGTGGTACGCTATGATAAGAACGGAGATAACCATTACGACATTATTTCCGCATTTATCAAAAGCATGCGCGGCTCAGACCCGGATGCTGCAGTGTATTATCTTGCGAAGATGCTGTATGCAGGGGAAGATGTGAAGTTTATTGCAAGACGTATTATGATCCTTGCTTCCGAAGATATTGGAAATGCAGATCCCCAGGCCCTTGTGGTGGCAACTGCTGCGGCGCAGGCAGTAGAGCGGGTAGGCATGCCGGAATCCCAGATCATCCTTTCCCAGGCTGCTGCTTATATGGCATGCGCGCCGAAGAGCAACGCCGCTGTGAATGCGATCTTTGCAGCGATGAACAGCGTGAAGCGCACCAAGACCACAGTGCCTGTACATCTCCAGGATGCACACTATGGCGGGCATGAGAAGCTGGGTCATGGAATCGGCTATAAGTATGCCCACGATTATCCGAATCACTATGTACAGCAGCAGTATCTTCCAGATGAAATTAAGGATGAGAAATTCTATGAGCTGTCCGATATGGGATATGAGAAGAAATTGAAAGAGCATATGGAATTTATACGAAGAAATAAACAGTAGAAGTGGTAATAAAATGGAGGAGCTTTACAGAAGCCCCTCCATTATTTTTGCATATATTTCTTCGTATTTCTTCGGCCATTGCTTACACATTGCCTTGGCTGCCGTAAGGGATGGTGCCGCAAGAGAAAGATCAATCACGGAAGCTCCCTTCTGCAAAAGCTGCAGGTGCACCACATATTCCCCCTGGTTATTGATGTAGTAGTCCGCAGGAGCCTTAACCTGGTTCTTGGCGGAAGCACCTCTGGCAGCTAAATACTGCAGCACCTCGGTGCGGATGTCCTGGGAAATATCATTCTCAAAATAGGTAAGCGTGTTTTTGCCATCTTCAGTGAGATAATAATAGGAAGTATTGGAAATGGTACGCTTCTCGATCAGCTCCGTCTCCTCAAGCTCGGAAAGAGCCTGCTGCAAATGGAAATAATTGGTGTATTCCCGGTCCAGAATAAATTCAGAAATCTCGGAATTGGTAATGGGAGAGGATGAATTTCGAAGCATATATAAAATGATCAGCTTGTAAACAGTAAATGGTGTTGCCATTTTCAAGCCTCCTTTCTGGCTTTTCCCTGAAAACTCTGTCTTTCCTTCAATCGGTGGTGAAGAAGATTGAGGACTTCTCTTTTGCGGCTTGCCCATAAAGGTGCAATGAGCAGATCTTTTGGGCCGTCCCCGGTAACCCGGTGGATCACAATGGACGGGTCCAGATGCTCCAGACAGTCGATTACAAGGTCAATGTATTGGTCTCGTTCCAACACTTTAAATTTCCCGGCAAGATAATCATATGCAAGGTCGGTGCCTTTCAGAACATGGAGAAGCTGCAGCTTAATGCCCTGGATGTCACAGGCACTTAAGTAATCCATAGTTGCCAGCATATCTTCCCTGTTTTCCCCCGGAAGTCCGAGAATGGTGTGCACCACCACTTCAAGTCCTGCCTTTCGAAGCCTGCAAAGTGCATCCTCGAAGCAGGAAAGAGGATAGCCCCGGCGGATATAGGCGGCAGTAGATTCATGGATGGTCTGCAGTCCAAGCTCTACCCAGACGGGCTTTCTTTTATTCAGGCGAGAGAGAAGTTCTATCACATCCTCTCCCAGGCAGTCTGGACGGGTGCCGATGGAAAGCGCCACAATCCCTGGATGGGAAATGGCTTCCGTGAAAATCCGCTCCAGATAAGGAACCGGAGCATAGGTATTGGTATATGCCTGGAAATAGGCAATATATTTGTGGATTGGACGCTTGGCGGACAGCATTTCAATCTGGCTGTCAATCTGCCTGGTGATGGAAAGGGCTGCGCTTGCGGCGAAATCACCGCTGCCCCCTTCACTGCAGAAAATACAGCCGCCGTGCCCGATGATGCCGTCCCGGTTGGGACAGCTCATGCCTCCGTTCAGTGTAACCTTGTAAACCTTTTCCCCGAACCGTTCCCGCAGCATATAGTCAAGGGAATGATAGGGCTTGCCGTTCCAGTTATTCATCGCACATCAGGATCCTGGCTGTGATTTACTACACAATCCGGATCCGGTTCACTGGTTTCCTCCGGGATGTATTTGTCAAAAATTTTCACAAAGAAATGTGAATTGATGTAAGCAATTCCGGAAAATCCAAGGAGCACCAGAAGCAGGATCACGGTAGACTGGAGCTGGGCGCTTGGAATAAAGAATGCCAGGGCCGGTGCAGCAGAGATCAGGATCATCAGTGCTGTATAAGGAAGATGACGGATGGACATCAAAAATGCGTTGGTAAAGGTGTTCTTGATGGTGTTGTAAAATTTGGCA
>ULYX01024431.1_pt1 | contig 10298 bp, 9 predicted proteins | sample 1962591 | NCBI WGS metagenome assembly ULYX01 (sample SAMEA4835874, study PRJEB28245) | human gut metagenome | biome: gut microbiome; material: fecal sample | place: Denmark | collected 2008
GTTCTGGTTTGATATAGCCAATTCTTTTATGGTGGTCCTTCTCATGCTGGAAATGCAGTGGATAGCCCATGAAGGAAGAATCACCATGGATATCAAAGCCGGCCATGTGGCACTTGCTTTTTTCTGCCTTTGGGCGTTTCATTTTGACTGGGGACACACGATACTCTGGCTGGCAGGGGCCTGCAATTATCTGTGGGCGTCGGTGCTGCTGCTTTTATTTCTTCTGCCCTATATCCGCCACTATTTTACGAATGGCGAAATGAAATATAATAGCTGGATGACGCCGACTGTGTTTGTCCTGGGCCTGGTGGCAGGAGATACCAACGAAAATACCATCTGCTGGATAGGGCTCTCGGGAATTTTTTATCTATGGTATTGCTATAGAAAAAAGACTTTAAATACCTGGATGATAGCCGGATTTATTGGCCTTTCTTTAGGGTATGCTTTATTAATCTTTGCACCAGGAAATTGGATACGTAGACAGCATGATTTGACAACAGGAATAGTTGATTTTACTACAAATGTTGGCCTCAGCTTTTTTATCCAGCTTTTTCTATGGATATATTTGTTTGTAGCTCATGAATGGTTTAAGCGAAATAGTAATGCGTGCCCGAGTATAAATAAATATTTCTATTTATCTAACTGGTTTGCTGGAATGGGTGTATTGTTTAATTTGATTATGCTGGCATCGCCTGCTTTTTATCCTCGATGCACATTTCCGAACAGTGTGTTTGTAATTATTGCAGTCGTTTTGATTGTAAGAATGACGTCATTATATCGTGTGTGCATTGTTGGAAAAAAGATGGTCCAATCCATGTGCGCTGTGGCTATTTTATATTACGGCTTCACTTATGGTGTCACAACATGTTTTTACGTAGATGCTTACAGGTATTTCAACAGTCTCATTTATGAAGCGGCTTTTCTACAGGGGACCGGTCAGGGGGTAGTTGTTCATGATAGGCCTAAGCATTCAGATTGGATGTATATTTCTGGATTTCATATAGCTTACACTGAATTTTCACCGGTTGATGATGATTGGCGAAATGTTTCATTTGCTAGATATTATCGGATAAAAAAAGTTCATGTTGAATATTAGTAGCCTTATATTTTATCAGAAAGAAATGATAATCAATAAATGTATAGGGGAGTCAAGGCGATGATTATAAAAATAAATTGGAAAGCTATGGTATTGAGTGGTATTTTTCTCAGTGTTCTGATTTTGAATTTATTGAATTATCCTTTTCTTGGTGATGATTATGTGTATGCTTTCATGTGGCAGGGAAAGGATATATTTACGCCCCTTCCGGAAGGTGCCCGCCGTATCCAGAGCTTTTCCGATATTTTTCAATCTCTTTATAGCCATTACTTTACTTGGGGCGGACGGATGGTGGCCCATTTCTTTGTCATGCTTTTCATGTGGGTGGGAAAGTTCTGGTTTGATATAGCCAATTCTTTTATGGTGGTCCTTCTCTTGCTGGAAATGCAGTGGATTGCTCACGAAGGGAGAATCACCATGGACATCAGGGCCGGCCATGTGGCCCTTGCGTTTTTCTGTCTCTGGGCCTTTAATTTTGACTGGTGCCATACCATTATTTGGCTGTCTGGGGCCTGCAATTATCTCTGGGCGTCGGTGCTGCTGCTTTTATTCCTTCTGCCCTATGTACGTCATTATTTTATGAATGGAAATGTGAATTATAAAAGCTGGCTTACACCGGTTATGTTTCTCCTTGGGCTGGCAGCAGGGGACACCAATGAAAATACAATCTGCTGGATAGGGCTTTCGGGATTATTCTATTTATGGAAATGCTATAAAAATCGAACGCTTAAGCCCTGGATGATTGCTGGTTTTATGGGACTTTCTATTGGATATGGGCTGCTTATTTTATCACCGGGAAATTTTGTCAGGCTTGCGGATGATTACAGGGACAGTTTCACTATTCATGTTACATTGATTTGGCTTAGCTTTTTGATTCAAAGTTTATTGTGGTTTTATCTGATTAAGGCCTATCAATGGAGCCGGAAGAGGAATGTTTCGAGGCTGGAAAAACGGAAGTATTTTCACCTGGCTTTTTGGATGACGGTGCTGGCTGTTCTTTTTATTTTGATAATGCTGCCGTCTCCTGCCTTTTATCCGCGCAGTACCTTCCCAAATATTATTTTTGTTATAACTGCCGTGATGATTGTTATGCGATTGTCTTACCTGTGTGACGGACGGATTATAGAAAGAAAACTGGTGAAAGTCGGATATGGAATTGCAATTTTATATTTCTGCTTTACCTATGGAATGACTGCCTATAATTACTATGGATTTCATCAATATATGGGGCAGGTTATCCGGGAAGCGGAAGCAATGCGGGGAAACAGGGATATACTGGTGATTCGTTACCGGCCTAATCAGGAGGATTGGAGCTTTAAGACCGGATTTCATGGAATCTACACTGAATTTTGGGAAGATGAAGGAAACTGGCGGAACGTGGCGTTTGCTAAATATTATGAAATTGCAGGTATTAGAATTGAATTGAAATAGATTTTATATAGATATGCTGGGTGACATAATAATATGAATTTTGCAGGAGCAGTAAGAAGACAAATAATATATATATTATTTGCTTTTGGTATTTGGCTTTTTATGTTTTTATTGAATCATTTTTGCTTTCCTTTCCCCGGTGATGACTATGTGTATTCCTTCATCTGGGAGGGACATGCCATTGGTGTGCCTTTATCAGAAGATGCAGTACGGATTCAAAGTTTTTCTGATATATTTACTTCTCTGGGGTGTCATTACATGACCTGGAGCGGCCGGCTGGTGGCCCATTTTTCCCTTATGTTTTTCCTTTGGGCCGGAAAATTCTGGTTCAATATCGTGAATGCAGCTATGGTGGTACTGCTCTGCTTCTGCATTCAATGGATTGCCAATGAAGGAAGAATAACATTTGAGATTTCAGTTAGGAAACTGGCACTTACCTTTTTCTGTATCTGGGCTTTTACCTTTAATTTTTCCGGTGTCATGCTCTGGATGGCAGGATCCTGCAATTACTTGTGGACTTCCGTATTTCTTCTTCTTTTTCTCATTCCCTATGTGCGCCATTATTTTACAAAAGGAGGGGTCTCCTATCCGTCGTGGATGGTACCTGCCATGGCAGTACTGGGGTTTTGGGCCGGAAATTCCAATGAAAATACGATTGGATGGATTGGTTTGACCGGACTTTTTTATCTATACCACGTTTGGAAGAGAGGAATGCTTCGATCCTGGATGATTTCCGGATTTATCGGACTGGCCGTGGGCTTTATGCTTCTCATGCTGGCGCCGGGAAATTTTGTGCGATTATCAAATGATATAGGAATGAAAGAATCCGCTTTTGACCATATGGCAATTATGTGGATAAGTCTTATTTTTCAGAATTTTCTCTGGTTCTATCTTTGGAAGGGGTATCGCTGGAAGTGGAAATTTCAGACTGCTGAATCGCATCATCCTTATTTTAGCCTGGCTTCCTGGTTTGCAGGAGTAAGCGTTCTTTTTAACCTGATTATGTTTTTATCGCCTATCATGCCGGCACGAAGCACATTCCCCAATCTGGTTTTCCTTCTGACGGCGGTGATGCTGATTTCGCGCTGTGCAGAAATTAATCATGCCTATGTGGTGCAGAAATCTCTGGAAAGGGTGGCTGCTCTTTTGGGAGTGGTTTATTTTATCTGGACTGCCGGATTTTCACTTTGGTGGTATCACGAGAATTATGTATGGGAAAAATCTGTCATCTCTATGGCAGAAAGTGCGCCTCCTGACCAGATTTTGGAAGTGCAGTCATCTCCTATCTATGAAGACGGCCGTTACGGTGCCCTCAGCGGCTTCCATTTAGGAAGCAGTGCTTTTTCAAAGAATGAAAGCGATTGGAAAAACGTGTCCTTTGCCAGGTATTATCATATTAGAGGTGTTCGTCTGGCAGATACGGATGAATAATAGGCAAGATTTTTATTTACTTACTATAAAAAAGTCTTATATCCTTTTTCTTCCTGTTTTACAACTTTTACCTTGTCTTCAAACTGCTTTTCAGTAGCAGTAGATTCTGTGTTATGCTAAAATAATGCCAAGAATATATTTTTTTCATCTACCTGGTACTTGGGGGAGTTGGGGATGAATGGCATAGTATGAAATCGGGCAGAAAGATACAGCAGGTTCTGCCATTTTTTGATTCACCCATTGTTTACTGCACGAAGGGGAGCGGAGTTGAAACTTTCAGACAAGATATCCGGCGCCATTGAGAGAATGTCTCCGAAAAAGCTGCTTGCGCTTTGTGGTCTGGCGGCGATTCTCGTATTTTTGATTATTTATTTGATCCTGTCTTCTGTTTTCTCAGATAAGAAGGAAGAGAAGCCGGCAGCGGCGGCCATGGTTCCTGTGATTGAGGCCTCTCGGGATATTGAGCCCCAAACCGTAATTACCGAGGATATGGTGAAAGCAGTAGAGGTATCTTCCAATCTTGTTCCTTCCGGCGCTCTCACAGATAAGATGGCGGTGGTGGGAAAGAAGGCCGGTACATCCATTATGGAAGGCGACGTGATTACTACCAGAAAGCTGTCCCAGAAAGCAGACGGCTTTGTGGGGCTCATTCCTGACGGTATGAGGGCGGTATCCTTTTCCGTGAATGATGTCACCGGCGTTTCCGGCTTTGCCAAACCGGGAGACAAGGTGGATATCCTGCTGGTCACTTCCAGAGAGGGAGTGGACCGGATTACGTCGAAAATCCTTCTGAAAGATGTGCTCATCCTGGCAGTGAACAAGAGCAGCGGTACGCCGCAGCCCCAGCCCCAGAAAACGGATAAGGATGGCAAGGGCCTGCCCGATAGCAGTGCGCCGAGGCAGAGCTCTTCAAATACCTCTTCCATCGGCACGCCGTCGGTGGTGACGGTAGCCTTGACGCCCTACGATGCGGCCAAGCTCATTGCATCCACCCAGATCGGTCAGCTGCAGATGCTGCTTCGCCCATCTAATGATGATGGAGATCATTATGTAGGCTACTACGTGATTCCGCTCCCTAAGGCGGAAGCACCCAAGGCGGCACCGCAGACGGCTCCGCAGCCTGTCTACACAGCGCCGCAGCCCGCTTCTGCTCCGGCAGTTTCCATTTCTTCCGGCGGCGCATCGGGCGGCCTTTCCGGTATTGAAGTCATTCGTGGTACTAATGTGAGCAGGGGGCAGTGATAATGAATAAACAGTTAAAACGGTTGGGCCTCCTGGTTACGGCGGCCATGATTGGCGCAGCAGGCCATGTGTTTGCTGCCGATATTCTCAATGTATCTGTAAACGGGTCCCGGTACATGGAAGATTCCGGCATTACCCGGCTGGCAGTGGGAAATCCGGACATTGCGGATATCCGTCTCCTTTCCAATAACGATTACCTGGTGGTTGGTAAGAAAGCAGGCTCCACTTCCCTTCTGGTGTGGTCCAATCATGGTCGGCAGGAATACAATGTATATGTTTCCGGCGATGATGAAGGCACGGAAAAGGCCATCCAGAAAGCCATCGGCTATCCCGGCGTCAAGGTGCAGATGATGAATGGCAAGCTCCTGCTTCGGGGCAAAGTGAAGAACCAGTATGAGCATGATTCTGCAGTGAAAGTAGCCCAGCTCTACCTGGGAAGCGGCGGTGGCGCTGCTTCTTCCGCTTCTGCCAATGGCGAAGGACAGGGGGCAGTTACCGATTCCAATATCATTGATCTTCTGGATATGACAAACCCCAGCCAGGTGCGGCTGGAAGCGCAGATTATAGAAATCAATACGTCTGCTGAAAGGAATCTGGGTATCCAGTACTGGTCTCGCACCATCGGCAGCAGTACCGGTTCCGGTTCTGATTCCGGAAATGATGACCTGACCCGCGGTTCGTCCGGACTCTTTTATGCAGGAGAAAACTTTAAGAACAGCCGTGGCAGCTTCGGCTGGCTGGGAAGCCATTTTTCCAATATCAATGCCTCCCTTCAGGCCCTGGTGACAGAAGGGAAGGCCAGGATCCTGTCCCGTCCTTCCATTACCACCATGAGCGGTCAGAAGGCAAACATCCTCATCGGCGGCCGTATCCCCATTCCTACCTCTGCCGGTGACGGCCAGATCGCCATCGACTGGCGGGAATACGGTATCAAGCTGAACATTGAACCGGTGGTAGATGCAGAAAATAAAATCACCTCCAAGGTGCATGCAGAAGTGTCCACTCTGGACTATGGTCACAGCGTGACAGAAAATGATTTTTCCATTCCTGCCATTGCCTCCAGAGAAGCGGATGCCGTCATTAACGTCCGCTCCGGCATGACCATGGCCATCGGCGGCCTCCTGAACTCTCAGGACGGCAAAACAGTGACAAAGATTCCTCTTCTGGGAGATATTCCCATTATCGGCCAGTTCTTCCGCCATACCCAGAAAACAAGGGATAACCGGGAACTCCTCATCCTCATCACCCCCACCCTGGTATCCGACGACACGCCGGTAGCCATGAGCCAGCGTATGAAGGGAAGCTTCGAGGACAATGAACGGTACCTCAGAAATGCAGAAAGAGTCAACGTAAATACGCCAGTCAAACCGGGAACAGAAAAGCAGGAAACAGACATCTTCGGCGGCAAGCCCGGCGATGATGATGGAGATACGGTGATCCTGGAAGAAAAGCCCAAAAAACAGGGTCCCTCCCATATCCTTCGCACCACCGATGAAAAAGGCGAAACCGTCTACGTCCCCATGACAGAAGAAGACTACGCCAAAGAGAAAAACAACCTCCAGGTAGTAGGAGTAGAAAAGCCCCCCGTCCCTGAAGGAGCAGAAAAAGTACCAGTGGTCAAACGGGAAAAAGTAGAACACCCCGTAGACACATCTGCGGTGGATAAAGAAAAGACAGACATCCGTGATAGAGTAAGGGCCGTGATGGATGGGTACTCCAGGTAGAAAGGGGCGCGGCTTCGCCGCAGGTTATGGCCGCTAGCGCGGCGGGTTGTGTAAAAGGGTTGTGTTCGCTTGCGCTCAAGGGGAAGGTGGCGGCGCACAAGTAAAGAAGCGCCGCAAAATATAATTTTTGCACTTTGGCACACTGATACACTTTATGCGTGACAGCAGTCCGAAAAGGGGTGCGGCTTCGCCGCAGGTTATGGCCTCTGACGCGGCGGGTTGTGTAAAAAGGTTGTGTTCGCTTGCGCTCAAGGTGAAGGTGGCGGTGCACAAGTAAAAAATCACCGCAGGAAATCATTTTTGTGAGATGACACATCGGCGCATTATGGGCGTGGCAGCGGTCAGGTAAAGGGGATGCGGCTTCGCCGCAGGTTATGGCCGCTGACGCGGCGGAGTGTGTAAAAAGGTTGTGTTCGCTTGCGCTCAAGGTAAAGGTGGCGGTGCACAAGTAAAAAAGCACCGCAGGATCTCATTTTTGTGAGATGACACATCGGCGCATCATGGGCGTGGCAGCGATCAGGCAAAGGGGGGGTGCGGCTTCGCTGCAGGTTATGGCCGCTGACGCGGTGGGTTGTGTAAAAAGGTTGTGTTCGCTTGCGCTCAAGATGAAGGTGGCGGTGCACAAGTAAAAAGCACCGCAGGATCTCATTTTTGTGAGATGACACATCGGCGCATCATGGGCGTGGCAGCGGTCAGGTAAAGGGGGGCGCGGCTTCGCCGCAGGTTTATAAATAATCTGGAGGGCTATTGACTTATGAGCAACTATAAGAAGCTGCTTGTATGGCAGGAAACTTTAATTTTGATAGATGAAGTATATGATGTAGCCATGAGTCTTCCTGATTATGAAACTTTTGCTCTTTCCAATCAGCTCAGGCGTGCAGTCATTTCCATTGGCTCCAATATAGCGGAAGGAGCAGGACGAGGTACCCTGAAAGATTACATTCATTTTCTATATAATGCCAAGGGGTCAGCATATGAGGTGGAAACCCAGTTAATTATTTGTGCACGCAGGCGTTTTATATCTGAAGAAACAGCAAATCACATTATTTATCATGTGAAAAAAGTGATTTGGCTGTTAAAAAAGCTGATAGTTTCTTTAGAAAATAAAATGGGCGAAAAGTCTACAGCTGCAAGGGAAGAAGTGGAGGAATATGGGGATATGGATAATTTTATGCCCCCTTCTACACAACCCTGACACCGAGGAACGAGGTGTCACACAACCTTTTTGCCCCTTACGCACTTATGATACACAATGTTGTTTATAGATTTGACGCAAATGGAGGCATCACATGGAAGGCAGGAAAGGGACTATATTTACTGTTTTCAGTACGGCTTATGCTGTGGGGAAGTCGCTGATTGCTGTTAATATTGCGGCGGAGCTGGCGAAGCAGGGGATGCGGGTGTGCCTGGTGGACCTGGATCTGCAGTTTGGGGATATCTGCTACTACCTGAAGCTCAATCCGAAGAAGACCATTGCCGATGCCCAGCGGGCCATGAAGGAGAATCCCCAGGATACGGTGGCGGTGGAATATCTGACGAAGTACAAGGCCGGCGGCGTTTCCTTTGATGTGCTCACCAATCCAAAGTTCATGGAAGAGGCTTACAATATGGACAATGGCATCATCCGCTCTCTGGTGCAGCAGCTGCAGCTGGAATATGATTATGTCATCGTGGATACGACCTCTACCTTCAGCGCTTTGAACCTGTCCATTATGGACCTGTCCACCCTGATTAACTTCGTGGGCATTGTGGATTTCATACCTACCATTAAAAATATGAAGCGGGGCAGCGATACGCTGAAGGAGCTGGGCTATGATGACAGCAAAATCCGGTATTTACTGAACCGAAGCAATGCGAAAACCCGCATTGATGTGGAAGATGTGGAATCGATTCTGGGAAAGCATTTCGACTATGTCCTTCCCAACGATTTCCAAACCGCCCAGAATTCCATCAGGACCGGGGTTCCTTTCGTGTTGGAAGCCCGGCATACGCCACTGGCAAAGGAACTGGTTTCCATTGTAGACGGCTATGTCCGGCCAGGCGCGGACAAGAAAGAAGAAAAAGCAGAGGACCATGGCGGCTGGCTTTCCCGCCTGTTTTCCTGAAGGAGGTGAAGGATTTTGGCATACAGAACCGTCCTTATTGAAGAGAATCAGGTCATGATGGAAAGGCTTTCCAGCGTGATCAAAAATACGCTGGGCTTTGTCTTAAGTGCCCGTTACCGGAATGCCGGCGATGCCCTGGGACAGATGCAGGCCTTTAAGCCGGAGCTCATCCTTCTGGATATTGATAATGAAAGAAATGGCGCTCTTCTGCCGGACTTGAAGAAATCCTATCCCCATACCGCCATTATCGGGATGAGCCGGAAATGGGATTCCGAAGCCCAGTCCCGCCTCATGCGCTCCGGTGCCGGCGGCTTCATGATTAAGCCCTTTACCGGGGAAGAGCTCCGTGAAACCATTCAGAATCTGGGCAACGCTGCGGCTGCCCATCATTCAGAGGTGGTGTCCTTCTTCAGTCCTAAAGGGAAAAGCGGAAAAACCACCCTCATTTCAAACCTGGGCGCCGCCCTGGCCCAAAAAACGGGAGAATCGGTGGCCATTATAGACGGAGATCTCCAGTTCGGCGATATGTCCGTCTTCTTCAACCTCACGCCCCAGAGTACCATCGTGGAAGCGGTGCGGGATATTTCCTTCCTTTCTCCGGTGACCCTTAAATCCTACTTCGTCCCTGTGAATGACCATCTGTCCATTCTCTGCGGCGCCGCCAAGCCGGACCTGGCGGAAACGGTGACCATGGAAGGCATGACCAGCCTCATCAATATGGCACGAAGCATTTTCCGCTACGTCCTTCTGGATCTGTCTTCCGGCTTCTCCGACATATCCTGCACGGCCTGTGAGCTCTCTGATAAAACGGTGCTCATGGCCATGGTGAACGGCGGCTACGAAGTGGAGCATATGAAACGGGCCCTTGAAATCTTCCGCAGCTGGGATGACTACAAAGAAAGAGTCCGTCCTGTCTTCACCCGTGTATCTCCCTGCACGGAAGAGGAAAAGGCAGTCTTCACCAAAGCCCTGGGCTTCCCGGTGGCTCATATTCTTCCTAATGAATACCTGGCTGTCTCATCGGCCGCCGACAATGGCCGGCTCCTCATAGACCAGGACCCTCATAACCCCTTCTCCCAGGCTGTAGAGAAAATGGCAGACGAGATAGTGCCTGGACGATAAGGATTGACAGACCTTTCCTAAAAACGTGCCTTCCCCATTCTAAAAACTTGCCTCCCCCATCTATGGGGGAGGGGGACCACGTGAGTGGTGGAAGGGGCGCCGCTTCGCGGCAGGGCGGAAGGCGTCTACGCGCCAGTATGAATGCCG
>ULYX01019216.1_pt1 | contig 10153 bp, 10 predicted proteins | sample 1962591 | NCBI WGS metagenome assembly ULYX01 (sample SAMEA4835874, study PRJEB28245) | human gut metagenome | biome: gut microbiome; material: fecal sample | place: Denmark | collected 2008
AAGAAATGGACGGTCAATCTGATTCGGGTCTCCAAGCAGCACAATTTTCGTTCCTTTTCCGGCTCTTGTAATAATTCCTTTCACCTGATTTGGAGTCATATTCTGAGCTTCATCGATGATTAAATATGTATTTACAAATGAACGTCCTCTTATAAAATTCATTGCTTCAGCCTGTATGATTCCTCTGGCAAATATTTCTTCTATTTTCCCTTGAAGTTCCTGCTCATCTTGATAACGGGCTTCCTCATCAGAATCAATTAACTGCTCCAGATTATCCATAATCGGGCGCATTAACGGAGATATCTTCTCCTGCTCATCTCCCGGCAAGAATCCAATATCCGAATCAAACTGTGCATTAGGTCTGCAGATCAGAATTCTGCGATATTCACCCGTCGGATTGTTCAAGATCTTCTCCAGACCAACTGCAAGAGAATAAAATGTCTTAGCTGTGCCTGCCATACCTTTTACAATCACAAGCGGTGCCTCATCAGCCGGTTTCATAAGTGCTTCCTGAAGGAAATACTGACCTGAATTTCTCGGCTTCACTCCATATGGTAAATTCTTTTTGTATTTTAAAGGCACAACTTTCTTACCTTCCACTCTTCCAAGATGTGTTTTCTTCAACGACTGATCTGCTTTTAAAATAATAAATTCATTTTCCACAAGTTCCGGTTGAATTTTATTTCCCATTTCATCTGACAAATATAATTCTTTGACAGAAACTCCTTTTTTCTTAAAATCTTTGAACTTATCCTCCGCCACAAAGCATTGTTGTCTGCCACTATACTGTTCTTCCTCTGCAATTACCTGCTCCGTACTAAAATCCTGCGCCTCAATCCCCATAATCTGGGCTTTGATCCGAAGCACCAGATCCTTTGTCACAAGTACTACTGGTTTTTCCTCATCAGAAATCCCTTTGCAGACTTTCAAAATCCTGTTATCTGCTTTATCTTCCGGCAAACTTTCAGGAAGTTCCACTCCGACACAATTAGCCTCGACTCTTAAAAAACCACCATTTTCCAACTCTACTCCCTTTAACAAGTCACCTTTCATTCGAAGCTTTTCTAAGAAACGTATCGCCCGTCTGGCATTTGCCCCTTTTTCTCCTTCTGCTTTCTTGAGTCCATCCAATTCTTCCAGTACGACCAATGGTAAAATAACCCGGTTTTCTTCAAAACACTGACATGCATACGGCGCCTGAATCAATATATTAGTATCAATCACATACGATTTAATCATCAACATCTCTCCTGCTCTGCATTTTCAAACTTATTCTGCAAGTTGTTGACCTTGCATCATCTAATATAACAAGGGAATATTGATTTTGCTTCATGATTCTGTAAAATGTACGTAAATTGAATAAGAGGAACTCCACAGTAATTGTAGAATCCCTCTTAATCTTGACTCATATTCTATAGTTTAATAACAGCATTAAATTATAATTCCATTACAATGATCCACCTCATGCTGAATAATCTGTGCAATCCAACCCGTATATTTCTGACGCTGTTTTTTCCAGTTCATGTCCTGATACTCGAGTTCAATCTCCTGATATCTGGTACATGGGCGCACGCCAATCAGTGACAAACATCCTTCTTCTGTCTGATAAGAACCACTTTTCTTTACAATTCTCGGATTGAACATGGCAACATTCATAAATCCCATATTCACTGCAATAATCCGCTTCCTGACACCAATCATGTTAGCTGCCATACCGACACAGCCCTCCTCATGAGCTTTCAAAGTGTCCAATAAATCTATGGCAACCTGCTTATCCGCCTGCGTCGCAGGCTCAGACTTCTGCCCTAAAAATAAAACATCATGCACAACTTCTCTTACCATCTATTAACCCTCCAAAAATCCTAAATATTCATCAAATATATTAAATAGCATATCCCTGGAACATATCGGAATTTCTGCTGTCGTCCCCGGTAGTTCTGCATACTGATATAAGTCCTCTGCTTTTGTCAGCACCAACACTGGAATTACTTCATACTGCGGTCCAAATAACACTTCCAGATAAGGGCTGTACTTGGCAGCCTGAGACATTTCTTCTTCCAGTATTTTATCATTCATCTTAAACTCCAGCGAAAATACATAATTCTCTGTAATCACCAGCACGTCCGCATAAATTCTTATGTATCTGGATTTCTTAATTCGCAATTCAAATAGAATTTCCCAGTCATCAAACTTTACATCTGCATCACTAAGATCTGCAAACAGATTCTTCATCACCTCATAAGAATCCCGAAATGAATGGAATAGTCCTCTTGTATCGTTAAGATTCCGTCCAATCTTCCTGCAGCCTTCCGTCAACATCTGAAACCATTCATCCTCAGTAAGTTCCAGAAACTCAGCTACTGTTCCATAATATCCACTATAATCACCCAGCCCCACGTGTGGTCTGCTCTGCCTGATTAGTCCGTACCACTCATAATTCTCATTACAGTAGCACAAATCCTTCATATAAGGCGAATTATAAAGATAATGATTTACTGTGCTTCTGTCTTTATTCAGTTTCTTAGCAATCTCCCGTGCTTTAATTCCATCGCCAGAGGCAATCAGGGCATAAATGTCCCGTTCAATGATATCCATAATTAAAAGCTTGTCCTCCAAAGTGGAATCACATTAATAACAGGCTCTTCATACGGATGAACTTTCTTCACCGCTTCGATTGTCTTATCAACATTTTCTGTATATACTGTAACCTCCACTTTTAACTCCGGCTCACAACTGATTTCTCCGTTCGTCCCTATATATGGATTACAGCCGTCAAGCGGACGCCAGTAACCCGTCACCGGACTCACCGACATACAGGAATCATAATTGCCGATGTGTCCCGCATCAACCTCCTGGAGAGCTTTCTGTAAGACTTCTAGGTGCGATGGCGGAAGAAAGATTTCTAATTTACAATACTTAAAGTCCATGGAAATACCTCTTTTGTTATTCTTATAGTTTATCCTTATTGTATCATAATAAGAATATCCCGTCTTCCATTTACACGTACAATCATCAGGCAATCATCATTATTTAATTAAGCCTCCTGATCATAATAATTATCCGGTTCTTTCACACATGTAATCTTCCGCCCAATTTCAAAAGGATTTTATCTAATCCTCCATATATTCTCTATAATCTACTTCACTTGCGAATAACATATATCTTCCTTGCACTAATCCCATGTAACCTTCTGATGTTGCATAACCTTTCATCTTCTGCTTCCTCCTTGAACATAATCTGTAATTTATATAGTTTCCATTGTTTCTTTGCTTTCTTATAGTTATAGTTTACAGATTTAGGTGTCCTATAAAAATGACAGGTTGACGTATAAAAATCTTTATGCTATTCTTAACTCGCTAATCTGATTCAATTTATCAGATTAACGATAACATTTATAAAATACATATTCTAAAAACTACAGTGTGGACTTTTTCAGTTCAACTTTTTTTCGCCGCACAATTATAGGCTTTTTATAATTGTACGGCTTTTTGTATGCCCGAAATAATTCGTTTAACACATTTTTAAGGAGGAAATATTTATGAATGATACATTTATGAAAGAAAAGCCGATTCTGCCTCTTTTGACTTCTATGGCGCTTCCCATGGTCATTTCAATGTTGGTGAACTCGCTTTATAATATTGTAGATAGTTTTTTCGTAGCTCAGATCAATGAGCAGGCAATGGCTGCCCTGTCACTGGTTTTTCCGGTACAGAACTTTGTGAATGCGACTGCCATTGGATTTGGCGTCGGAATCAACGCTATGATCGCATTCCATCTTGGAGCTGGCAATAAAGAAAATGCAAATGCTTCCGCAACTCACGGAATGATTCTTTCAGTGATACATGGATTTCTTGCTCTGATCATCAGCATTGCAATTATGCCAACATTTTTAGGAGCATTTACGAAAGATGAAAATGTTATAAAACTTGGATTAGAATATTCCAGAATTGTATTTTTGTTCGCGCCAGTGATTATGATCAGTCTGGCTTTTGAGAAAATATTTCAGGCTGTAGGACGAATGAATGAGACGATGTTTGCACTTTTATGTGGCTGTATTTCCAATATCATACTGGATCCGCTGCTGATTTTCGGAATTGGATTCTTCCCGAAGCTCGGAATTAAAGGTGCTGCGCTTGCAACCGGCATCGGACAGATTATTACTGTAATTGTTTATCTAATCTATTATGTGAAGAAGCCACTTCCGGTAAAGCTAAAAAAGTCTTGTCTGCCCCTTCAGCGATCCTTGGATTTTAGGCTCTACACAATTGGCGTACCAGCCATTTTAAACCTGGCTCTGCCTTCATTTTTAGTATCATTTCTTAATGGTGTTCTCTCCGCCTACTCCGACATTTACGTCGTAGTGCTTGGGATTTACTACAAATTGCAGACGTTCCTTTATCTTCCGGCAAGTGGAATTGTCCAGGGAATGCGTCCAGTCATTGGTTACAACTATGGTGCCGGAGAAATGGAGCGCGTAAGAAAAATTTTCCGTCTGGCGCTGCTTATGTGTGGTGGAATCATGACAGGCGGAACACTTCTGTGTCTGTTTTTTGCAAATAGTCTTATCGGAATGTTCACTACGAATCCTGAAACAATTCAGGCGGGCGGCCTTGCACTTCGCATTATCAGCTCCGGTTTTATTGTTTCCAGTATCTCCGTTACTGCTTCCGGCGCACTGGAAGGCCTCGGAAAAGGGGTACAGTCACTGCTCATTTCTCTGATGCGTTATGTAGTTATCATTATGCCGGCGGCATTTATTTTAAGCCGTATCAGGGGTGCAGTCGGAGTATGGAATGCATTCTGGATCACAGAACTTATCAGCGCAATAGCTTCTGTGTGGATCTATAGAAAAAGTCTGAAACACTAAATTGGGGACACCCTTAATCGTTGATGGGGACGTAACACTTTGGCAAAGTGCTACGTCCCCATCTTACTATTTTATATTGATATAAGATTCAATCAACTCTACTGTCTTCTCGAATCCAAGTTTTCCGCTGTTGATGCACAGGTCATAATTTTCTGCATCATCCCAGCTTCTTCCTGTGTGATAATGATAGAAGTCTGAACGGTATTTGTTGGTTCGTTCAATGTATTTCTCCATCTCTTTTTCGCTCATGCTGACACGCTCTAATGCGGATTTCATCTGGAAATCGTGATCTGCATGAACGTATACGCTGATCATATCCGGATCGTCTTTTAAGACAAAGTCAGCGCATCGTCCGATCAATACGCAAGAACCTTCTGCTGCGTATTTTTTAATGATCTCAGCTTCGTAGTTAAAGAGATTCTGATCTGATGTAAATTCTTTGCTTTCCGGTGGAAGGAGTTCTCCGCTATATACGTTGGTGGATAGCAGGAATTTCGGTAACCTTTTCAGGCGTTCATCTCGTGCATTGAACATACTCTCATTAATACCACTTTCCTCGGAGGCACGCTGCAGGATTTCTCTGCTGTAGCATGGAATTCCGAGTTTTTCTGCCAGCATGTACCCGATGGTCTTTCCACCGCTTCCATACTGTCTGTTGATTGTTATTACTACTCTTTTCATAGCAATTCCCCCAATCTTTTTCTGTTACTTATATTTTAAATGTAACATCTCATTTATGCAAGTCTTGCTCTAACAAGCCTCAATCTGAAACTCATAGAAGAAAACATTACTCTTCCCTGAACTTCTACACATTTGCCATCTACTCACCAAGATATGCCTTCTTAACTGCATCGTCGTTCATCAGCTCTTTTGCATCTCCGCTAAGCAAGATTTTACCTGTCTCTAATACATAAGCACGATCTGCAATTTCCAAAGCTTTCTTCGCATTCTGCTCTACGAGAAGTACTGTCGTTCCCGTTTTTCTTACTTCTTTGATAATGTCAAAGATCTCGTTTACAAAGATTGGTGAAAGTCCCATGGAAGGCTCGTCCATGACGATCAGTTTCGGTTTTGACATAAGCGCCCGTCCCATTGCCAGCATCTGCTGCTCGCCACCGGAGAGTGTTCCGGCTCTCTGGTCTTTTCTTTCTTTCAAACGAGGGAATCTCTCATAGACCATAGCAAGCGTCTGTTCAATCTCCTCTTTGTCTTTTCTTGTGTATGCACCCATTTTCAGATTCTGGTATACGCTCAGATCTGCAAATACACGACGTCCTTCCGGTACGTGTGCGACTCCCATGTATACAATTTTGTGAGCAGGTACTTTTGTAATATCCTGTCCCTCAAATGTTACAGTTCCTTTCTTTGACGGAAGAAGACCTGTAATTGTATGAAGTGTGGTTGTCTTTCCGGCTCCATTTGCTCCGATAAGAGCCACAACTTCTCCTTGGTTTACTTCAAACGAAATGCCTTTGATTGCCTGGATCATTCCGTAATATACTTCCAAATCCTTTACTTCAAGCATTGCCATATTCTTATTTCCTCCTGTCTGGCTTTTCTTTACGTTTGTTTCCGGTTCTCTTATTCATCTCCAAGATATGCAGAAATAACTTCAGGGTTATTCAACACATCTGCTGTTTTTCCCTGTGCCAGTACCTGACCGAAATTCAGAACTGTCAGTTCTTCGCAAATTCCGGATACCAGTTTCATGTCATGCTCGATCAGAAGTATTGTCATTCCAAAATGTTCTCTCACGAACTGGATCGTCTCCATCAGTTCTCCCGTCTCATTCGGGTTCATACCTGCGGCAGGCTCGTCCAGAAGAAGAAGCTTCGGCTCTGTTGCCATAGCACGGGCAATCTCCAGCTTTCTCTGCTTACCATATGGAAGGTTCGTTGCCAGCACATCTGCTTCACCGTCAAGATCAAAAACCTTCAAGATTTCCATAGCCTTCTCATCCATGGCTTTCTCTACTTTTTTGTATTTTGGAAGTCGTAAGATTCCTTCCAGTGTAGAATATTTATAGTGATTGTGAAGTCCGACTTTTACATTATCAAGTACTGAAAACTGCTTGAACAGACGGATATTCTGAAATGTTCTTGCAATACCTGCTTTGTTGATGTCAATCGTCTTCTTACCTGTAATATCCTCGCCATCCAGTTTGATAATTCCCTCATTTGGCTTATACACACCTGTCAGAAGGTTGAATACCGTTGTTTTACCGGCTCCGTTCGGTCCGATCAGTCCGTAAAGTTCCCCTTTTTCGATCTGCATTTCAAACCCGTCTACTGCACGCAGTCCTCCGAAGGAAATGGACAGATTTTTTACATCTAATAATGCCATCTTATGCTTCCTCCTTTACTGCTTTTTTCTGTTTGAATTTTGCCAAATGTTTTTCTCTCCACTCAATTGCTTTCGGAGCCCAGTTAAAGAGCATCATAACAATCAGTACAATTGCGTAGATCAGCATACGGTAATTGGACAGTCCACGCAGAAGTTCCGGAAGCAGTGTCAGGATTGCTGCTGCAATAATAGAACCTCTCACACTTCCAATTCCTCCCAGAACAACAAATACAAGAATCATGATAGACATGTTGTAACCAAAGTTCTGTGGTGTTGCCATCAGCGATGACAGATTATGTGAGTAAAGCACTCCAGCCATTCCTGCAATTGCTGCAGACAGAGAAAATGCAATCAGTTTATATTTTGTTATATTGATTCCTACGGATTCTGCTGCAATACGGTCATCACGAACCGCCATGATCGCGCGTCCGGTTCTGGAGCTGATCAGATTCAGAACAATGACAAGTGTGATCAGAATTAATATAAATCCGATAGTAAATGTACTGTCTTTCGGTGTTCCGCTGATTCCCTGTGGTCCGTTCAGAAGAATCTTTCCATCCGGCTCCATGTTCAAAGACACGGAATCCTTCATTGAAAAATGGAATCCTTTAGAATCTTTGCCAATATAAAAGACATTAATTACATTTTTAATAATCTCGCCAAACGCCAGTGTTACGATTGCCAGGTAATCTCCGTTCAGACGAAGTACCGGAATTCCAATTAGGATTCCGAAAATTCCTGCGCACACTGCTCCGATCAGAAGAGCAATCATGAATCTTAAAAGATCCGGCTCAATGACACCTTTCATGCATTTAGAGAAAAATGCACTTGTAAATGCTCCGATACACATGAATCCGGCATGTCCAAGGCTCAGTTCTCCAAGAAAACCTACGACCAGGTTCAGAGAAATTGCCAAAATGATGTAAGTACAGATTGGTACAAGTAATCCTGTAAATAAGCTAGACAGGCTTCCACTTGTAACAAGTACCTGGATTACTGCGTAAACTACGATTACCATAAGATATGTAATCATGTTGTTTTTTGTTGTTTTATTCATATTCTTTAACATTCCTGCCACCTACACTTTCTCCTGGATATTCTTACCAAGAATTCCAGTAGGTTTTACAAGAAGTACCACGATCAGAACTGCAAATACGATTGCATCTGCAAGCTGTGAAGAAATGTATGCTTTTCCGAGAATCTCAATGATTCCAAGAATAATTCCTCCTATCAGCGCTCCCGGTACAGAACCGATTCCACCAAATACAGCTGCTACGAACGCCTTGATACCTGGCATAGACCCTGTATAAGGTGTCAGGCTTGGGTATGCAGAGCAGAGCAGTACACCTGCGATTGCAGCAAGTGCGGATCCGATTGCAAATGTCATAGAAATAGTCTTATTTACATTAATTCCCATAAGCTGTGCTGCACCTTTGTCCTCAGATACGGCTAACATTGCCTGACCTGCTTTTGTCTTATTAATAAACAGCATCAGACCTGCCATAATAACAATACATAGTACAATTGTCAGGATGGTTGTTCCTGTAATTGTAAGCTTTCCACCTGCCAGTTTTAAGTTCGGCAATTTGATGACTTCTGGAAATGATTTCGTATTAGAACCAAAAATCAGAAGTGCCAGGTTCTGAAGCAGGTAGCTGACACCGATTGCTGTAATCAGAACTGCCAGTGGAGATGCCGCATTACGAAGCGGGCGATAAGCAACTCCTTCAATTACAACTCCAAAAATTGTGCAGGCGATCGTCGCAATAATGATTGCAACAATTGGATTCAGACCTGCGCCTGTCACACAAGTCAATACGATATATGCTCCGACCATAATAACGTCACCGTGGGCGAAGTTCAACATCTTAGCAATACCGTATACCATGGTATAGCCAAGAGCAATGATCGCATATACACTTCCAAGGCTGATACCATTAATGAGATAAGATATAAAACTCATTTTTCTTCTCCTTCCTTTAACTAAAATTTTTACCTCTCAATTATAATGCAATATGTGAGAAAGGCTGCCACAGCAATTCTGTAGCAGCCGCTTATCACTATTTTAACTTATCGGGCTGAATTAGTCCATGGATACATATGCACCATTTTCAATCTTAACACCCTTAGGTGCCTTGTTCGGCTCACCGTTCTTCTCCCATGTGATTCCGTCTACCCCTGTCAGACCGTCAATCTTGACCTTTGTCATAGCGTCCATCAATTTGTCGCACATCTCTGAGTAATCCATATCCGGTGTTACATCAGCTTCCTCTACTGCAGCTTTGATAGCGTAAATTGCATCATATGCATCTGCTGCAAACTGAATTGGTGTATTGCCGTATTTATCTTCATATGCTTTTGTGAATGTCTGAGTCTTCTCATCCTGTGCATCAGATGCATAAGGTGTCAGAAGCATCGTTCCCTCTGCAAGAGATTTATCAAATCCCTCTACACCAAGGATTCCGTCAAGTCCATCACATCCAAAGAATGTCGGATGATAATCTAACTTAGCTGCCTGCTGTAAGATAGCAGATGCTTCCTGATAGTAGATTGGAAGGAATACAAGATCAGCTCCTGATGACTGTGCCTTCTTTAACTGTACAGAAAAGTCTGTCTTATTATCTGCTGTAAATGCTTCTGCTGCTACAACATCAAGGCCTTCTTTCTTAGCCTCTGCTGCGAAGTTTGTGTAAATTCCATTAGAATATACATCGGAGCTGTTATAAATAACTGCTATCTTTGTTGCAAGTTTGTTCTTTGCAATGTACTCTGCGGATTTTGTTCCCTGTTCAGGATCTGAGAAGCAAAGACGGAATACGTTATCGTGATCCTGAACGCTCTCTACTGCTGTTCCGGAAGGTGTAATCTGGAACATGTGATCACTGTCTGTCTCAGATGCTACTGCTGTACAAGAACCAGATGTTACAGTTCCCATAAGAATCT
>ULYX01017746.1_pt1 | contig 10151 bp, 9 predicted proteins | sample 1962591 | NCBI WGS metagenome assembly ULYX01 (sample SAMEA4835874, study PRJEB28245) | human gut metagenome | biome: gut microbiome; material: fecal sample | place: Denmark | collected 2008
CCGCTACTCGTTGAGGCACGCCGTGTGGCCATAAGTCAGGGCATGCGCCATGTCTATCTCGGCAATGTCTCGCTTCCCGGAGCCGAAGACACCCTTTGCCCCTGTTGCGGCTCTGTCCTCATACGCCGCACAGGCTATGACGTGGATCTTGCAACTTCAGCGGCGTCTGCCCTAAGTGCGGCAGCAAGATTGCCGGTGTGTGGTGATGCTTAAGCATTAGTTTGCGTAAAGGGCAGAATAAGAGTTAAAAGAAATAAAACAAGATGCATAGGTGTATGAAAACAATATAGGAAAAAAGAAAAAATATGATATTTATATTGAATTAAAAATATAAATATGATATCTGTTAAACTTAAATTCAGACCTTCTGTAAACATTGACAAAGAAGGCTCATTGGTGTTTCAGCTTATTCACGGACGTTTAGTCCGCAGAATAACCAGCAAGTACAAGATTTTCAGCAGCGAATGGGACGAACGCAACGGTTGCATCATTCTCCCCATGAAGTCATCGCCGCGCTATGAGCAGCTAAGTCTTATCCGCTTTAATGTGGAATGGGAACTGCGGCGGATAAACAGCATCATCCGGGACACTGTCGTTGACGGCAGTCAGTTGTGCGTTGACGATGTCATCAGCCGGTTTTTGCTTTGTGACGATGTAAGGCAAAGCGTGTTTAACTTTATCCGTACCCAGATTATGCATAAGCAGAAGCTTGGCAAGATACGTTCAAGCGAGACCTATAAGTCGACGTTAAACAGCTTCATGCACTTCAGGAAAGGTGTCGACCTGCCTTTCAACATGATTGATTCGGAGCTGCTTGAACTTTATGAGGCGCAGATGAGATACCGCGGCTTGTCGCGCAACACGACATCGTTTTACATGAGAATTCTGCGCACCAACTATAAGATGGCGGTAGAGAAAGGCCTGACTAAAGACTGCCACCCGTTCAGGCATGTCTATTGCGGCATGGATAAGACCATAAAGCGGAGCATATCCTTTGTTGAGATTAAGAGGATAAAGGACCTCGATCTGTCGAGAAAACCCATTTGGGACTATGCCCGCGACATGTTCATCTTCAGCTTCTGCACCAGAGGCATGTCTTTTGTAGACATGGCATACCTGAAGAAGAAAGACCTGCGCAACGGCTATCTTACTTACCGTCGTAAGAAGACGGGACAGCTGCTCATAATAGAGTGGACACGCCAGATGCAGGATATTCTTGATAAGTATGAGCCTAACAAGACAAAATATCTGCTGCCGATAATAATGCGTGAAGACGGAAAGGAGCGGCAGCAATACCTTAATCAGATGATGAGAATAAACAGACATCTGAAGGAGATTGCAGGCTTGGCCAATCTGTCAGTGCCATTGTCTTTATATTACAGCCGTCACAGCTGGGCAACCATAGCACGCGGCAAGGACATACCCCTGGCTGTGATAAGCGAAGGACTGGGGCACGAGTCGGAAGCTACCACCCAGATATATTTAGATTCGATTAAATCTTATGAGGTGGATGAGGCAAACAGGAAAATATTAAACGGCCTCTAAAACTTATTAAACATTGTGGAGGGACATTGGTGTATGTCCGTGCTGTTTGTGCTTAAGGCAAAAGCAGCATCGCCTAATAAGCATCATTGTCCGAAAATAAAGTTAATTCTTCGATTTATAAACCTCACCATATTTTACACTTTTCAGTAAAGTAACAGACGCAAATACTATTCTTAAGGTCATTCGTTTTTTTGAATGATGTAATCCAAAAAAGACTTGATTCGTTTCACGAAAAAGACCATCTCCTAATAAGAGACGGTCTTTTGTATGCAAAGGTACAAAAAATAATTACTTATGCAATTATTTTAACAATTTTATTAGATTATTTCACCACAAACGTTTATTTGCTGATTTTTTCTTTACAAAAGAAACACATGGAAACCCGATAAATAAAAAGTTTCACGTTAATGACTATCTCTTATTAGGAGATAAGCAAAAATAACTAGGTGATAAATAAGCTTTACACTGATAAAGTCCTTTAAAAAAGCGTTTTAATAATGCTTGACGAGAATGAGAGAAGTCTAGATACAAAAACTCATAACTGCTTGTTATACTGCAATTTACGTTAACTCGCAGGACTAGAGAGTATGCCTTTAAGGCATTAATATTAGTAACCAACACATTGCTGACTATGACTAAAGAAGAGCAGATTATAGCTTTTTCTAGGAGTGACGCGCCCCAATGGTTCGTTATGCGCGACCTGAAGCGAAACAATGCCAAGCTTCCTGCGTATAAGATGCTTAGCGAGATGAAAATCGAGATATTCACTCCTATGAAGTGGAAAATTGTGACCAAAGAGAAAAAACGCATCCCCCAGAAAGTTCCTTTTATGCAAGACTTGCTGTTCGTGCATGTCACCAGAAAAGTTCTTGATCCTATTGTCGAGAGAACCAGTACACTGCAATACCGCTACTTGCGCGACGGATTTAGAACTCCCATGACGGTAAGGGACACGGATATGGAGCGTTTTATACATGCTGTTGAAGCTGCTGACAATCCGCAGTTTTATGCTCCAAAGGATATCCTTCCTAGTATGATAGGCAAAACTGTGCGCATCATCGGCGGCCCTCTGAACGACTATGTAGGAAAACTCCAGAAGATGCAAGGCTCAAAAGTGAAGCGCATCTTTATTGAATTGTCTAACCTCTTGACTGCATCTATTGAAGTGCAGCCTGAATATATACAGATATTATAAGAAATAACGAATCTTTATCTTATGCCATTTTGTTGTTTCTGCTGGCGCCAACAGGCAGAAATTGTTATGATGAAACTACTTTCGTAAATCCCATAAAACGAAAATATATAAATACTAAAACCCGAGCCGGGCGTTATGGTTCAGCCGGTATCTTCGCTTTATATTGAACTGATTTTCGTTCTTTCGCAACATAGCGTGCTATGTCAAGAAGAAACATACGGAACTCAATAGTAAACAAAAAGACGGCTGAAAGCAGAAATACACAAAAGAGATAAAACGATATGCAGACCAACGGCCGGCTTGGGCTAAATTATTGATGTAAATAAATTAAATGACCACGCAACAGGAAAATACAAAACGGATTGCAAAGAATACATTGATGCTATATGTCCGCATGCTCTTTGGCATGTTGATATCATTATACACTTCGCGTGTGGTTTTGCAGGCCTTGGGCGTTGAAGACTATGGTATCTATAATGTCGTAGGCGGTGTGGTTGCGATGTTTTCTTTGTTGTCGGGTTCCTTATCTGCAGCAGTAAGTCGTTTTTTGACTTTTGAGCTGGGGAGAAAAGATTTAGAGCGTTTGAAGAAGGTTTTTTCTTCTGCATTGTGCGTACATGCTATATTAGCTCTTGTGGTCTTTGTCTTATCTGAAACCATTGGACTGTGGTTCTTGAATTATAAGATGAATATACCTGCCGACAGAATGGTTGCGGCCAATTGGGTATTCCAATTTTCTTTATTTTCATTTCTGTTAGGACTATTCAGTGTTCCTTACAATGCATCTATCATTTCTCATGAACGGATGGGTATTTTTGCTTTTGTTGGTATTGGGGACACTATTTTGCAGCTGTGTATAGTTCTTCTAATTGCTTATGGTGGAATAAATGCAGATAGGTTGATTCTTTATTCAGGTCTTTTAGTGTTAAAAGGACTGTTGTTTCAGTTTTTCTATTTTTATTATTGTCTTAAGTCTTTTGAGGAATGTCGTTTTAGATTGATTTTGGACAAACCTTTATTGAAGGACATGACGGGATTTGCTGGTTGGAATTTCATCGGAGCATCATCTGCAATTTTACGTGACCAAGGTGGTAATATACTCTTATATAATCGCGAAAACGAAATGTGCATTTTTTCAAAACGAAATGTGCATTTTTTGTGTTTTTTTTTGCGGTTTCCCAGCTCGTTCTTAATGGGCTTTTGAATGGCTTTTAAGCGGTGTTTAATCACTGTTTGAAAGCCTTTGTTTTCAACGTGTTGCAAGCATAAAAAAGATTTGTTTTGCAGTGAAAATAATTGGCAAAACATTCTTGTTTCTCATATATTTTTCGTACCTTTGTATAGTAAATCAAAGCCTCTTTTGTGCTTCGTTTTATTCATGTTGCATCCATTTGGAACGGCAAAAGTTCGCAGCTTTCGTCGTTCCGCTTTTGGGTTGTTGCATCTTGTTTGTTCGTGCTTGCGAAAGCCTAAACAAATGAGCTTACAGCTTTGCAATCATTATGTCTTTGTAGGCTGCAAAATCATTTATGCGACTGTTTTGCACGTACTTTTGTGCGTCTTTCAGCAGCTTGCCTCCAAAGCTCTGGTTTATCCAGTCGCAAAGCTCTATTATCTGGCTTTGCCTGATGTGAACAAAACGTATTTTGTGTCGTCCAACAATGTAAGAACGTCCAAATAGTCTTTCAGCTGCCAATATGTATCAGCTTTATATGCGCTGTGTTCTGTCTGCAAATATGGAGGGTCAAGTAAGAACAGAGCCTTTTTGTTTGCCTTGTGAGCATTGAACAGTTCGCGATAATCGCAGTGTGTTACTTCCAGACCACTGAGATAATTTGCAACATTGTAGTCCGTCTTTACCATTCTGTTGTACATGGTCTGTTTGCTCAGCTCCTCATAACTTTGCGCCCAGTTTCCAGAAAACAAAAGAGAGCCAGAAAGCGTGATATAATCGACCGCATGTCTCTTCTCTTCCTCTGCACACAACTCCAGTATCTTTATTTTCGTTTCTGTGGGGACTTTTTTGTTGTCTGGTACATTTACCAGCAATGGTGCAATGGAACGCAACAGCGCGTTTGTATTGGCCGCATTTGCCAACCTTGTGTCGTAGTGGTCAAAATCGTTGTAAATCACGCGGCAATTTGGCAAGGTGTCTTTCGCTACACGTGAAAGCAGACCAGAGCCACCGAAAAGGTCAACCACAGTATCAATGTCCTGAGTTTGCGCCAGAACTTCACGAAAACGCCTGACGTAATAACGTTTTGAACCTCTGAAAGGCAGAGGTGAGCTTGAAAATCGCTTAATCATTCAGCATAATGGAAAATTTTTATTATAAATGTTTTGAAATGTCTGATATTCAACGTACCTTTGTGGCAGGTTTGTTAGCTTCGGCGACGTGCAGAACCCTACCACAGGGTTTTAAGTCGATATGAAGAAGGGCTTCCCCTGGTTTGGGGAACTGAACAAAATTTTGATAATGTCCCTTTGCATCCTTGTTATTCTCCGTTGGTAGCGAAAAGCTCCCGATTATTTGGATAACAACTTAAAGATTTTGGACAAAACCACATTTCTACGCACGGCATACATTGAGTTACGACCGCAGGGACTTAAAAGAGGAACGCAAAGAGCGCACCTCTTTTTTTTATGCCTTATTCTATGGAAAACGCGCGGTAATACTTGTATTTATAGATATACACAGGACGATTGTTTTTATCAATCCCCTGCTGTATGCGTGTCCTCAGCCTGCGAAGGTGGTATTTTAATTTCAGAATGTTACCGCCGACTGCCACTGAGCCGTCTGCATTGTAGCTCACCACCTGAATGCCTATCTGTGTGTATGCGCTGTTTTGTGTGTGTGCGCTTTTCTTTACCGTTATGGCGTTGCGTACACCTGTCATGCGGTACACCTCGTTACCGCTTGCATCATCCGCCTTTTTCACTACAAAAGGACGGCACAGTCCACCCAGTTCTTTGTTCAGCATATCATGGTCGAGCTTTGTATTTGCCACAGAAATACATTTCGGTACATACCATGTGCCTGCTGTCGATGTGTTCAGCACCACACCTTTATAATGCACATACTGCCTCTTGGGAGCACGCTTGATGCGTTTGCCCCTGTTCTTGGTGTAAGCCTTTCCGCCGCCAGTACTGCGCCAGCGTGAACGGCGTTTTTTGCGCAGCATGATGATTTTGCACCCCTCTGGCAGTTTGCCGTGCCTGATATACACCGTTCCAGCCACGATTTTACATTCGAGGTTCAAGTTTTCGCCCTCCAGTTTCCAGCCGCTGCCGCCTATCCATGTGCTGCCGTTGTAGTAGCGCGTGTATTTCCTGCCGTCTGGCAGATAGACGGTTTGCCGCACGCTATTGGCCGTACCCGTTGGCAGGACTTCCACACCATAGTTTGTACTATCGCCCACTTTAACGGATTTGGTGCAGCTCACGACGCAAGGCGTGGTCAGTGCGTCCAGTTGTGACTGTGTTACCCCCTCCTTGCTCAAAAGCGGCATTTTCTCCGCCAGAATATCTTGCAGGTAGTTAAGCACGGTCTGCGGCATTTGCTTGATTTTCTCGCCGAGCGTCTGGTTGCTCTCCAGCACAGCAAACTTGCTGTATTCGTAGGACTCACCGCTGGCAGAGGAAGAAAGTGCAGCAATGCGGTATGTACGCGCTTCGGTGTATGTCTCACCGTCTGCCTTAATGTCGGTTTTCTTGGTTGTTACATTTACATACCTGATATTGGCCGACGGTATGGGTTTCGCCGCCAGCGTGAGGACTTCGCCGTTGATAAACGCCAGCCCCGTGTTCGTGCCGTCGGGTTGGCGTAGAATGTACTTGCTGCCGCCGATATATCCCAACAGCTGCAATATCATTACCTGCTGCTGTATAAAGTCCAGCGTCTGCGTGGAAAGTGGATATTTGCCCTGTCCACCCGATGCGGTGGTGGTGCTTGTATAATTTGCTTTTTGCATAGTTGTTACATTTAACTGATAGGCATATAAATTGCCCTTTTTGATATGAGCTTGTATTTATCGACCAAAGCCGCTATTTCGGTGAGGCTCGTGTCGTAGAGGTCTGAGGGTACAGCCACAAGAAAACTGTTTTGCTGTGCCGTCAGTTTTTCCTCGTTGGTAAGCACTGGAACGGCTGTGTGGTCGTCCTGATACTCGCCCTTGTCATTGTATTGGTTTTCTGGTGCTGCCAGCGCAATGCGCGTGCCTGTCTCCGTAATGGCATACAGCCATTCCCCGTCGCGCTCTATTGTTCGTATGTCGAACTTTACCCCCGTGGGGCTTTTGAAAGCGTCATTGAGCACGGCACGCAAATAACACACTTGCCCGTTGTGGGTCAGTCTGTATGTATGTGCGGCGCGTGCTTCCGCAAACTGGTCGTAAACCGCTTGCAGACCGACAAGAGCAGCGCGAAGCAGTCCGAAGATGAGAGGCTGGCGGTAGAACGTGGGCAGAAGCTGCAACACAAACCGCTTTAAGTCGATTTCAAACATTATTCTACTGCTTTATATTCCTCATATATGACATTGGCCGTGCCGCCGACTATCTCATAATAACCGCTATACGGTCGGTTATAGCCTACGACGGTGGTATAGTTGCTTGCATTGCGCGCCTTGGCCTGTACACCTCCGCTTGCACTGTTGATGTCCACCACCACGACCGCAGGTATCGCCTTAATGGCTTCCAGCAGGTCGGTATTTCGATAAATGCCGTTAAATGGCAAATTGGTGATTACAGACCGCACCGCCTCGTCCACTGGTTTTGAGCCGTCTGGCAGTTCGCCGCGCTCGTTCATCAGCGTTGGGTCGTAGTAAACTTCCAAGTTAATGCGGATAAGGTCGGCCTCCTCATTGCGAAGCTGCACGCTTACCCCTGCGTCCTTTATCTCGTTCACATAGTGCTTCAGGGCTGCAAACTGGCTTTTGTTAAGCAGGCACGGCTTGCCGTCGTCTGTCCGTCCTGCCACCTTGATGTAAACGGTCGTTTCGTCTTCTGTGGCCACTGCATACTTCACGACCTGAGCCGTGTCGATGTCTGTTTCGCTCATGCTGCTTGTGTCGTAGCGGTCGGTGTTCTCCAGAAGTCTGTACCCGTACATGAAAGCCTTTACTTTGTTCACATACCAGCGTAGCGTATGAGGTTCGAGCTGTTCGATGCGGCTGTCCACCTCTGCGGCGTGCTTGTCGAAAAGTACCTCGACCGCCCATACCGCGCAGGCGAAGACATAGAAAAGCACGTTTTCAATGCTTACACTGCTGAACTGCTGGTCGAATGTCTTGCGCGTGTCCAGACCGTAGGCCGTAACGACGGCGCGTTCCTTTGCGAACGCTGCCGTCATTCCATTTTTGATGTCCGAAATACTTCGAGCCATAAGCGCAGCCTTTTAGAGTTCACGGGCGATAAGCTCGTCGATCATGGTCTTTACAGTGCGGCGGTTTTCCTCAAAGGCTTTGAGTTCTTCCGCGTGCTGGTCGGTGTCGGTGCCGTTGGCGAGGATGGCAATCTGGCTGTCGATGTCATATTCCGTACCGATTAGCCCCGCCACGAACTTGGCGCGGCGGTTGTCGTCGTTTACGCCTTTTGCCTCTACCATGGTGCCACCGTCAGGGTGGCTGCCCGTATAGGAGAAGCCCTGCACGCTCTCGCCCGTTTCCTCGTTCTTCACTTCTGCCTTCTCCTCATTGAGGTAAAGCAGGTAATGCTCATTGTCGAACTTTACGAAATTCTTTCTTTCAATGTAACTAACTGTGTGCATAACTCTGTTTATTGGTCGGGGTCGACGATGCTGTAAAAGCATCTCTTACCGTCGCTCCCGATGGGTTGCTTGATAATCTTTGCAGCCACGGGTTCGGTAAGCTCCACACCGTCAAACTGACGCATAAGGGCTTTTGACCCTGTAAAGGTGATATGTTTCACCCACCCCATTACGGGGTTGCCGTCGTCGTCCACAATCTTGCCAGAATTGTCTTCCAGCTGTTCGTAAATCTCGTACTGAATGGTTAGCATTTCACCGTCATACTTCGACTTGGAAATGTCGTAGCCAGTCAGATGGATTTCACGGTTGAGAATTGTGTCGATGTGGTACTTGCCGCCTGTGAGCTTTCCCTGTTTTGGTTTGATGTCGCTGAATTTTTTCATACCTAAAGTTTTTATTAAATGTTTACTGTCACAATGTACCATAAAGCCGAGCCGCGAGGCGACTTTTAGGCGTATCTGGTCATTGGCCATGCCGCGCTTCCTTAACCGCGCCACTTCCCTGCATAACGCTTTTTTGTTGCGCTTGCGGGCGAGGCAGTGGTCATGGTAGGTGACATAGCCGATGAAGTCGATGCCACGGCTTTCCACGGGAAAGATTTGGTAGTTTCCTTTCAGCGTCAGTTGTCTGTCATTGTTCAAATAGTCATTAAAATAGACTAAAACACTGCTTAAAAACTGTTTGCTGTCCGAAAGAACCACGATGTCGTCAGCGTAGCGGTAATAATACCGCACGCCCACGAACTCCTTCACGAGGTGGTCGAGTTCCGACAAATAAAGGTTTGCGAAATATTGGGAAATGTAATTGCCGATGGGTACGCCGTCCGCACTTTCGATGATGTCGTCCAGCAGCCACAGCACTGATGGGTCTTTGATTTTCTTTCGTACAACCATTTTCAGTGTGTCGTGGTTTATGGACGGATAGAACTTGCGCACGTCTATTTTTAGGCAGTAGCGCGTCCCGTCGGGGTCTTTGCGTAGGTCTGCACGCAGTCTGTGCAGAAGCGAGTGGATGCCGCGCCCTCTTATGCAGGCGTATGTGTCATTGGTGAAGGTCGGAGTCCATAATGGCTCTAATATCTGCAATATAGCCCACTGTACCACACGGTCGCGGTACGGTAGCTTGTAGATTTCGCGCTTTTTAGGCTCGTACTTTATAAAAATCTCATACGCCGAGGTCGTGTAGGTTCGGTTTTTTAGCTCCGTCTGCAATACTTGCAGGTTCTGAGCCAGATTTTTCTCGAACTCTACCACCTCATCACGCTGCCTTTTGCCCTGTCCTGCATTGTGGGCTGCCAGCAAAAGGTTGGGCATTGAGCAAATTTGCTCAAACAAATAGCCTTTTCTTTTCATTACGGGTCATTGTTTCTTTGGGTCTGCGGGTCTGTCGGGTCTGTCTGCTTTGCATAGTCGGGAATGGTCGAAACGGCGAAAGCCGCCCTACTGATACCCTTTTTGTCTTGCTATCTTTTGCCAAGAGGCAAGGTTCATTTCTCTTTTGTCGCCATTTCTGGTTTATATCTTGCAAAGTATAGGGGCGACGAGTAGTTCGCATTCGCATTCGTAGCCGTGTAGTTCGAATTCGTGTAGAACGCACCTGCGTTCGTGCCATTGTTCGCGTTACCACCAGCCGCGCGGACACGAAG
>ULYX01018147.1_pt1 | contig 10115 bp, 9 predicted proteins | sample 1962591 | NCBI WGS metagenome assembly ULYX01 (sample SAMEA4835874, study PRJEB28245) | human gut metagenome | biome: gut microbiome; material: fecal sample | place: Denmark | collected 2008
CCATCATGGACTTCATTGTAATTTCATTCCGGCTCATAACCAGGAAATCGCAGATGACACCGCCAATTATCAAACCGATAGGAATGAACCAGAAAGCACCCACCAGCAGAAACAGGATAGCCTGAATTGCGGCGCAAATGGTAAACACGCCTTTCTTCGGTACCTTAGCCAGTAGAAGCATCATAACGATACCATTCGGGATTGCAACAACGGATGGGTAAAATACATTTGTCACCGGACCTGCCACGCTCATAATAGTGCTGATAATCATGCAGATGATCCACATGAGGGCCGTTAAAACACCGATGAGAATAAAATCTTTCGCATTTAGCTTTTGTTTCATACTCTTACCTCCTCATAATAAAATGTAACGCGGTTAGTTTTTTCTAACCACGCTACATAGAATATCAGTTATATTAGACTAAACCAACCCAAAACCAACCCGATTTAACCCAAAAACCGTCAATCTTAACTTTTTATCTAAACAAATCTACTTTCCGGATAATTTTTGGGAGATACACCATATTTTTTTTTAAATGCGGCAGCAAAATTGCTAGGTTTTCCATATCCAACAATTGCAGCGACTTCACTTACGTTCCAATCTCCTTCTAAAAGAAGTTGTGCCGCCTGAGTTAATCGTTGTTCGATGACATATTGGTGGATTGGCATACCGTAAAATAGTGAAAATCCACGAGTCAGTTTCGTCATACTTAAGTGTACTAGACGGGATAGTTCTTCACATGAAGGTGCAAAGGCAAGTTGACAATCTATAATACGCTTAGCCTCCATAATAGCGGTTCTTTCGGTACGGGATATGGAAATATTTTTCCCCATAAGAATATCCTGCTCAAACACTTCACCTAAATAAATAGACAGTAATTCCAGCAATTTGCCGTCAAGATATAGATAGCCTAAGCTACCTCGGTATTGGGTAAAACAACTTAGATCTGTTAAAATCTGTTTCATATTAGGTGTTACTGGAACTTTCGAAATTTCATTCAACAGTTTCTCCTCATAAACTGTAGCTTCACATTTTTCAAAATATTCCTCAAGAATATGCCTAAAATATGTAAGAGGAATTTTAATACTCTTAAATGAATATTCGCTATCCTTTTTATAGCAAATGTATTCTGTTCCTCCATGGCCAGTATAAATACAAGATTCATTTTTTTGTATACTCACAGACCTATAATTACCTGTCATTCCCCATGAAATTCCATCATTTAAGCAAAAAATTATTTGAATATATTCATTACTAACAGGACCTTGAACATTCATATCGCTTTCATAACACATTTTCCAATCAGCTAAAATTACACCATGCTTTATTTTTGTCTGAGAAATATTTCCTTTTCCTATTTTTAAAGGAATATCCATAGTAATCATTTGAGGAGAATTCAAAAGTAATTTGTAATAAATTTCATTTAAAGACCTATTTTTTGCCAACATACCATTTCCTCTCACAAAAGTTAGTTGTTTCTAATTGGATTATATGACTTAATTTTTTTTTAGGCAAGTCCCAAATTTCTTGTACTCTTTTTGCTTTTTTATTTTTTTCTGGCAAATAATAATGTATCTGATACTTTTACACATCTAAAATTTGCATATGATAACTCTTTTAATACTGCTTCCTCACTCTCATAATTCCAGTTCATTGGACAAGTTATTTCTCTAATCACCTTATTTTTATAAGAAATTCTATATGAAATCACCCATTCACATTTCTCCTTATTATTACAATTTATCTCTTTTATAAATGTTTCATATCGATTTTTACCTTGTTGTGCAATGGATATTGGTGTTCCAATAGGTACTGAAAGAAATTTTTTATTCAAAACTCCAATCAAAACAGGTGTACCCGTTTTTAATTTTTTCTCAAAAGTTTCCCACAAAGATTCTCTTTCTTCTTTTGTTAAATGTCCTAAGACACCCATACATAGTACTCCGCTTATATCGTCCTCAAAACTTGTCAAAATAAAAGAGACACCGACAAATATCAATGTCTCAAGATATTTTCTATTATTCTATTATGCTACTTTCCCCTCCCCTCTGCTGTCAAATTCTATATGTATCTGCCCTGTGGACTCCCATGTTTCACATGGAATTTCCATATATTTTAAAAATATGTTTCATTTCTAAACCTACATCTTATACTGACCATATACATAAATCATAATGTCTCGGATATCTCAAACAGCCTGCTTTATAGCCGCATACGAATTTTGTATTTCTCACCTATATATTGCAAAGAAATTCAAGATATTCCAGAACTTTCTTATAATCTGTTTATGTACATTGACTTTGCTGATTTGTACTTGTTGTCTGTCATATTTTTTCAACACAAAAAGGCCATTTAGAAATTTTCATTCTAAATGACCTTATTTATTACAAAGGCAGGAGGCCTTTGGCTTCTTAATGTTTTACTCCCGGTCAGATCCGGAACCAGCGTTTCTTATCTGTATCTACAGATACAAATACAAATTTCACAAGCCTATTAACACAAGATATTGTTGTAGTCAATTATGTATTTCCATATATGGCATCTCATACCATTTTCAATGAAATATCCTGTATTTCATTCTCCATTTCCTGCAAATTAGATGTCCATACGCCTTCTGATACCAGAATCTGCTTGATACTTTTATATATATCATCATTCAACATATTCGTTGCCTTCACTGCTGCATAATCATTTCCAGCAGTACATTTTCCCATCAGCCTTTCAAATCTTGTTTTATACTTTTTCTGATAACCAACCTCTTGCAGATCTTCATAAATTTCTTCCATATGCTGATAGATATTTTCCCACTGTTCCATACGAATTCCCATTACCCGTACAATATCATTTAATCCAATTGCTGTTATCGTATTTTTTCCGATTTTTTCATCATCTATACCTACTAGTCGAAATGGATTTTTCTTTGCCAGACCTATATAATCTGCTGGTTTATCCATACAGGGGTTTACGAGCCGATCTTCATTATCATTTTTCTTTCTGTTACATCGCAAACAAGCTGGAAATAAATTTTCCCACTCTACCACTAACCCTTCATGCGACTTTTTAGGTAAGAAATGGTCAATCGTTACATCTTTCGATTCAATTCCCAAAGCACATTCACAATACGAACATTTTCCATGGCTCATTTCCAGCAGTGCTTCTTTTAATGTTTTTTTTATTTTAGGTGAATTCCAGACATCTTTTTCTTTATCCTTTTTATATAGTTCTGTGAGCTCTTCTTTTACTTCATCAGTAAGCTCTTTCGGGCATTCTCCTCTATTGAGTTTTATCATCTGGTTCAATCATCTCCATGTCTAACTTCATAATCTTTCTTTCCTGACTCTCCGGATGTGTCATTTCCAGCAGCTTTTTATATAGATTTTTTGCCAGTTCATAATCTTCCGCATCTACCGCATCTGAGAATTGTTTGATCAGCATATTATACAATGGAGTTTTTCGCTCAACCCCCATCATCTGTTCCTGTATATTTTCAATACTCCAGCCATTATAATTTCCCTGTTCGCCCGCATATTGCATTTTACTGATGTCATAGATTTCACTTGCTGCTAATGCCTGAATGATAAACGGGGAATGCGTTGAAATGATAAACTGACATTTAGGAAAAGTCCTTCTCAGATCTTCAACGATTGTTTTTTGCCACTTTGGATGAAGATGCAGATCCAATTCATCAATCAATATAACCGCTTCCTCTTCCAAAGGATTTACAGACTGCGGATTTGCAATCGCAAGTCGTTTTGCAATATCTGCCACTACTGAAAGAACTGCTTTATAGCCACCACTTAACTGGTCAATCTGCAGATCAATTCCTTCACTATTTGTCAGAAGCATTCTTGACGGATTTAACTCTATTCGTAAATTACTATAACCTGGGATCATCCTCTCCAATGCTGTCCTGACACAATCAAGTCGTGGATTTTTATAATCGGGGTTTTCCCTCAGTCCTCGTAATTCAATGTCTTCCTCTGTCTTAAACCAATCATAGAAATCCCTGAAATAATTAACATTGTCAAAGCAGTTCCGTAAAGAATCCATCACTTCAAAATTCTTGATATGTCCACGTCTTGGAACCTCTCTTATAATCCTGTCTGTTCCATAATAAAGAACTAATGGCAGATATCCGGCTGTAACACATTCTATATATTTTTGTTTTAATTTTTTCAAATCATTCCCATTTTGTCCTCTTATCTCAATTGCTTCATCATAAGGAAAAATGGAAGCTTTTCTCCTTTTATTGGTCCATGTGTATTTTGCACCTTCAAGATCAATACCAAGCGTTACCGCTACACTTGAAGTTCCTTCTTTAATATCCGTGTTACTTAAATCACATTGTTTCACAGCCTCCCCGTTTACTGCACGCAGTACGGGAACAAACGCTTTGGTGATGGACTCCAGAATCGTTGTTTTACCGCTTCCATTGTCTCCAATTAAAGCCACAAAATTTTTATTTGCGAAATCTAATGCTGCAGAACGCATATTTCTAAAATTTATTATCTCTAAAAAATCTATTTTCACTGTATCACCTTCTACATTCTATTGTAATATCTGCATTATACCGCATACGCCAGTTTACCCGCAACCGTTTTAATTATTATATCCTACATTTTTATAATCACAGCACAAAGCTCTGCCATTCCATGCATTCATGAAAGGCAGCTCCTGTTTCTCTATTTCTTGTTCATTATCCTCTTCAACTTTCTGACACTGATCTCGATTACATCATAAAATAGAGATTCTACCGTCTCCCTGTCACATGTAAATCTTCTCTTTATCTCAGGTCATAATTTTTCGATTTCAATATCTAATGTTTTAGAAATTACATAAGCTGCGACAGAAAATGTTCTTGCCAAAGCTATTGACTCCATATTACTTGCCCTTTCTTATCTTTTCCCTTTAATGCACATCATCTTTGCTGCAAAGTGTACGATATGCTTCTGCATCCTCCGGCATATCGTTCCTTTCATATATCTCAGCAATATATTCGGCTGTCAGCAGAACATCTTCATATGCTTCCAGTTCATTGTCTATTTCCATAGAAACCCGGTAATTTTCCAGTGCTTCATTATCCCTATGGAGCTTATCATACACAAGACCTAAATTAAAATAGCCGATACTGATTTGCCCGTGTATTTCAGGAAGGGTCTCTTTTTTAATCGCCAATGCCTCACTAAATATATCTGTCGCATCATTAAGTATTCCCATTTCATAATAAATCAGGGCAAGATTATTTAAACTGATTGCACAGTCCAAACTCCTCTTCCCATAAATATTTTTGCGTATATTCAACCCTTCTGTGCATATATCAATAGCATCTTCGTATCTTTCCATCTCCCGATATGCAGTTGACAGGTTATCATATACTGCTGCCAGAAATGCTGAATCCTCTGTAGAATTTTCACGGTACTCCCGTATAACTGTTTCAAATAGTGAAATAGCTTCGCCATACCCTTCTTCACTGGCATAGACCTGAGCAATATTATTTTTTGTTGCCAAAACCATCGGATGATCTGATGCATAAATCTCTTCTCTTATACACAGCGCACATCCATACAAATCTTCTGCTTTCGGATAGTCTCCTTTACTCCGGTATTATAGTGCTTCAGCGCGATCCGATCGGTTCAGTTTTACATATATTCCTGCCAATAACTTTATAAGCACAACAACTTTATAAGCACAACAACTTCAATATCGTCGGACGAATAATATTTTTTACGAATTGTCAGAGCTTTCCTCAAATACGAAAGAGATTTTGAAAATTGATACATATTATAGCTTACGTCTGCAAGATTGTAGTAATCTGAAGAAACGGTAATGGAATTCGGCCCGGACACTCGTTCATCTATTTCTAATGCCCTTTGAAAAAACTGATACGCATTATCATAGTTTCCTATATCATAATAAATATATGCAAGATTTGTCAGGAACTCTGCATCCTGTTCATTGCACAAATGGTTCCATAGCACATCCGAAATGGACCATGAAAACGGAATCAAATAAGACTTTTCTGCACCATGTTCCTGTTCTCCACAATCCAATTTCTCACAGCTTTATATTGGAATGGGATTGCCGGTATCACGGAAAGCTGGCACAGCAAATCCTTATCTTGGATACGACACTTTGAAATCGTAAATAAGATTTTTAATTGTTCTGTTATCCTCTTTTCCGATTTCAATGATGGATGATGCGAATCAACATTTTCATTACTTATTCGAAATCCTTTTTGAACAAGCAACGCATAAAACTCCTGCAAAGTTTTTTCTTCCATATTAGCTGTCTTTGCCAAAAGCTCCAGCATTACCGTATGATGTTCTATTAATCCCAGAATCTTATCCAAGTAATGATTATCGTGATCTCCCACATAATAATGATAAAAGATATCCCGGCAGTCTTCCTCTGGCAAATGGTCTACGGAATATCTATAAAGCCCGCCAATCTTTTCAGTTCTACTCGTTACCAGTATCCTGCAAGGCAGGTCTCCCAATCTTTCAATATCCGAATCCTGTTCTATCGTTTCCACATTATCAATTACAATCAGCAGCTTCTCGCGCTGGGTTTGTATCACATTGTATATATGTTCCCATGCCTCCTCCCTGTCTGTATACCCTTTTGTATCATGAAACGCCTCAATCAGAGAATCTTTCAACTTTCCATTTATATATGTAACCCAAGCAATCTGATAAACGCCTGTAACATCACAGGACATGGAATAGATTTTTTTCAAAACAGATTTTGCCGTTTCCGTTTTGCCTATCCCGCCTATCCCATATAGAAGTACCGATTTCCCGGATAAAACAATGGTAGTCCATAATTCATTTTCAAGTATCGTTCTGTCCACATAGAACGAATCAATATCTGTAGGCGGATCAGATATATATTCCGGTTTTTCCTGCTGGGCTTCTTTATTCTCTTTCATAACAGTCTGCAACAATGCCAATACCTGGTCTATTTTTTTATCCTGTTCCCTTTGCAGTTCGCCACTTAACTGTATGTTATTCATCATAAACATAGGATACAAGATGTCATCTTTTATGATTTGATCCTGAAAAGTGCGATACCACGCTAGGATATCATTCTGCTTTGCATATGAAGAATAGCCGTGCAATATGTTTGAAATCCGCTTAGGTGTTAAATACCCTTCCCGGCACCACGCATCAAAAATATATTCGCAAATTGCAGCGGATACATCTTCAGTAGTCCCTTTGCAAAGATACTCTCCAACACTTTTCTCGATTGCTCCATATAACCTGCATTCAAACGAATCAGGTCTATCACCTATTTTCTTTTTCAATTCTGTCCAGATTTTTCCGGTACCGATATCCGCGGCTTTCTCCGTCAGATAACCGATTACCGTAAATCCGGCAATCTCTTTTGTTGCTGCTGATATAATGATTGATGCCAGGCCCATATGTACCCCTCCACATTCTCAACTTATGACAGGTTCATCATCAAGTAATTACTTCCGAAGTTGCTCCTTTACCATATTCCCTTTTCATAAATTATCATACAAACAAATCTGTCTGGTCAATAAAGTATGGAAATATCCCTGATTCTCCTTTACAATTTATAACATTTCTATTTCTCCGGCAAACATCATTTGAACACACCAAAACTCTTTTCACTCTTTCCGGCCGTTTGCGTTCTTAATAATAGCAATGATCGCCAGAACTATTTCCTGGTCGCATCGCTCCAATTCTCTATATAATTCAACCAGATCGTAATATTCTTCCAACGTTTTGCCCATTTCTACTGCACCTACTACATCTCTTTTGACATCTGATGTTCCAAGCAGATAATCCGTTGTCACATTAAAATAAGCTGCCACCTTTTTAAGAGATTCCACTTTGATAGATGCAATGTTCCTTTCATATTTACTAAGCTGCTGCTGTGTTATTTCTAATTCTATCGCCAAGGTTTCCTGTGTTAAGCCCCTTTTTTCACGGAGCTGTCTGATACGATTTTCCATAATCAATCTCTCCTCTGCTTATTCATAATATCATGCTAACTCAAACAGCATATTTTGATACAAATAATAGGAGTAACCAGATACTCAATTATCATTTCCTCTTGCATTACCATGACAAAAAACAATTTCTCCACCAGCCTGTAATTCCATTATCCTGATCAATAATGGATAATACTATATTATCTTTTACAATTCATCACATATAACTAGGAATTGTGGAGGTTACTATGAACGAAAACATTTTTAATGGTGTTGGCGAAACATATGCTAAGTATCGTCCCTCATATCCTCAAACGCTTCTGAAATATCTTTGCGCCGAAATTGGTATAAACAAATTTAGCACCATTGCTGATATCGGTTCTGGAACAGGAATATTTACGCAACAGCTCCTTAATAAATGTTCTAAGATATATGCTATTGAGCCTAATGATGACATGAGAGAAGTTGCCGAAAAAAATTGGGAAATGAGCTTGGATTTATATCCATAAATGGAACAGCGGAAAATACAACTCTTGAGAATGAAAGCATTGATTACATAACTGCAGCACAGTCATTTCATTGGTTTGATAGACTTAGTTTTAAACAAGAATGCAAGCGTATATTAAAGCCAAAAGGAAAAGTAATTCTTATTTGGAATAGTCGAGATGAAACTAGCGAATTGGTTAGAAAAATTGATGCCATTAACCAAAAATATTGTCCAAATTTTTCTGGTTCTGCTTGTGGAATGCGAGGAGCAAAAAGTTCCGATGATTTTGACGATTTTTTTCAACAAGGATATGATGTTAAGTGTTTTCAAAATAATCTTATATTTACTAAAGAAAGGTTTATTGGATTACATTTATCAGCATCATATCGGTTGGAAACAAGTGATAGCACTTATCCCAGTTATATAGGTGAATTGATTAAAGTTTTTGATGCGTATAGCAATAACGGAGTAATGGAAATGCCAAATTTAACACGAAGTTATGCAGGAAATATATAGTTTTGCTATTGTTTTGTACAAAAGGAGGACAAAGCCATGCCACGTATTTTATTCTTAGCGCAATTTGCGCCTACTGATGGGAAAATTCTTGAAACGCCAAATTGTCCAGAAGAGAAATTTTATGCCGAAACATACCACTGGAAAATTATTGAAGCATTAAAAAAACTGAACTATGATTTTGACACGGCAAGTGATATTGAATATCTGTTAAAAAATTATGACAAATATCAATTAGTATGGTCTGTATACAACAGATTAGGATTTCGTAATAGTGAAATATTTGTTCAATCTCTATGTGAATATTTGGGAATAAGATATATTGGAGCTGCACCTAATGTCCGTGCACTTGTTGAAGATAAAAGTATGTCCAAGCAATTAGCTGAACACCTTGGAATTAAAACAGCGAATTGGGTAGTAGCATCAAAGGAGTATCCACTATGCAAAATAGCACCCTTTCCTGGAAAATATTTTGTAAAACCCCGTTTTGGAAGTGCTTCAATAGGTATTGATGAGGAATCTTTATGTGAAACTTGGGAGGAGGTTATTAACAAAAGCAAATTATATTTTGCTCAAAATATAGATGTTATTGTAGAACAATATATTACCGGCATTTGTTATGGAGTTTCACTACTCAATACGCAAGAAAGAAAACCATTAGTTGCCATTCCTCATTATACTATTTCTGACAAGACCGGAAATATTATGACGTATTCTCAAAAACGTTTCGCGCAAAAAGGAATGAAGCGTTATATCAGTAATAATGAGAGTATTAACAAACAACTTGAATATCTTGCTCAAAAGTATTTTGAGGAAATGCAACCATGTGACTATGCCCGCATTGACTTTATATTGGAAAAAAATAGTTTAACACCGTATTTTCTGGAAGTAAATGTTCTCATGAATCTCGGCATTCATGGCGGTTTTGTAGAAAGTTTTTTACATAGTCATTTTCAAACGTATGAAGATTTAATAAATCATATCGTAAAACTAGGGCTTTCGAAAATTGATAATAATAATTTAGCATCAAATCCATGATAAAAAATGTATCCTGGTAAAAATAGTTTTTTCCAGTCCTTTTCTTCGTACTTTTGTTTTTTATTAAACCTACGTGTATAATAGGAGAATAGTTTTTCGGCATATTTTGTGTCACCGCG
>ULYX01040289.1_pt1 | contig 9985 bp, 7 predicted proteins | sample 1962591 | NCBI WGS metagenome assembly ULYX01 (sample SAMEA4835874, study PRJEB28245) | human gut metagenome | biome: gut microbiome; material: fecal sample | place: Denmark | collected 2008
TAAGGTAAGAACCAGTCATGGAAACAGTAATCTTTCCAAGTATGCAAAGAAAGGAATTACTTTGATTGGAGATGGTGCTGCAATAGGACCTTATATGTATGATTTAATGCTGAGCAAAGCGGAGCTGTTTTTACCGGAATGTTTTGAATGGCTGTTATTACATTCACCTGTATTTGCGGAAAACAAAGAGGTGCAGGAGCAGCTTGCTCATACATCACAAGCTTGCCGATCTTTCCCAGTATTTCACAGAAGATGAGCTGTCTAAATATGTAGATTCCTACATTCAGGAAGGCTACTTTAACCAGGATGGAGCCCTGTATCTTTTCCCTGTGGCCAAATCCACTGAGATCACTATGCTCAACAAGACCGACTGGGAGCCCTTTGCAGAGGCTGCTGGAACTACTGTAGATGAGCTTGCCACCACAGAGGGAATTGTCCAGGTGGCGCAGCGGTATTATGAGTGGAAGGACGCGCAGACCCCGGATGTCCCGGCCGATGGAAAAGCCTTTTACGGCAGAGACTCTATGTCAAATTATTTTCTTATCAGCATGAAGCAGATGGGTAAGGAACTGTTTGAAGTAAAAGACGGCAAAGTAACCCTTAACACAGACAAGGAATTGGTTCGCCGTATCTGGGATAATTATTACGTGCCGTTTATGAAAGGCTATTTTGCTTCATTGGGAAAATTCCGTTCAGATGATGTGAAAACAGGAGATGTTATCGCTTATACTGGTTCTACTTCATCTGCAGTGTACTTCCCGGATTCTGTAGAGACAGAAGACAGCAGCTATCCAATTTTTCCAGAAAACCTGTTTTTATACTCCTGGAAATTTTGCAAATGGTTACAGTACCTGTAAAATTCTGGATTATTCTCTGTCTGACAAAGCAAAAGCTGATAAAGCAGTTCTGGAAGAAGCTGTTGCAGGCGGTCAGAGTAAAGAAGAGGCACTGGCGCAGTATCTCACCGATGAGAATTTCGAGAGCTGGTATGAGGAATTCTGCAATAGTTTAAATGCAGCAGCAAACTCATAACCATGAGATGTGATGGAAAGGCGGTGAGACGGACTGTGAAGCGGAATCCGTACAAGCATGGAGGACACGGTGATTGGCCTGGACAGCCACACTGTAGAGAACCGCAAGGTAGTCCTGGAAAATGACATGATCGAGCAGTGGAGCAGCGTAAATAAAGAAAGTGACGGGCTTTATGCTGCACTGGCCAGGCTCCTGGATGAACATGAGATGGATATTCAGGGATTTCTGGGTTCTGACGATGTGCAGGAGGAATATCTGGAAGCTGTTTTCTATGATATGGTAGAGGTTTTGCAGTACAATTCCACTTCAGGAATCTTCCTGGTGCTGGGAAATGATAAATCCACGGAGGAAGAATGCGAATACAATGGTTTCTGGGTGCGGGATTCTGACCCAATGACCAAAACGGCTTCTTACGCAGATCTGCAGATGGAGCGCGGAAGCAAGAAGCTTTCCCAGAGTATGTCCATTTCACTGGACACTCCGTGGCGTACAGATTTTCGGTTCCAGGGAAATGGAAACCGAAGTGCAGATGACTTTTTCTATCAGCCGTACGTGACTGCAGGGGATTATGTGGATGCTAATATTAACATGGCAAATCTGGGATACTGGTCCAAGCCATTTATTCTGGAAGACGAACGCCTGAAAGAAATGACTCTTTCTTCCATTGCACTGAACCTGTTTGACAGGGAAGGAAATACTTCGGTAGTGCTGGATATCCTGGCGTTGAAACTGCAGCAGCTTCTTCTGACCGGGGAAACAATGGAAAACGAGCCGCTGATCCATCCTTTTGCCAATGAGAACCAGGATCTTGTATTCCATATGGCAGACAATGGACAGTACTCTGGAAGTATTGTATTTCGCCAGATTGACACGGCTGTCCTTGAGAAAAAAGAGGAACGCAAGTGTCTGGAAGAGATCAGCGCCATTATCCAGAACCGCATAAATCTGGAGCGTCACGACCTTTCTGCAAAAGCCAAATTGGATTTCCTTGCCCGTATGTCACACGAGATCCGAACGCCAATGAATGGAATCATCGGTATGACGGAGATTGCCCTGAAGGAAGGTCAGACTGAGGCACAGAGAATGGATTGCCTGAAAAAAATCCAGCACTCTTCCGCATATCTTCTTGGCCTGATCAACGACATTCTGGATATGTCCAAAATTGAAAGCGGAAAGATGCGTCTGGTGGAGGAAAAATGCAACCTTCTGGAACTGGTTCAGGGGCTGCAGCCGCTGCTGGAATCCAAGATCAAAGAGAAGCAGCTTCAGCTTTAACATCAGGCTGCGCCCGGTAAGCCCGGATGAGAGAAAGGAAGCTGTGCCGGAAAAGGCCCTTCTTTTCCCGGGAAAACGGATTCTGGTAGCAGAGGACAATGATCTGAATATGGAGATCATCTGCACCATTCTGGAAGAGTACCAGATTATCACCGAGCAGGCTGCCAACGGCAAGGAGGCTGTTCAGTGCATGGAACATTCAGAATCTGGGCGAGCTGTTGGGGCGTTTCCTGATATCCGTTGTAAGCCCAGGAGAAATAAACATTATACAGAGCACCTGCAAAGGCGGACAGCCGGTAATACTGGCTGGCATCCTGGCAGGTGCTTTTCCATTTCCAGATAATGTATCTGGTAAGGTATTCCAGGAAAATATTGCCGAAGCCGCAGTGGATAAGACCGTCAAAAAAGTCCCGGTACTGGTACCAATATTCGAAGCAGTGGATCATGTGGGCGCGGTCATAGTAGATTCCCTGCAGATTCTGCTTGCGGTCCTCTTCCTGATATTTCTGCAGAATGTCTTTCAAATGGGAAGAAAACACTTCCTCTTTGGTGGAGAAATTCCGGTAAAACGCCATTCGGGAAACGCCTGCCAGCTGGGTAAGCTCCGTTATGGTAATGGTGGACAGCGGCTTTTCTTTAATCAGGGTGAGAAGGGCATTTACGATTTTCTCACGGGTCTGCTGGTTGGGTGTGTTTTTTGAAGATTTCTGTTTTTCCATGGTGAAGCTCCTGTTAAAAATAACTCTGTAGTACGGATGCAAAAAGCAGCTTGTGTTACAAAGAGTAACGTTTTTAATAAGGGTTAGTATAACGTGAATTTGCGGGTGAGGCAAGGAGATTTTTGCGTGTTCTGGAGCAGTGGGAACTAAAAAATGTACATCTTGCGCAATAAAATGACAGTTTATGATAACCCCGTCTTTTTCAGGCGGGGGTGTGCTATAGTAAACTCAGAAAAATGGAGTGAAACAGAAACAACAGAAAGGGAGATTTTACAGGAAATGAAGTATCAGAATATTATAGAGAACATGACCCTGAAAGAAAAAGCCGCGTTCCTTAGCGGAAAAAGCGAGTGGCAGACAAGGGAATTTCCAAGACTGGACATTCCGGCAATCTTCTGTTCAGACGGACCAAACGGTGTGCGTAAGCAGGCTGGCGCAGGAGACCATCTGGGAATCAACCCGTCCGTTCCGGCAACCTGTTTTCCAACAGCAGCAACCATGGCAAACAGCTGGGATGAAGAACTGGAGCAGAAGGTAGGAGTTGCACTTGGAGAAGAGTCCATGGAAGAGGAAGTAAACGTTCTTCTCGGACCGGGACTGAACATTAAAAGAAATCCTCTTTGCGGACGTAACTTCGAGTATTTTTCCGAGGATCCTTATCTTTCCGGAAAAATGGCGGCAGCATTTATCCGCGGCGTACAGAGCACTGGTGCAGCAGCGTGTGCAAAACATTTCGCAGTAAACAGCCAGGAGCTTCGCCGTATGGCTATGAATGCGGTTGTAGATGAGCGAACACTTCGTGAGATTTACCTTACAGGCTTTGAAATTGCCATTAAAGAGGGCAATGCCAAAACCGTAATGAGCAGCTACAACGAGGTAAACGGCGTTTATGCCAACGAGAATGAGCATCTTCTGAAGGATATTCTCCGTGACGAGTGGGGGTTTGACGGCTCTGTTATCACAGACTGGGGCGCGTCCAACGATCATTCCCTTGGTGTGAAAAACGGTTCCACTCTGGAAATGCCTACCCCAGGTCTTGACGCAGCAAGAGAGCTGATTGCAAGCGTAGAGAGCGGAAAGATCAGCGAGAAGGATATTGACGAGCGTGTAGATGAGCTTCTTGATCTGGTACTTACTACAACAGAGAATGCAAAGCATTACAAAAAAGCGGCAGACAAAAAAGCATTGCATGAAGAGCATCATAAGCTGGCACGCCGGGCATGTGAGGAAAGTGCTGTTCTTCTGAAAAATGAAGGCGGAATCCTTCCAGTTGGGGAGAAGGTTCAGGCAGCCGTGATCGGTGATTTCGCATTCGAGCCAAGATACCAGGGTGCCGGTTCCTCCATGGTAAACTCCACAAAAGTGGATTCCATTAAGGACATGCTGGAGTCCAGCGGAATTTCCGTAACCGGAATCGTTCACGGATATCAGCGTGACGGCAAGGAAGACGAAGCCATGAAAAAAGAGGCTGTGGATCTTGCACGCCGTTCCGATGTGGTCCTGTTCTTCTTCGGACTGAATGAGAAGAGCGAGACAGAAGGTCTTGACCGTAAGCACCTTCGCATTCCTCAGAACCAGATTAACCTGATCCAGGAGCTTGCAAAAGCAAACGCCAACATGATCGGTATTATCAGTGCTGGCTCGGTCATTGAAATGCCATGGCATCACCATTTCAAGGCGCTGCTTCACACAGCACTGATGGGACAGGCTGGTGCAGGCGCGGTTCTGGACATTCTTTCCGGTAAGATCAATCCGTCCGGAAAGCTGGCAGAAACCTATATCAAGAAATATGAAGATACTCCTTCCTACAATTATTATCCGTCTCAGGAGCGCAATTCTGAGTACAGAGAGGGAATCTATGTAGGATACCGTTATTTTGACACTGCAGGAGTTCCAGTAAATTATCCATTTGGATATGGACTTTCCTATACTACCTTCGAGTATGAAAATCTGCAGGTAAAACCGGATGGCGTTACCTTTACTATCCGCAACACTGGAAAATACGACGGTGCAGAAATCGCACAGCTTTATGTAGGACTTCCGGGAGCAAAGGTTTTCCGTCCGGTAAAAGAGCTGAAGGGCTTCACAAAAGTGTTCTTAAAGACTGGCGAAGAGAAGACCGTTACCATTAAATTCGATGACAAAACATTCCGCTACTGGAATATGAAAACAAACAAATGGGAAGTGGAAGGCGGCGTTTACAGCATTATGATCGGTGCAAGCTGCGCAGATATCCGTCTTCAGGATACACTTGCTATTATCGGAACCACTGAGATAATGCCATATTATACCAATCGCGTTGCTTCTTATATGGACGGAAAAATCCAGAAGGTTGGAAACGAAGAATTCGAGACCATTCTGGGACATTCCATTCCAGACGGAAGCTGGAGCGGAGAGCTTGGCATGAACGATGCCCTCTGCCAGATGTATTATGCAAAGAGCGGAATTGCCCGTTTCATCTGCAAGAAGCTGGGCGAAAAACTGAAGAAGAGCGAAGCTGCCGGAGTTCCGGATCTGAATACTCTGTTCCAGTACAACATGCCTTTCCGTGCCATCGCGAAGATGACAGGCGGCATGGTTTCCATGGAAATGGTGGAAGGTCTTGTAAGAGTAGTAAACGGCCACTTCAGCGGACTTGGAAAAGTGATCAGCGGATTTTTCAGAAACCAGAAGCTGAACAAGCAGTATGAGAAAGACCTGGAAGAGCAGAAATAAGAAATCATACAGACAGAAAAATAAAGAATAAGGAGTATTATCATGGGAAAAATCAAACAGTTAATCGCAGACCATCCGAATATCTGGGAGTTCATTAAATTCAACGTATTATCAAACTGCGCAACCATCACAAACTTTATCATTATGTGGCTGTGCACAGGCTTTATCTTCAAAAGCTTTGCAAACACACCATTTAAATTCCTGGTGTTCAACTACGCAGACAACATTGAGTCCAACCTTGGATTATGCGGATTCTTAAGCTTTTTGGTTGCGACTGCAGCAGCACAGACCGTAAACTTTTTCGTACAGAAGAACCTGGTTTTCAAATCTAATGCAGCGTTTGAAAAAGCAGTTCCGAAATACATTATACTTGCTGTTGTGCTAGTACTTGTTTCCGCAGCACTTCCGGCTTACAGCCAGAGCTTTTTCATTAACATCGGAATTTCCGAAGCACTTGCACCAACTCTTGCAAACGTGCTGAACATTCTGGTTCAGGTAGTTCTCAGCTACCCAACCATGAAATTCTGGATCATGCCAAACAAGTAAAAATTGGTTGCTATTCTTGCCCGATATAGTGACAGGCCAAAACCCGGATTGCCTTGCAGTCCGGGTTTTTAAATGGTAAGATAAAACAGGATTTAACAAATTAAACACATTTTTCCCACAAAGAGAACACAAATTGTCTCTATACTGTGAACTATCAAATGAAAGAGGTAATTGTTCAGTACCTTCACAATTACCGCTCCGCGATGCACAGAAATCATGCAAAGCATGATTTCGCGCCGCAATTCTCGGGTTTTCTGTGAACTACGTTCACAAAAAACACCTCGCGGAATAGTAACTGCAGAATAGTTACTGAAAGAAAACATAACAGAGTTTCTAAAGGAGGCTTTTATCATGAAGAATAGAAATGAAGAATTAAAGAGAAAACTGAAAAAGGCAGCAAGCATTAGTCTTTGCGCAGTACTGGCAGGTGGTCTTGCAGCAGGAACATATACAGGAGGGAACTATCTGACAGGTTATGAGCAGAGCGTACAGGCAGCTAGCAAGGAGCAGATTACATTACTGAAATCCGACAAGGAATCAGATGATTCCGATTCCAAGGAAGAAAGTACAGCAAAGGGAAGCCTGGATGTATCTGATATTGTAGAAGAGACAATGCCAAGCATTGTTTCCATTACAACTAAATCTGTAGAAGAGGTTCAGAGCTACTATGGAATGTTTGGTCAGTACGGTGCTTATTCTCCTGAGCAGAGAGAGGTTCAGGGAAGCGGTTCCGGTATCATCATTGGTAAGAATGATACAGAGCTTCTGATTGCGACCAACTACCATGTAGTAGATGGTGCAGAGACATTATCCGTTGGTTTCTGCGACAGTACAGCATGCGAAGCTAAGGTAAAAGGTTATGACAGCGAGAAAGACCTTGCAGTTGTTGCAGTTTCCCTGGACGATATTGACAGCGACACAATGAATGCAATTTCCATCGCAACAATTGGTAATTCAGATAACCTGAAGGTTGGTGAGCAGGTTGTTGCAATCGGTAATGCCCTTGGTTATGGCCAGTCCGTAACAACCGGTATTGTAAGTGCTAAAAACCGTCAGCTGAATTCTGATGATACGGTTGGTGATTATGACAGCGACAGCAATTCCGCTACCAATCTGATCCAGACAGATGCAGCAATCAATCCTGGCAACAGCGGCGGTGCTCTTCTGAACATGAACGGTGAGGTTGTTGGTATCAACTCTGCAAAGCTTGCTTCCACAGAGGTTGAGGGTATTGGTTATGCAATCGCAATTTCTGATGTAACAGATACTATTGAGAGTCTGATGAATGAGGAGACCAGAGATAAGGTTGAGGATCACGGTGTTCTTGGAATCACAGTTCAGACTGTTGACAGTGCGGTAACGGAAGCTTACGGTGTTCCGGAAGGCGTGCTGGTAAGAGAGGTTACTGAGGGCGGTGAAGCAGATGATGCTGGTATCGAAGCAAGATCCATCATTACCAAGTTCGCAGGCAAGACCGTAACTACCAAAGAACAGCTGGTTGATTTCCTTTCCTACTACGAGCCAGGCGAGGATGTTGAGCTTACCATTGAAGTTCCAGACGGAAAAGAATACAAAGAAGAGACTGTTACCGTAACTCTTGGCAAGAGCGAGGATACACAGAATGCAGACTCCAAGGATTCCCAGAATCAGGATGGTGCAACCGATGAGGACGGAAATCTCTTAGAAGACTGGCAGAACAATGAAGGCGGTGCCGGACTTCAGTATGGCGAAGGCTGGAACTAAAGAACAAAAATAAAATACAGTTTGAATTTGGAATTCAAGACTGATTCCGGGTTTGGATTTGAAACTGCAGAGACTCATCTATAACAGGTGGGTCTCTTTTTTTTGCGCCTTTTGCGCTCAAAGAATCCATTGCATATCCTGACGTAAAACGGTATAATTATTGAATCACGTAATGTAGAAAAGTGTAGAAAAGAGTCGATTTGATGAACAAAGAAATTTCTCTGGTTTTTGATATAGATGACACGCTGTACAGCCAGATGGAACCGTTGCTTACGGCGTGTGAATTTAGTCTTGGAAGAGCGCTGCCGGATCCGGAGCTGTTTTACCGGATCTTTGGGAAAAGAAGCGCGGAAATGTTTCTGTTCAGCGAGAGCGGACAGGTTTCTATCCACGAGTCCAGGCTGTACAGAATTGAGAACACCATGAAGGATATGGGTATCCCTTTTACCCGGGAACAGGCGGAAGTTTTTCAGGCAAGATATAAAGAAAATCAGTCTCATCTTCATGTGTCCGATATCCTTGCGGGAATGTTAGATACATGCCAGGAAGCCGGCGTGAAAATGGGGGTGATCACCAACGGCCCTTTTGCCCACCAGGTGCAGAAGTTTCATACATTGGGACTGGACAAATGGTTTACAGAGGATCAGCTGATCGTATCCGCTGGCGTAGGCGTAGCTAAGCCTGATGTGCAGATTTTCCGGATAGCAGAAGAGAAGTGGGGAATGAATCCTGCCAATACCTATATGGTGGGAGACTCTCTGGAGAATGATATTACGGGGGCCAAAAATGCCGGCTGGAAAACCATCTGGATGAATCACCACAGATATACAGTATCACCTGGTATGGCAGAACCGGATTACATCGCATATACAGAAGAAGAACTAAGAAAATTAGTAGAAAAATTAATCTGAATTCTATTTTTGCGTGTATGTTAGGCGAACTAAAGATAGACAAATAACGTTTGGTTGATTATAATAAACATATTAGTAAATTAGATGATGCCATCTGATTTGCAGCTGGCGCTGACCGTATAGCCCGGTAGTGACTGTGGCTGTGCGGTCATTTTTTTGCATCACAGGCTTCACGATGAAGAGGAAGATAAAATATGGATTCAGATTACAAAATTACAATGGAACAGGCAGAAACAGAAATGGCCTGTTATCGCAAGGTTTTCGATGATGTGCGGCTTTACGACGAAGCGGCCGTAGACGCATTGAAAAAAGAGGATGATTGTGGAGAGGAACAGCATCCCACGCACCAGTGCATGGGACATGTGGCCGTGGATGCTTTTTACAAAAAAGAAGAGTTATCCAAGCTGGAGTTCATCGGTGATGATATTTACCAGATCATGGCGAAATATCTGGAGATTGACGGCAAGCCATATGTGATGGAACTGCTCAAATCCATGGATAAGAATTACCTGGTTGCACAGGGCGACCGTGACCGCCTGATCCGCAGTCTTTCCGGCTACAATGAACGGCTGTACAGTGATGTGCTGACCAAGGTTTATAACAGACGCTATTTCGAAGAAGAACTGAAGAACCAGAAGGGTCCTGCCGGAATTGCAATGATCGATCTGGACGACTTCAAGCTGCATAATGATACATATGGACACAAGGCAGGCGATATGGCCCTTGCCACAGTAACCCAGGTGATCTCCAGATACATTCGTAAGACCGATATTCTGGTTCGTTACGGCGGGGATGAATTTCTTCTGATCATTCCCAATGTGAAAGAGGCAGAGTTTACCCACAGACTGCAGGAGATTCTGGACAGGATCCATGCAGCTACCATACCGGGATATGCCAGAATCCAGCTCTCTGTAAGCATTGGAGGTACCATTGCCAGTGCGGATGAGACCATTGAAAGTGTTGTGGGAAGAGCGGACCGCTTTATGTATCAGGCGAAGACACATAAGAACCTGGTAGTGACAGAGACGAATGAAATAAGAAATC
>ULYX01049253.1_pt1 | contig 9955 bp, 7 predicted proteins | sample 1962591 | NCBI WGS metagenome assembly ULYX01 (sample SAMEA4835874, study PRJEB28245) | human gut metagenome | biome: gut microbiome; material: fecal sample | place: Denmark | collected 2008
AGCAGGCTCTAAAATACATCAAAGCTTTAAAGATCACAAGTGTCCGAATGCGTCCGCCTTGAACCATATCTATCTTATATTCAAATAAACATCCTCCCTTGTATGGAATCCCCCGTCAATAATCACCTCATCCATATTCTCCGCCGTCACCGCAATAGGATCAATCTTATAATAAGGAATCTCATACGTACCGTCATTAAACGTCTCTTCCGCTTTATACTCCCCGGAACCAGATGTAATATCCTCCCCATTTCCAAGAGCCACCGCAAACTCCGCCGCCGTATTCGCCTCCTGCTCAATAGGTTTGTAAACCGTCATCTCCTGGGTGCCTTCCACAATTCTCTGACAGGCCGCCAGATCCGCATCCTGCGCAACCACAGCCACCTTTCCAGCCAGCCGGTTCTCCGACAAAACCTTCACCGCCTGACTGGCCAGATCATCATTTCCGCACATTACACCCACAATATCCCTGGTTACTTCCAGTCCCTTGTTCACATGATTCCCAGCCAGTTCCGCCAGCCAGTTATCACAGTAGCCAGTATAAACAACATTCAGATTGCTTCCCTCCAGAGCTTTGTTAAACCCTCGCACAACTTCATCCACATTTTTATCTGTAGGAGAACCATTAATCGCAAAAATATTTCCCCCGTCAGGACAAGCCTGCATCAGCGCCTCGCCCATAAGAGTTCCCACCTTTTCATTATCAATGGTAATATACAGGTCTGCATTGATATTCCCCACTATACGGTCGTAACAGATCACATAAATCCCCTTATCCTTGGCTTCCTTCACCACATCATAAAGGGCATCTCCGTCAATAGGGATCACCACGATCACATCCATATTCTTCTTAATAAAATACTCAATCTGCGAAATCTGCTCTTCCACCACGCCCCCGGCAACCTGCACATTCACCTCTGCCCCAAGGCTCTGCGCTGTGGAAACAAACATATCCCGGTCCCGAAGCCACCGCTCGATTACAAAAGAATCAAAACTCAGTCCAATTTGCAGCTTGTCCTCTTCCTCTTTTTCCGTCTTTTCAGGCTCCCTTTGGGCGGTACCGCACCCAACTGTAAAAGCCAGCGCCAGAACCATGATCAGAAACGTCCATCTTCCCTTTTTCATTTTCCATACCTCGCCTTATATTCGCTTGGTGTCATATCCATCTGCTTCTTAAAAATCCTGCTGAAATAATTAGGATCCGAGTATCCGCTCTGAATTCCAGCTTCCTTCACGCTTATATTGGCATCCACCAGAAGCTCTTTTGCTCTCTCAATCCGCACTCTGGTCAGATACTCAATGAAATTTTCTCCTGTCTCATCCTTAAAAATCTTGCTGAAATAATAAGGACTGATATTCACCTGCCCGGAAACATCATCCAGGGAAATATCCTTGCTGTAATTTTCCTGAATATAAACCATGGCCTTCTTCACTGCTGAATTGGACTGATCCACCTTCTGGTCACGGATCGCACGGCACACATTCACCATTTTCTCCTGAAACCACTTATGAAGCTCTTCATAGGTGGAAAGAGACATTGCTGTATCCAGATAATCTCTGCGGTAACTGAATCCATAATTGATCGCCCCGCACTCAAATGCAATCTTCTCGCTCCAGATAATAAACTCCAGGATCTTCAGACGAATATTGTTCATATCCTGGGAATAATGCTCCACCATCCAGTCAAAGAAGAAATTCACCTCCTGAAGCATGCCTTCCTCATTTCCCTCCTCCAGGAAACGATACATCCGCTTCTCATTGTTGCCGGGAAATGCTTCATCATACACACCATTCTGGGAAAGATCCTCAATATGTATCACACGGCTGAGGCTGCCATTCAGCGCACGAAGAGCCTCGCGGTAAGAACGCTCCATCTCCGCCATCTCCCAGATTCTTCCGATTCCTACACGGAATTTAGCATCCAGACGGTTCTCCAGCCTTGCCACCAGCTCCCTGGCTTTTTCCACCAGATCAATACGGTCCTCATAAGGATTCTGGGAAATCTCGCAGGGAACTACCACAGGGATACGATTAGACATAATATTTCCTACCACACAGGGAAACGCGGATTTCACCACATCCCGAAATTCCGGATAAAAGCTCTGCGCCTTCACATTCATCCCAACCGGGCTCACCAGCCTGCCGTTCTCATAGCTCTGCCCAAACTGCACCACCATAACAAACCCCTGTGCATATGCAATATCCAGAAGCTGCTGGTAATAATCTGCTGCCTGCATCTCCTTCTGGAAAAGCAAAGCACTTACATAGCTTGACTCCACAACAGGAATTACCGTTTCCAGTTTTTCCTGAATTTTCAACAGATTGCTTCTCTGATCACGAACTTTATCCACCTTTGCCGTGGCTTCTTCCACAACGGAAATGATTTTTCCTTTTGAAATAGGCTTGGTAAGATACTTTTCCACACCAAGATCAATGGCATCTTTCGCATAATCAAATTTGTCATAGGCAGAAATCACGTAAAACAGGGCAGAATTGTTAAACTTGCGTATTTCCCTCATCGCCTGGATTCCGTTGATTCCCGGCATGTGAATGTCCATAAACACAATATCCGGGTGAAAGGTTTCCGCCTTCTCGATCACCACTCTTCCTGTTTTAGCTGTCTCCACAATGCATTTTTCTCCAAATTCAGCCAGGATTATGCCTTTAAAAGCCTCCAGCATAAGTCCCTCGTCATCTGCTATCAGAATACGGTACATATCTTCATGCTCCTCTTCGTTCTTGCTTACTCTTCCCCTTCATTTTCAACAGGCAGCGTAATATGCACGCTGGTTCCCTTTCCAAGGCCGTCACTTTCTATGATAAGAAGCCCTTTTTGCTTATAATACAGCTCCAGCCTGTCGATTACATTTCCTACCGCAATTCCTGTGGAATAACGGTCCTCCCCATTGTTCCGGGCCCTTCCCGCCATTACAGACTGAATCATTTCCGGTGTCATTCCGGCACCATTGTCGCTGACTGTGATTTCCAGATCTTCTCCGGCCTTATGGATGGACATTTTGATTTTTCCGGTTTCCATACAGTCATGAATGCCATGCTGAACTGCATTTTCCACCAGCGGCTGCAGGATCATGCTGGGAATCCGGAAATCACCGATTCCCTCATCCACATCCTTTTCGTAATGGATGTCCCCTGCAAACCTTACATTTAAAATATAAATATAGTTGTCAACTGCTTCCACTTCCTCAAAAAGCATGGCATCGTCTTCCATTTTCCGCACATTATACCGGAAAAAATCCGCCATTTTTTCCAGAAAAATGCCAGTCCTCTCTGCATCCTCCAGCATGGCAAGCTGTGCTCCTGCATTCAGGCAGTTAAAAAGAAAATGGGGATTGATCTGGGCCTGAAGGTATTTCAGCTGAGCCTCCTTCAGATGAGTTTCCATAAGAAGTTCCCGCTCCTTCATCTGGGCCTGCTTCTCCATGCTCTCCCTCTGCTGGGCAATGTGAATGCGGATGCTGTCCAGCATCTGGTTAAAGCTTCTTGTTACAACGCCGACCTCATCCTCACACACTACCGGCAGAACCGGCACATCCAGATTTCCCATTGCAACCTCATGAGCTGTATTGGAAAGCTGGGTCAGCGGCCGGATCATAGAGCGCACAACCAGTAAAATAATAACCACGCCCACTGCTGCCACAATAAAAATAACTACCAGTGCCAGGCGATACAGCACATCCATAGAGGACAGAAGGATCTGGTAATTCGCAGAGTTGGTTCGAAAGCGCAGATTATTTAGCTTGTAAATGTAAGAATTAATATATTCATACAGCTGAAGCTCTTTTTCATAGGAAGATTTATATTTCTCAATATTTCTTCCTCGCTTGGCCTGAACCGTCTCGTTTGTTTGATCCAGATAGCTCTCAGACATTTTGCGGATATTTTTCTCCAGCATTTTCACTTCGCTGTCCACATTGCGGTCATTGAGCCCGTCCAGAAGCTGTCTGTAATCCTGCTCATAGCGATAGTAATTTTCCAGGGCTTTGCTTCCCTTTGTATTCAGATATTCGTAAACGGTTCCCTCCAGTTTATTCAGGGACTCAGACAGGTCATTGATCGCTGTATTACTGGAAAAAACAGCGTCAATGCGGTCCACGCCCATGTGGATCTGCTCAAAAATAAAAAAATTAATGCATACTACAAAGATCATGACCAGAACCATGGCAGCACTTAACCTGGTCTGGATGGAATTCTGCATCGAAAGGCTTTCTTTTTGTTCTCTCATTGATTCGCCCCCGTTCTGTAGGTTCCCACATTTTTCCGGGTGATCACATTCTGACCTACGCTGTAATAGCTGCTGGTGTGTCCAAGGGAGGAATATTCCTCAAGGGCATTGATGCTGTATCTTCCGATTTCCTCCATATCAAGAGCGATTGCAGAAGAAATGATGCCTTTACTGATGGCATCCAGAATTACATCCGAATAGTAGAAGCCAACAACATCCACGTTGCCTACCTGGTTATAATCGATAAGTGCCTGGTAAACACATTCTGTCACAACCTCATCCATGCAGACCAGCACGTCCGGAAGCGTATTTCCATTTACAAAAATGTCCCTTACAAATTCTTCTGTATCAAAATCAGAGCTGTTGTCAATGCTGTACTCGGAAATATTCACAGACTGATAGCCCTGCTTTTTTTCTTCCAGTTCTTTTTTGATCTGATAATAGACCAGATTAGTCTCCTGGGTTTTGGACTGGGAATTGGACAAAAGAAGCACCTGAGTGGTCTCATGCTCTTTCAAAAGTCCCAGGATCTGCTCAGTGTAGGCATTTCCAAGCTGGTAGCTGTTCAGGCCTACAAAGCTGATCCTTGCGCTGGAAGAGTCATCGGTCAGCACAGTTACAACCGGAATATTCTGGTCCATTGCTTCCTGAATCAGTTCCTGTTCTTCTGCGCTTCCGTCCGCTTCCAGAATGATCCCATCCACCTTGGAGGCGATTCCGATCCGCAGATAATCCGCTTTTGTATAAGTGGACTCTCTTTGGGGCGCGATCAGCTCTACATATGCATCTGCATCCCTGGCTGCCTCGCTGGCGCTCTCGTAGATGGAATCCCACATCAGGGTATTCTCCTCTCCGGAAATCATCAGATAATGTTTTTCATAGCCTGCTGCCCCTTCCCCTTCTCCCAGGTCTACCTGATCCAGAGTTTTCTGGAAATAAATCCAGATTCCGGACAGAAACAGCATGCATCCTGCCAGAACAAAAAAGACAGTCAGTGTGGATTTTTTCATAATTTTACAGTTTCCTTTTCTAAGATACTATAAGTTTAACATATTTACTTAATATGTGCAAAAAGGACCATTGCATTTTCTGCAACAGCCCTTTGCATTTACAACTGCCTGATACAGCAGCTTTTCACTTATTTTGATTTAGTTGGATTTTCTGTTGGAAATAACATCAAATACAACTGCGATCAGAAGTACGGCACCTTTTACTACGTACTGCCAGGAATCACCGATACCCATGATAGACATACCCATGTTGATAACACCAAGGAGAAGAGCACCGATTACAACACCGCCTACAGTACCGCTTCCGCCGTATGCAGAAGCACCGCCGATGAAGCAGGAACCGATTGCATCCATCTCGAAGGAAGTACCTGTACTACCATTTACAGAACCTACACGTGCTGCGCAGAGAAGACCTGCAAGTCCGGCAAGTAAGCCCATATTTGCGTATGCAATAAAGTAAACCTTGTTTGTATCAATACCGGAAAGCTGTGTAGCTTTCTCGTTGCCGCCGATTGCGTAGAAGTAACGTCCAAATGCGGTCTTGGATGTGATGAAGTTGTAGATCATGCAGATTGCAACTACCCATACAAGCATTACGGAGAAACCTTTGTACTGGTACAGTTTGTAGCAGTACCACAGAATAACAACTGCGATTACGGCTGCTCTGCTGTAATCAGAAGCTGCTGTGTTCTGGCGATAGCCTTTTTTCGCTTTGTTTGCTCTGGATTTCATAGTGGAGAAAATAACGTAGCATGCAATGATCACACCAACGATCAGAGCGGAATATTTCTTTCCATCATCAAGTCCTGGAATGTTGATATAAGAAGTAAATACATTCAGGAAAGATTTGTTCTGGATGGATACGGTTTTGTTGTCCAGTACCAGGCGGCCGAATCCACGGAAAATGAACATACCAGCAAGTGTTGTGATAAATGGAGGAATTCTCTTATAACCAATCCAGTAACCCTGCCAAACACCAACCAGAAGGCCGATTACCAGACAGAGGATAATGGTAAGTAATGGGTTAAATCCCTTGCTGCCAATGAGAACAGCTGCAACACCGCCTACAAAACAGATAACAGATCCAACGGAAAGATCGATGTTACCACCAGTTAAGATACAAAGCAGCATACCACATGCAAGAACCAGTACGTATCCGTTCTGGAGCATAAGGTTTGACATGTTCTGTGCATAAAGAAGTCTTCCATCAGTAAGAACACAGAACAGGATAAATACGATCACAAGCGCAATGACCATCGTATATTTTCTAAAAAAATCCTTTATTTTGGAATTCATATCGTTTTCCCCCTTGATTATTTCTTCTGATTCTGCATGATATGTGCCATGATGCCTTCCTGGGTTGCCTCTTTCGCATCCAGTTCTCCAGCCATCTTGCCTTCATTCATAATATAAATTCGGTCACACATACCAAGGATTTCAGGCATTTCAGAGGAAATCATGATTACAGATTTTCCCTCTTCTACCATCTGATTGATCAGACAGTAAATATCATATTTCGCACCTACATCAATTCCTCGGGTAGGTTCGTCCAGAATCAGAATATCCGGTTCTGTAAACATCCACTTTCCAAGAAGGGCTTTCTGCTGGTTACCACCGGACAGATTGCCGATACGCTGCTCGTTGGAAGGTGTCTTGGTTCCCATTTCTTCTGTCATCTTTTCTGCAAGCTGTACTTCAAGGTCGGTATTGATGATTCCCCTGTCACAGACTTTGGAAAGACGGGCCAGAGTGGTGTTGAAACGGATGGACTCATCAAGGATCAGTCCGTTTGTTTTACGGTCCTCAGTTACATATGCAAGACCATGCTGGATGGCTGCCCGAGGATCCTTAAGATCTACTTTTTCACCCTTTATATACAATTCTCCGGTAATTGCACTGCCATAGCTCTTACCGAAAATGGACATTGCCAGCTCTGTACGGCCTGCACCCTGCAGTCCTGAGAAACCAACAACCTCACCTTTATGTACTTTAAAGGAAATATTGTCGTCTACAATTTTTTCCGGATACAGAGGATGATGAACAGTCCAGTTCTTTACCTCAAGCATCACGTCCTTGCTTACATTGTGCTCGCGTTTCGGATAACGGTCTTCCATAGGACGGCCAACCATTCCTTTGATGATTCGGTCCTCACTTAAGTCATCCACGCCTTTTGTAAGTGTCTCGATCGTACTTCCGTCTCGAAGAATGGTACAACGGTCTGCACAGTAAATAATCTCATTCAGTTTGTGTGTGATAATAATGGATGTCAGTCCCTGCTTCTTGAATTCCATAAGCAGATCCAGAAGCATTTTTGCATCTTCATCATTCAGGGATGAAGTAGGCTCATCCAGGATGAGCAGTTTTACTTTTTTGGAAAATGCTTTCGCAATTTCAACCAGCTGCTGTTTGCCGGTTCCAATATCTTTAATTAAGGTCTGGGCAGATTCGTGAAGCCCTACCTGAGCCATGTGTTTTTCTGCTTCACTGTAGGTTCTGTCCCAGTCGATGGCTCCTCTTTTATTTTTGATCTCGTTTCCGAGAAACATGTTTTCACCGATGGAAAGCAGTGGGATTAATGCAAGTTCCTGATGAATAATAACGATACCTTTTGCCTCGCTGTCATTAAGCTTTTTAAACTTACATTCTTCACCTTCATAGGTAACCGTTCCAGTATAGCTGCCGTATGGATACTGACCACTTAATACGTTCATCAATGTGGACTTTCCCGCACCGTTCTCACCGATCAGCGCATGAATCTCTCCACGCTGAACTTCAAGGTTAACGTTATCCAAAGCTTTGACACCGGGGAATTCCTTCGTAATGTGTTCCATTACTAAAATATTATCAGCCAAAATGGCGCCCCCTTTCCCATAAAGCAGGCGGGGCTTTTCACCCCGCCCACATTTACAACATTACTGTTCTTTTTGTGAGCAGTAACTTTTATTTGTATGACGTTCTCTCAGTTCACTTAGTTTGCCGGATGAAGATATCCGTCGTCGTCCATTGTGTAGTATCCAGGATCAACAAGTGCTTCCTGAAGGTTGTCTTTTGTTACAACTGTTGGAACCAGAAGGAAGGATGGGCATTTGTTGCCTTCAGATGTCTCATAGGACTCTGTGTCATAAGTACAATCGAAATCCCAGCCGGAAGCCTCGATCAGAGACTCATCAACGGTATCACCAGCCAGCATTGCTTTTGCCAGGTCAAGTGTTACTACTGCTTCGTTAGCAACTGCTTTGTAAACGGTCATGGACTGTTTTCCATCAACGATGTTTGCAAGGTTCGCTTCGTCACCATCCTGTCCTGTAATAAGAACAGTATTGCTTCCAGCATAGTCAGACTCAATTGCCTGTGTTACACCAAGTGCTGTGGAGTCGTTGGAGCAAAGTGCTACGTCAAGCTGTGTTCCGTCTGCATAGTAGGATGCCAGAATGTTCTGCATTCTTTCAAGGGCTGTCTGTGTATCCCATGCAGGTGTTGCAACAGAATCGAAGTCTGTCTGTCCGGAAACTACATTTAAGGTTCCTGCATCGATGTATGGTTTTAACACATCAAATGCACCGTTGAAGAAGTAGCCTGCATTGTTGTCAGCAGGATCACCAGCTGTAAACTCGATATTGTATGTCTTATCGCCGGCATTTTCAAGATCCAGAGTGTCTACAACGTACTGTCCCTGAAGGGTACCAACTGTGTAGTTATCAAAGGATACATAATAGGAAACAGCGTCGGATTTGATCAGACGGTCATAGGAAATAACCGGGATCCCTGCTTCTGCAGCTTCATCCATAACTGTGTTAAGAGCCTCACCATCAATAGCAGCTACTACTAACAGGTTTACTCCGTCAGAAATCAGGTTCTGGATATCGTTTACCTGACGGTCTGTCTCGTTGTCAGAGTAGGTAAGCTCTACTTCGTATCCAGCGTCTTCGAACTGTTTCTGCAGATAGGAACCATCACGATTCCAACGTTCCAGAGACTGTGTAGGCATTGAAATACCAATCTTTCCGCCTGCTTCTGCATCTTCTGCAAATACCGGAACTGTGAATGCGCTCATTGCCATTGCTGCTACCATTGCCATTGCTACTTTTCTCTTCATGAAAAAACCTCCCGTATCATTTTTATTTGCTATGTCGTATAGCTTTTTGATGGGATTATAATATCATACAGGCAGTTTGTGTAAAATGGACTAATTTTGGATTGCTCTTTCAATTTTTGTGTTGGTATGTGCACATTTTTGCGCTGGACTGGATATTTTTGTTGTAGGATAGTACTAGATTGTAATTATGTGCTATTGACATTTTTGAGATGTGAAGGGGTGGATTAGTTAATCAAGGCGGACGCTTTCCCCCAGGTGTGCCGGGACAGACAATGACGAATTTCGGGATTTGGCTCCGTCGCCTATTGATTTAACTTAAACTTGTTAGTAACCAGTGAGTTTGCAATGTATATTCGTGAGCAGGTCATTTCAGGAGCGATCTTAACGGAGACGAGATCCACTGTCTACGGAGACTTAGCATCGAAGGCTCTCCTGAGATACTTAGCCGCAGTTGACAGTTAGCTTGGCGGAGTATTGCGACGACCTGCGATGAATATACATTGTGAACTCACGTCCGGGTAACGACGCTACTTCACTAATCTACCCTATAGTAAATCCATCCGCATCAATCAAAAAACTGTATTCCCATAAGAGTCAGTCCCTGGG
>ULYX01018140.1_pt1 | contig 9922 bp, 8 predicted proteins | sample 1962591 | NCBI WGS metagenome assembly ULYX01 (sample SAMEA4835874, study PRJEB28245) | human gut metagenome | biome: gut microbiome; material: fecal sample | place: Denmark | collected 2008
GAAGGAATGGATAGGCTCGTAGATGACTAAGATGAAGATATCCCGCCGTGTATAAGTGGTATCATGGATATGCAGGTTGTGTGCTGCGTTTGGAAATAGACAGAATATGAGGAAGGTATGAAAGTCGAGATGCGACTGATGCTAGAGTCTCGGTATATAGTTTATGTCGAAAATTAAAAATGCCTTATTGTGAGTGTAATACACACAGTGGGGCGGTCAATCAGTCATTCTCCTCTGTTCGTATCTAAAGCAGCATGGTTATATTTTGCTTTTTGTTACATTGCAATTGGGCAATCTCATCCAGTGTAATCAGATTGGACTGAGCGTATTGGAACTCTTGCAAAAGCTCCTGGCATATTCGTAGTAATCAATTGGTTCCAGAATAGCATCGTTTGCAAGCAACAGTTCAGTGTCAAAAGTGTTAGCTCACTGTTCTGCCTTTGAATTATATAAACTATAAAAATAGGTGTCCTGAAATACTTGAGTGGAACTGCCGTTTTTCCGTTCAAAAAGGACGTGTTTCAATTCATGAGTTCTTACAGATACACGACGGTCATTCGTACAATCTAAGTTGATGCCGATGTATGTTCAGTCCAGAAGGACTGTAGATACTTTTTTTTGAGTTAATTTCTTCACATCAGCTTTGTATTTTGTATATCGAGGGATAGTGTTTCCATTTCCTTAATAAAAGTAGCCTGATCTTGCTTGGATAGCTCATCTTGGCAAACAGGGCAGTGGTCCGTTCTTTTATTTTTTTGTCTGCGAAAAAGTCTATCACATACAAGTTATCGATGTAAATATCACATTGTAATCGTACCGAAGTATCGAAGAATGATCATCTATAATAAGCTTAGAGCCGATATAGGAGTCATATGAAGACAACTGATTGAAAGAAAACCGGATTGTAAACTGTTAGAAGCTGAAGCTTGCCCAGATCATATTCATATGCTGGTGGAGATACCACCAAAGTATTCTGTCGCCCAGTTCATGGGATATCTGAAAAGCAAGAGCACACTGATGATATTTGAAAAACACGCAAATATGAAGTATAAATTTGGGAACAGGAAAGTTTGGGCAAGAGGATATTTTGCGGATACAGTAGGGAAAATGAAAAAGCAATACGAGAATATATACAAAACCAACTTGCCGAAGACAAGTTGGCAGATGAATTAAATCTAAAAGAATATATTGACCCGTTTACGGGTGAAAAGGTAAAAGTTAGCGATTTACCACGCCTCTTCTAGAGGCAGCATGTGAAAGTGTTGCGGCTGGAGAGTCTTCAGCGGTCGCAGAACCTTCGCAACAACAGGCTCTTACAGGGCATTCTATACCACTGATTTTTATTTGTTGTTTTAATTTTGTATTTTGATTGACTCAAAACAAAACATGATGGATTGGGTAAAATTAAGTGAATTCTTTATGCATTGATAGTAATTTTAATGGCATGAATAGATTTTTTTGCTATACTATTCATGGTCGATTTCTTTCTATATATTAATATCGATCGTTAAAGGTTGTATAAAACTACTAGGGGGAATTGTATGTATACAATTAAAGAACTATATAGTTTAGAACATAGTTTAGCTGGCGATTACTTATCTCAGTATGAGTATCCTTGGCAGGCGCTTTCTGGAATCAAAGAGTTTATTGTTTCTTTAGGAAAGACTTTGGATGAGTCTTATGAAGAAGTAAAAGAAAATGTATGGGTACATAAAAGTGCCAATGTATTTGAGAGTGCTTATATTGGAGCACCTTGTATCATTGGTCCTGAAACCGAAGTAAGACATGGTGCATTTATCCGTGGTTCGGCTTTGGTTGGAGCTAATTGCGTGGTTGGAAACAGCGTGGAATTAAAGAATGTTATCTTGTTTGATAATGTACAAGTTCCTCATTATAACTATGTAGGAGACAGTATCTTAGGCTATAAGTCGCATATGGGAGCTGGTTCAATTACTTCAAATGTTAAATCAGATAAAAAGCTTGTAGTAATCAAATCGGATTCTGAACAGCTTGAAACAGGTTTAAAGAAAATTGGGGCTATGTTAGGAGACTATGTTGAAGTCGGCTGCAACAGTGTTTTAAATCCAGGAACCATTATTGGTAAATGCAGTAATGTATATCCAACGTCTTGTGTAAGAGGTGTGATTCCTGAAAATAGTATCTTTAAAAATTCTGGTGTTGTAATTCGAAAGGATTAAGGTTATGCCGCAAGCATTTATTGATTTACATTCTCATATTGCCTGGGATGTAGATGATGGAATCAAGACCAAAGAAGATGCCATCAAGGCTCTTGAACAGGCCATAGAAGATGGGATCATGGGGATTTGTTCAACACCTCATGTTATTTGCGGAAAAACAGATACGAATGCTTTTCAAAACATCTTATTGAGACAACAGGAATTGATGGAGATTGCAAGGGAAATGGGCGTTTACATTTATTCAGGTGCTGAGATGTTTATGAATATTGATTTTCTGGATAGTTTGGACAATGGAATTTTTCAGACATTGAACGAATCGCGATATATGTTGGTTGAATTTGATCTATCAAGAGATATTCATTACATATCTTATATAGACGAGTATCTGGATGAATTGTTTTGTCGAGGATTTATTCCAATCATAGCTCATGTTGAGCGTTTCTTTCCTACAGGTTTAGATCTTGAAATGGTTGAAAACTGGTTGGAAATGGGATGTTTATTGCAGACAAATCGTACAAGTTTGATGGGATTTCAAGGAAAAGTGATTCAAAGAAACGCTCATCATTTAGTAAAAAATAAGATGATTCATCTAGTAGCCAGCGATACACATCGAACTGTAGGAAACCGTATTGAAAAACTGAGTGATGCATATCAAGTGGTTATAAAATTAACAGATACTGAATATGCCGATCAATTGTTTCTTCGAAATCCTTTAATCATCTTAGATGATGAAGTTTTATAATAAAAAAGAAAGCATTATTTATTATTATAGTGTATAATAAAGCAGTTATTTGTATGAAGGGAGAAAAATATGGCTTCAGATAAAGTGACAAGAGAAAATGATGAAATTGAAATTGATCTACGAGCGTTTTTTCTTAGATTAAAGACGAAGTGGTTAACTTGTATATTAGGATTATTGCTAGGAGCAGTGCTGGCTTTAGGATATTCGATTTTCTTGGTAAATCCAGAATATCAATCCACAGCTATGGTTTACTTAAGAGGAAATGGATCCTCTTCTATCTCAATTCAAGATCTTCAGGTAGGAACACAGCTTACCAAAGACTATGAAATTATTTTTAAATCACGTCCGGTTTTGGAAAGCACGATCGATGAGTTGAATTTAGATATGTCTACCAAAGAATTAAGCAATCTAATTTCTATAACAAATACTGAAGATACACGTATCTTAAGTATCACGGCTACAGCGGATACACCAGAGCTTGCCAAAGATATCGCAAACTCAATTATGGATAATGGTGTTCAAAAAGTGAGCGAAATTGATGCACAGCAACCTTATGTAGTAGAAACAGCTATTGAAAATGCTGCACGTGTTGGTATGTCACGTTCTAGAATGACGATTTTAGGCGCGGTTGCTGGTTTAGTGATTACTTTAGGATACATTTTCTTACGCTTTGTATTAAGTGACAATATCACTTCGGCAGATGATCTAGAGAATACATTGAATGTTCCTGTACTTGCCGTAGTTTTAGATGATCCACAAATGGATTTTAAGAAAATGGCTAAAAACAACAAGAAAGGAGCTTAGAAATGGAACAAGGATTAGTAGAAATTCGCTATAACACCATGACGACAGCTTCAACGGAGTCATTTAAGGTATTAAGGACAAACTTAATTTATTCAGAAGGTGTACAGGTTATTACAATGACAAGTGTGCTTCCAAATGAAGGAAAAACAATTACTTCATTTAATTTGGCAAAGAGCTTTGCCCAGATCAATAAACGTGTTTTATTGATTGATGCCGATTTAAGAAAAGGTTCTTTAAAACGTTTCTTTACAGTAAGACATAAAGTTGCTGGTTTATCGGAAGCTCTTTCAAGACAATCAGGGCAAATCATTGAAGAGACAACAATTCCTAATTTAGATGTTGTATTTGCAGGGAAAATCCCACCAAACCCAACAGAATTGTTATCTGGGGAAATCTTTGAAAATATCATTAATCGTTTAAGAAATGCATATGATTATATCATTATCGATACGCCACCAATGAATGCAGCCATGGACGCGGCTATCATTGGACGTGTTACAGATGGAGTGGTTTTAGTTGTTCGTAATGACTTTGTAAAGAAACAAGATTTAAAACGTATTAAATTACAACTAGAACGTAATGGTGCTCGTGTCATTGGATCTGTTTTAAATCGTGTGAAAAAAGATCAAGTAGACTATAAGAACTATGGCTATGAATACTACTACGAAGAAAAATAAGACTAAAACAGGTATATTGGTTGCGATAATACTTGTATTGATTGCAGTATTAGCAAGTTTGTTATTGTTTTTTAATGAAAGACCTTCTAACGAAGATGTTTCTTCTGCTTCGGATTATCATCACATTGAGTATAATGGTAAGAAATATGATTATAATTCTTCTATTGTATCTATTCTTTTTATGGGTATTGACTCCACGGATCCTGAACAAATGGGTCAGGCGGATGCAATGCAGTTGGTATTATTAAACCGAGAGGAAGAATCCATCCAGGTTATTGCATTATCAAGAGATATCATGACAGATATCCATCTATTTGATGTTGAACACAATGATCTTGGATGGGATAAACAACATTTAGGATTGGCTTATGCTTATGGGGATTCTCCTAAAAATGGTGCCATGTTAACAAGTCAAGCGGTCTCTAAATTGTTATATGATGTACCAGTCGTCCATTTTGCAGCTATGGATCTTTCAATTTTACCAGAACTGCAAAATGTTGTTGGCGAATTGCAGGTAACAGTTCCTAATGATTCTTTGGTGGAAGTAGATCCAACATGGACAAAAGGAAGTGTTGTAACATTAAATGCAGACAATGTTGAGAGCTTTGTTCGAACACGTGATACTGAGCAGGATTTTTCCAACACAGATCGTATGGAAAGACAAAAAGCATATATAGGAGCATATGTGCAAAAAATTAAAGAAATGTTAACAAATGATTTTGATAATACTGTACAATTGTTGTATAATGTCTGCAAGGATATGACAACGAATATTACTTTGGATGATATTCAATCATTTTCTTCAATGTTGTTATCCTATTCTTATGATTCCAATTCTGATTTCTATACATTGCAAGGAGAAAATAAAACCGGTGAACTGCATGATGAATTTGAAGTGGATCAGGAAGCATTACAACAATTGGTCGTAGAATTATTCTATGAGGAGGAGAATTAATATGAAGAATATATTTAAGAAATTTGCGTTAGGATTAGGTACAGCTACAGCAATCTGCATGAGCTTGACTCCAGCATTTGCTGCAGGAAGTATTACTTCAAATGGATCAACTTCTGGTGAAGTTATTCGTGATGGAGTTGTATTAGAAGGATCTACATCACAGTTCGTAGATGATTTATCTTATTTAACATCAAGTGAAAACGAGCAGGATGTTAAGGCAGCTGACATTATCGAACAGTTGAATGCAGGAACACCATTGACAGAAGCTTTCTCTGGTGAAACCGTTGCATTGCCTGAAGGTGTAGAAATCGATTTATCTGAATTTTCATTGTTGACAAAACTTCAGGACTTACAGGCATTTGATGCAGATGGAAATCGTCTTGAAGAAAATGTAACAATTAGCTGGGAAGTTCCAAACTTAACAAGTGAACTTGGTGAAGTATATGTATTACACTACAGTACAAAAGCTGATAAAGGTTGGGAAGTTATTAAACCAGATGAAGTTAACTATGATACTAAGATGATTACTACAACATTTGAAGATTTATCTCCAGTTGCTGTTATTTACAAATCAACTGAAAATGTTCCAGCTGAAAATCCTAATACAAGTACTTCAACTAATGCAGGATTATATTTAGGTGTTGGTGCTGTTGCTTTAGTAGCAATCGGATTGATCGTATTCAAAAAACATAAAGCTTAATAATCAAGTCAAGTAAATTTCGGGGTTGTCAAATTAGACAACTCCTTTTTTTTATCTAAAAGGTATTCCCAATTTCTCGGGAATTTTTTTTGTTTTCATTTTGTGTTAAAATATCACTAGACAAAAAATTGAATGGAGTTTTATTCTATGGAAAAAAGAAAACAGCATAAAAAGATAAACGTTTTAGAAGGTCTTGAAAAAGAAGAGAAAAAAGAAAAAGAAATAATCAATCTAGATAAAGAAATAGGTATTGATGAAGAAACTGAAGAAATGTTTCAAAAGGAAATGGAATCTTCACAGGAAAATGAATCTGTAGTTGAACAGGAAGTATCAGAGAATGAAGAAGTTTTAGAAGCGCAAGAAGAGATAGTTGAAGAAAATAATGAAACTGAGAAAATTTCAGAAGAAGATAGTACAGAAGAAATAGAAGAAGAGCAAGAAATTCCTCTAGAAGAAGATGTTGAAGATTTTGTCATTGAAGATAGCTCAAAACCTAAAAAGAAAATCGATGGCCGTTGGTTTTTGATTTGTATTCTTTGTGTACTGCTAGGAATTGTATTCTATGCTGGATTCAAAGTGATTAATCAATATCAAAGTCAGGAAAAAGTTGGTGAAGTAGCAGAAAATAAAACAGAAAACAAGGATACGACTGCTCCTGCTTTTATTGGTTTTCTTGATCGAATCGTTATAAATTTAAACGCGGTTGATGTAGATTATTCAAAGTATTATTTAGCAGTTGATAATGATCAACAGATGCAAGTTACAGTAACTGGAGACGTTAATCTTTCACAAGAAGGAGAATATCCGATTACAGTTTCCAGTACCGATGAAGCCGGTAATACAACAAGTCAAGATGCTATTGTACAGGTGATTTCAGAAGAGACCATGGTAGCTGTTCCTATTGAATTGACACCTATGATCGATGGCAGCATTCCTATGGCTACGGATACCAAACAACGTGTAGATGCTAATGTCATAATGTATTATTACGGAGAAGTATCTCAAGAAATCAAAGATGAAATTGCTCGTCTTGGTTTGGATGTTTCAGGATATCGTTTAGATTCTTATTGGCATCCATCTGATTTAAATATTTAAATATTAATTGATTTAAAGATAAGCTAGGTTCCTATTTGCTAGGATCTAGCTTTTTTTTAGCTTTATTTAAGGCTTAACCTGCATAATTATAAAAGATATCCGCTCTCGTGTGATTGTCTAATACATAAGTAATAAGTAAAAAAAACACTTTGATCACTCCAATTGAAATTCAAAAAAAGTTATGTAAAAAAATAATGATTATGTATTGACAAATTCAAACCGGGGGGGTATTATATCCATGATAGATGAAGTACGCTCATCTATTGGAGATTTTTTTTGTACAAAAAAAATTTATTTTAAGAAATGGAGTGATTTAAAGTGTATCGAAAAAAATTCACAAAATCAGCACTATCTGGTTTAGTTGCAGTTTCTATGATTCCTTGTGTAGCTACTCCGATATTTGCTGAAAGTCAATCTGAAGAAGAATTATTAGGCCGGAAAGTAAGTATTCTTTATATTGACGAAGCTACAAATGAAACAGTAGCGCAGAACACAATGTTATTCAGTCATCTTGATAAAGATGGAAGCTGGACTATTAACGCAAATGAACTTCCTACAATTGCTAATTATACAATTACTTCTCAGGGAGATTTATTATCGCTTTATGGTGGAAGTGTCATTGAGGTTACAGTAAAAGCCAATGAAACACAAAAAGATGTAATCATGAAGGTTCAGTTTGTTGACGAGACAGGTACTGTAGTTGGCGGTGGTGATTATTTCTTACCTGAAGGCGTACAAAACTATTCAGTATTAAGTCAATACGTTCCTGCAGGTTATCAGATGACAACCACTGGAGACTTCATGGTTGAAGAAGGTGGATCAATCCAAGTTAATGTTGAGAAAATTCAAAAAGATGTGATCCTTAACGTACAGTTTGTTGACGAAAATGGAACAGTAGTTGCTGGTGGAGACTACTTTGTACCAGAAGGAATCAATAACTATTCAATTTTAGAACAGTATCTACCAGCAGGATATGAAATGACAGTTTCTGGAGATTTCAATACTGCTAATGGGCCATTGACTGTTTCTGTAAAGAAAATTGTAACTTCTAAAACAATCAATGTTGTTTTCCTTGATGAAGCTGGAAACAACTTAGGTGGTGGCGATTATATCGTTGATCCAGATGGAGACGGAGTTGCAAACTATAGTGAATTGCCTCTACCAGAAGGATACAAATTAAAAGAAACTGGTGACTTCTTTGTAGAAGATGGTGGTAAATACACAGTAGTTCTTGACAAAATCGTTGATGGAACAGTAGTTAACGTAGTATTCGTTGACGAAGCTGGAAACAACTTAGGTGGCGGAGACTACAGAGTTGACTTAGACAACGATGGTGTTGCAAACTACAGCGAATTAACTTTACCAGCAGGTTATGAATTAATCGAAACTGGTGATTTCTTCGTTAAAGACTTCGAAGGAAAAACAAATACTATTACTGTTAAAAAGATTTCAAAAGGATCTATCGTTAACGTAGTATTCGTTGACGAAGCTGGAAATAACTTAGGTGGCGGAGATTATTATATCGATGCTGATGGTGATGGAATCGCAAACTACACTGAATTCGCATTGCCAGAAGGTTATGAACTAATCACAACAGGCGATTTCTTCGTTAAAGATTTCGAAGGAAAAACAACAACTATTACATTACAGAAAATTGTTAAAGACACAATCATTAATGTAGTATACGTTGATGAAGAAGGAAATGTCCTTGGTGGTGGTGACTTCTTCGTTGACCCAGATGGAGATGGAATCGCTAATTATAGTGAATTAACTTTACCTGTAGGGTATGAGTTGATCACAACAGGTGACTTCTTTGTAGAAAATGGTGCTTCTTACACAATCACATTAAGAGCTATCACTACTGAAGAAGAAACAAAAGCAGCTACATTAAATGTTAAAGTAGTTGATTATGATTCTCGCGAAGTTTTATCAGCAGAAACATTTACTTCTGCAGATAAAGATCAAGCTGATCAAACATATACATTTGTATATGGTGAAGATTATCAGGTAAAAATTCCTAAAGGATATAAACTAATCAAAGATGTTGAGCCAGCTGATATTACTGTAAACTATGGTTCAACTATGACAGCAGAATTCTATGTTACTAAAGATGAAGGTACAGGAAACACTGGATCTACTGAAGAAGGTAACAAAGAAGACAGCAGCAAGACTGATGGTGTTGATACAGGTGTTGCAACAGCATTAAGTGCTTCTATGGCTGGTGTAGCTGCTAGTGGTATTGGTATTCTTGGTCTTCTTCGCAAGAAAAGAAACAAAAAATAAATAACGGTTATTAAAGGTCTCCCCCTTTAAAATAACAGAAAAAGCCCTGTATGAAATTGCTTCTAAGTACAGGGCTTTTTTCTATGCATATTTTTTTATTGCAATAATTGTATAAAATGCAGCAAAAACACAACAAAAAGTGCAAAAAATATCGTAAAAATGTTTGTTTGTGCATTTTCGAAACAGGAGGGAGTATGATATCATACAGTAAAGAAAGCGTTATCAAAAAGCTTTTTTTAAAGGAGGAGACCAATAATGAACAAAAAGTTAGTTTTGACCGGAAAAGCGGTACTCAGTACGGTCATGGCTTCAACAATGGCATGTTCGATGTTATCAACGAACATCCTAGCGCAAGAGCCAGAAGTAGTATCGGAAGAAGAAACAACAGTGGAAAAAACATCTGTTGAAAAAGAAACAACTGCGACTGAAGAACCAACTGAAACACCTGAAGAAGCAACAGGTGGTAAT
>ULYX01023433.1_pt1 | contig 9823 bp, 7 predicted proteins | sample 1962591 | NCBI WGS metagenome assembly ULYX01 (sample SAMEA4835874, study PRJEB28245) | human gut metagenome | biome: gut microbiome; material: fecal sample | place: Denmark | collected 2008
CTACTCACCACTTGCAGAAGTGGGAGTCTCAACTCAGACTGAGGTGAATGGTACTTATGCAAAATATCGTACTTTTTTCGAATTTTCCATTTTCGCCATGGGATTCAACTACAAACTATGGTAATGTTAGTCTATGAACTTCGACAGGTACTTCTGACTTGTCATAAATGCGTCCAGCAGTTTTGAACAGCTTTCTGCCTGATCTGCTTCTGAAGTATCACCAAGTTTTGCCTCACAAGCTGCCAGTAAGTTCAACAAGACCGGTGCAAAATGATAACAGTCCGTATTGATACTGATGGTGAGACCTTTTGCGCTGTATTTGGCAGAACTTGGATACTTTTCTGCAATATAATAAATTTGTGCCAGCAAAACATTCACAGAGATCAGCATCCGTTCTTTCCATAGAATCCCATTTCCGGCTTCCAGATAATGCCCCATTTCCTTTAACACAGAAATCCCCCAGGAAAAATCGCCATACATCATCCGACATCGCACCAGCATCTGAAAAATCAGGATCTCACAGTGAGTATACAACATTTCCCGTTCCCACTTTTCCCGATAGTTCTGACAGCTCATAGCAAGGATTTCCGTCAGCCGCTGTTCCGTATCCGACAGGACGGCACCTCCCCACCACTGCAACACTGTATTTCCAAGGCGGATCCACTGTTCATCCATAAGTTTTCTTTTTTGTACCAGCCGCTCATACTGTTCCAAATCTGTTTCCAGCAACAGGCGGTCTTTCAAAAGCATTGCCAGCGTCATCCGCTCCTGCAGTTTCTTTTTTTGCAGTTCGTGTTCCCCTGCATACACAAGACAGCGTTCCGATGATTCCCCCATCCGATCCATCAACGCTTCAAAAATCCCCACCTGTGGCATGCGTCGACCGTTTTCAATTTTCGATAACGTGCTGACTGAACAAATCCCAAATGCCAGTGCCTCCTGTGTCATCCCGCTTCTGATCCGCGCATCCCGGATCACATCACTGATCTTACATACTTCCATAACATTTCTCCCTTTTTCTTTTGACTAATTATATCATTTTAAATCTTATTAGGCTATGATTTTCCTAGCATTTTACTCTGTTTTTCTTTCAAAATTTGCCTCTTATAACGCTCTATACACAATGTATTTCTTATGCTAAAATTTTTATGTTATATTTTCAAAAATGTGAAAATGTAAATTGCTGAATTTTAATACAAATACCAGGAAAACTTATTGGTAAAAATGCTCAGTGTACTTTATAAAAATAATAGAAACACGTTTAAAATAAGAAATAAGAAAAAGGAATGGATAAATTTATGAAAACAGCACTTATTACCGGTGCTTCCCATGGAATCGGCAAAGCAGCTGCCAGATGTCTGGCTCAGGCAGGTTTTCGCCTGTTTTTAAACTGCCGAACCTCTGTGGAAAGCCTTACAGCATATGCAAAAGAACTGACCGAAACTTATCACGTAGAATGTACCCCTGTTGCCTGCGACATCTCGGATCATGCACAGGTAGCAGCCATGTTTCAGCAGATTGAGGATTCCCATGATGCTATTGATGTTCTGATCAACAATGCAGGAATTTCCCACATTGGTCTGCTACAGGATATGAGCATTGACGAATGGAATCGCGTGATAAATACAAACCTGACTTCCGTATTCTCCTGCTGTAAATATGCGATTCCGCATATGGTAGCGCAAAAGCAGGGAAAGATCATCAATATTTCTTCTATGTGGGGTGTCTCCGGTGCTTCCTGTGAGGTGGCGTATTCTGCCAGCAAGGGTGGCGTAAATCTTTTTACAAGGGCACTGGCGAAAGAACTTGCGCCAAGTAATATTCAGGTGAATGCGATTGCCTGTGGGGTGATCGATACGCGCATGAATGCATGCTTTGATGATGAAGAACGGACGGAACTGGAAAATGAGATTCCTGCCGGACGTTTTGCAGCGCCGGGAGAAGTGGCAGAAATGATTTTGAAACTGATTGAGGCGCCGGATTATCTTACCGGGCAGGTTATTACCTTTGACGGTGGGTATTTGTAATGAATTGATTATTTACGTATAAAACAAAATCGGAGAATCCTTCCACGATCGCCAGACGTGCACTACCCTCATTTCACTGCGGTTTCATCGCGCTCATTCTCAGCTCCTGTAGATGCTGGTCGCTTCCCATTCGCGCAAAACCTTGTGAAAATCGGTTGCTTACTTAAGCGCTTATCGCGGAAGGATTCTCCAATTTTGCATTTATGTCTTGTCCACATTTACTACTTATAACTGTCAGCTTTTTCTTCAAACCGTACTTTCCTTGGTGCGGAACCGATGTTTTCCAGCTTTTTCTGCTTTTGCTTTTCTTCGGGACAGTTTTTCTTTCTGCTTTTTCTCTTTTCGATTCATCTGCCTGCTGCGGATTGCTTCGTCCAGTTTCCGGTAGCGTTCTTCTTCCTGTTCTTCCTGCTCCCGCATCAGATAATTCATTTCTTTGATGACTTTTTCACCCACATGCTCGGATACTGCCTGTCCCAGTGACTGGTTATTCTCAGCAATGGCGTTCCGGACGATATCATTCATCATTAACTGAAATTGTTCCAGTTTTGACATTCCTGCCGGGACAGTCTGATTCATCGATTCTTTGTTTTCCTGTGTTTTTACCGGTAATGCATGCGCCGGTTCTTTATCCGGAACGGTCTCCTGATCCGGCACCCGTTTCAAATGCTGACTCTGCGTCGTTTTTTCCTGTTCTAATAATTCAGGATGATCACTGTGCAGCATCATTTTGATGGCTTTGAGTTGATAACCTTCTTCTTTCCATTTTTTGATCTGTTCAAATTGATGGATATTTTCTTCTGTATAGTAACGGTGTCCCATCTCATTGCGCGGAACATCCAATTCCAGTTCTTCTTCCCAGTAACGCAATACATGCGATTCCACATGCATCATCGCTGCTGCATCTGAAATCATATATCGTACCTTTTTCACGATAATATCCTCCTTTATTACTGTTACATTAATTGTAGCACAATTATGACAGCACTCAAGAAAAACTCATCGTAAAATTTCGACACGATCCGCAACATGGTATTCCTGAAAAAAAGAGATGAACTTCCGTAACTTTTTCTTTCTTCTGTCCATCTCTTTCATCTTTTATTTATGATTCTGTCTGTTCGGTCTTTGGATTCTGCTCCTCTTTTTTGATTCTCTGGAATGTAATTGTTACTTTGAACAAGTCGCCATCCAGATACAGATCAAAAGTACCTTTCTGCATAACCGTCAGGTTTCGTGCAATCTCAAGGCCTAATCCGCTGCCCTCTGTACTTCTGGACACATCGCCCCGTACAAAACGCTCCATCAGCTCATCTGCCTTAAAGTTTAGCGGATTCTCTGACACATTTTTCATGGAAAATACGACGGTATCACCCTCAATGCTTCCGCTTACATACACCCTGGTTCCCGGCATCGCATATTTTGCCGCATTGTTATACAAGTTTTCGATGACACGGAACATCCGGCGTCCGTCTGCCATGATCAGCATCTGTTCTTCCGGGAGATCACAGATCAGATCCAGGTTCTTTGCTTCAAATTTTTCTTCAAATTCACCATTTGTCTGCTTGATCAGCTGCTTCAGATTAATTTCCTGCATCGTCAGGGTAATGTTTCCGGAACTGATCTTGGAAGCCTCCACCAGATCCTCGGTCAGCTGTTTCAGACGAAGTGCTTTGCGATTCAGGATATCAATATAACCGGCAATCCGCTCATCCTGAATATTTTCGCGTTTTAGTATATCCACATAGTTGATAATAGACGTCAGAGGTGTCTTGATATCGTGAGATACGTTAGTGATCAAGTCTGTTTTCAGACGTTCACTCTTCATCTCCGCATCGACTGCTTTTTCCACACCATCACGAACTTTATTGATTTCTTCTGCCAGTTCCAGATTTTCTCCGGACATGTGCTCGGTATTGATACGGTAATCCAGATTACCTGCTGCCAACTGCTGAATACCATCTTTGATCGCTTCCTTTCCACTGGTGCTCTTTAACATTTTCAGATATACAAAAATATCAAATAATACCATCAGCACAAAGAAGATAAATGCCAGTCCGCCCATACAATTAAAGCCAAAGGTACAAATGATCCACATAAAAATGATCTGCGCACCGATCAGTACAATATATGCGATCAGCAGCTGTTTGTTTGCTTTCTGGGCACGGTAAGAATTCTGAATTGTTTTTCTGGAAGCATCTACAGTTCTTTTTATTGCATGTGCAATACTTGCGATGATACTTCCGCCAAGTTTACCTTCTTTGATCCTTCGTCCATAACTCTTCACATTCCATGCGAACAATACGGCTGCCAGGACTCCTAAAACCGTACACTGTGCCATGGCATTTCCAAATGCAGACGGTAATGTACTGTAATAATATCTATCATTAGAGGAAATGTGAACAACAGATTCCGCATAACCAACAACCAGTGCAACCCAGAGAATAATATCCTTGATTATCAAAATCTCGATTGGGAACTTATCCATAAGTACCGGATGAATCTCGTCATCTTCCGGTCTGCGTCCGGTCTGTACTCCGATCATAATAATCATTACAATTGCCAGACTTAAGAATACCCAGATAGCTGCGAAAACATTTATGCGGTATTCGCCATTTCCAAAGTTAAATGCAATCTGTCCGGATATATCCTGATAAGCCGTATAATACATGGAATCATAATATGATTGCGATGTTCTGCAATGATAATTGGTATCAAGTCCGACAAAAATCCTCCAGTTGCCGTCTCCCATAATATCTCTGATCATTCCCTTCAGTTCATCCGCCAGGAAAGTTACAGATGCATAACTATCTCCGGATGCCTCATCCATCATCAGATACAGGTATTTACCCTGTGCAGAATAATCTTTGCTCTGATACTGCTCTTCCAACTGGTCAAGGGACATGGCCTGTTCTGTATTCCAGGCCGGCACATTCGTATATATAGTACCATCATCTTCGTTTACAAGATATACATATACATTTGTATTGTCATATTGCTTTTGTATACTCGATGTCTGGTTTACCAAATCGTGTACCTGACTTGCTGCCTCCAGCAAATCATCATAATAATCGGAAAGCAGATTCAGCTGATCATTTTCACGTGCATACTCAGCCAGCGTTACACCGTTGATATTTTTGATAAATTTCTGCTCAACATCAATTCCGTTTGCATATACTACGTCCGATTCATTATTATAACATTTCACCTGATAAGAATCATATGCTTCCGGATGTCTGTTGTCACCGGTACTTCCATCACCTGCGTCAAACCAGCCACTGATATTCGTCGTTTCTACATTCACCGGTTCCGGAATATTGGTATCTGTGGCAGATTCCGCTGTAGGAACAGTTGTAGTTTCCGTACTGGAGTTAGAAGTCTTATATTCGCTGGTATCAGTTTCATCACCTTCTTCATATGCATCATACACATATTCATGTTTTGTCTGTGTCAGCCAGCAAAGGATCGGATAGCCATCAGAATTGTAAAATGCATCCAGATCGGACAGTTTATATTCCAAATTCTGGTTTTTGTTCTCTGCATTTACACCATCATTCAAGTTAGATATATCTAAAGTCAGATCACCATTATAAGCATTTCCTTGCAAAATCTTAGTTTCAGAGCGGAATTTACCCAGCTGGTCCTGTAGTTCCCGTCTCACATAGTGCTCTGCCTTCTGACTTTCCTCATAGGAAACCGGGCTCATAATCTCATTCACGTTCATGCCTGAAGAAAGCCCAGCCATACTCCATCCGGCACAGACTGCAGTCAGACCGCCGGCGATCAGAAGAACCGCCGTTGTCAGCATCTTCGCCCACATGCTGTAAAAATATTTTTTCTTCATAAAGGATCTCCTGTTCTACTCGACTTTAATATCCTCCACCTTGTAGCCGATTCCCCATACCACCTTCAGATAACGCGGTTCCTTCGGGTTGATCTCAATTTTTTCCCGGATATGTCGGATATGTACCGCTACCGTATTATCTGCATTGATGGCATCTTCGTTCCAGATTCTTTCATAAATCTGTTCGATGGAGAACACTCTTCCTTTGTTTTTTGTCAGGAAAAGAAGGATATTATATTGTATTGGTGTTAGTTTTTCTACGACTCTGCCATCGACTGTGACCTGCTTCATATCATCGTTGATCTCCAGTCCACCTGTGCGGTAAACATTGGAAACTGTTTCCGGCGTCATTGTCCCCAATTTTGTATAACGACGCAGCTGCGATTTTACTCTTGCCACAAGCTCCAAAGAGTTAAATGGTTTTGTCACATAATCATCTGCTCCTACGTTCAATCCGAAAATCTTATCCGTATCCTCCGTTTTCGCGGAAAGAATAATGATCGGAATATTTGATTCTTCACGGATTTTTAACGTGGCCCGGATACCGTCCATACGCGGCATCATAACATCCATGATCAAAAGCTGAATATCGTTGCTTCGCATCATTTCGATGGCCTGAATGCCATCATATGCCTTTAAGATATGGTATCCTTCCGGAGCCAGATAGATTTCAATGGCATCTACAATATCTTTATCATCATCACATACTAAAATATTTATCATAATCTTTCACCTCCCCGTTATTATACTCGATTTGAATGCATTCGGAAAGGAATCGTTCCCTAATTCCTTTATGCTGACACTTTAACAGACAATTCTTTCCGGAAACCGCGCCAAATTCTTAACGATTTATGAAGATATCGCAACTCTTTATGAGCAGGAACTGAGACTGTATGGCATGAAGTTTAGACATATATCAGATGGGATTACAGAGGTGCGCAGTTGAAGTATGTCATGCAATTGCATGACGCGCACCTCGCAACAAGAATGCCGGAGCATTCTTGAATTTTTAACAACAAAATTTAGGTTGAAGAATCAATGATATTCTTCTATCACATGCCTTATATAATCTTATACTTATATAATATGGAAACGATTCATTTCTTTATCTTTTCAACCATGTTTCTTAAGGATTTGTTAATGATTGCCACCGTAAATCCTAACATTTAGCTGATATATTGAGTATAACGAAAATGAAAACACAAGCACAGGGAGGAACCAATTATGTTAGTTACAATCACCCGTGTGATCAACTGGTCGATCTTATTTACATTCATTGCCTGTTTTGCTTATCAGATTATCTACTTGATCGCACCTTATATTAAGAAAGAGCAGCCCCACAAACCATTACAGCTTCATCGTTATGCAGTACTGATCGCAGCCAGAAATGAAGAAAATGTCCTTGGTGAACTGTTAGACAGCATTCACGCACAGAATTATCCGTCTGAACTGGTTGATATTTACGTTGTTGCTGATAACTGCACGGATTCTACTGCAGAAGTTGCTTATGCACACGGTGCTTATGTATATGAACGTTTTAACCGGATTCAGGTTGGAAAAGGATATGCCTTAAAATACTTACTGGATCAGATTTCACTCAGCGACAATCTGGAAGATTACGATGGATTCTTTATCTTTGACGCAGATAATCTTCTGGATGAGAATTACATAGCAGAAATGAACAAGACATTTAACGATGGATACGACGCCGTTACAAGCTACCGTAACTCCAAAAACTTTGGTGACAACTGGATTTCCCACGGTTATGGTCTCTGGTTCTTACATGAAGCGCAATTTTTAAACCGTGGCAGAATGAGAACTGGCAACAGCTGTATGGTATCCGGAACGGGTTATATGATCTCCCGTGAACTGATTGAGAAAAATGACGGTTGGAAGTTCTTCCTTTTAACAGAGGATATTGAATTTACCGCCGACTGCATCGCAAATGGTGTAAAAATCGGTTACTGTGAGCACGCAGAGTTTTTCGATGAACAGCCGACAAAATTTTCTGTATCCTGGCATCAGCGTATGCGCTGGGTCAAAGGTTATTTTCAGGTATACAAAAAATACGGCAGACAGTTATTATCCAAAGTTGGCAAAAAGGGCGGCTTCTCCTGTTTCGACATGCTGATGTCCAACCTTCCGGCCTTTATCCTGACAATGGTTGCCACCTTTGCAGGACTGACATTGACGATTCTGGCACTTTTAACAGCACAGGATTCTGTTTCAGCACTGCTCTGTGTCGGTAAGTTTACGGTAAATACATCCGCAGCTATGCTGGTACTTGGTATCTACACAACACTGACAGAATGGAAGCACATGCATATGGCATGGTATAAAAAAATCGGATATATGTTCACATTCCCGATTTATATGCTGACTTATATTCCGATCGCATTTGTTGCAATGTTTAAGAAAGTGGAATGGAAACCGATCGCCCATGGTTCCAGAACTGCAAAACCGGTTCGCCGGATTGCGTCTTAAACAGAGTTTTAAAATTGCCCCCAGTGTTTTTATATTTTTATATCTTTTAGGTTTTTAAGTCGAACGCCTGTATTTGGTCTCGGTCGCTAGCAATCGCTCTCTGAGAAAAAATACAGGCGTTCTCAATTTACGTAACAAGAAAATGTGTCTTCGCTTTAGTAAAAAATTAACAGTCATTTTTTATAAACAAAAAACCGCAGTAACACGAATATTTTCCGACTAATATCAGATAATCATCATGCTACTACGGTTCTATATAATTCAAGAATGCTCCCTTTATAGAAAATCCTTTCGGACTTCTAAGCAGAAATGTTAATTACTCTGTTCTTACAAATTCGTGTGCTTCTTCCTGTCCACGCAGTACACGAAGTCCGCCAAGTGCCAGAGATTCCATCTCATTCTCACCCGGATATACGATAACCGGTGCGATCCACTCTGCATTTTTCTTTACTTCGTTTGTGAAGTACTCAGAATATGCAATTCCACCTGTCAGAATGATGGCTTCAATATCACCTGCAACTGTTGCAGCTTCCTCACCGATCTTACGTGCTACGTTTAATGCCATTGCATCATAGATCAGTTTTGCATGCTCATCGCCATTCTCGATCATTTTCTCAACTTCACGGCTGTCATTTACACCAAGATGTGCTACCAGACCGCCACGACTCTTCATTTTCTTGAGCATTTCTTTTGTAGTCATGCCGCTCTCACCAAAATATTTGATCAGAGACTGAACCGGAAGACCGCCTGCACGCTCCGGAGCGAATGGGCCATCCTCATCATTGATGATATCTGCAACTTTTCCGCCGTACTGTAAGGTTACGGAAATACCACCACCAAGATGTACTACGATCAGTTTGCAGTCTTTGTACTCTTTGTTATTCTCACGGGCATATTTCATAGCTGCAGCTCTTGTATTCAGGTTGTGACCGATACCTTTTCTTGTAATCTCTTTCAGACCTGTGATCTTCAGGATCGGCATCATCTCATCAACTGTTACACCGTCATAAATGAAAGCCGGGATTCCAAGTGGTTTTGCGATCGCATCTGCAATTACAGCGCCAAGGTTGGAAGCATGCTCCATTGCCGGTTTGTTTTTCAGCTGCCATACCATGTCATCATTTACACGGTAAGCGCCTGCCTTCAGAGGCGGAAGTAAACCACCACGGGCAACGATACCTGTCAGATCCTCCAGTTTTACATTTTTCTCTTTCAGAACTTCCATGATCATATCTTTACGGAACTCATACTGATCTACGATCAGGTCATATTTTGCGATCTCATCTGCAGAATGAGAGATGCTCTCTACAAAAATCTGCTGCTCGTCCTCATAATAAGCAATTTTTGTAGATGTGGAACCAGGATTTAAGATTAATAATTTTTCCATTGTAAGGTCCTCCTTCGACTCTTTTCTAAATTACTTCATACGCATTACCATTTCTGTCTCTCATTTTAACATATATTATATATA
>ULYX01005587.1_pt1 | contig 9797 bp, 10 predicted proteins | sample 1962591 | NCBI WGS metagenome assembly ULYX01 (sample SAMEA4835874, study PRJEB28245) | human gut metagenome | biome: gut microbiome; material: fecal sample | place: Denmark | collected 2008
TTCGGAAAGCTCTATGATATAATAAGTGACGAGGAAAAGAAAAGCCTTATTACTTATCTTATAAAAGAAATTCAGATATATCCAAATGGGGAGTCAGAGCAGCCTTTGAAGTCGATAGAGTTTAATTTTCCAATATATCGGGATGGTCAAGAGGTAAGGCGGCTCTTGTGGGAAAAAGGTAATACCGTTGAGACGGTTGTGTTGATGTCAAGGAAAGATAAATAAAGGCTGAAAAGTGGCGTATTTCCGGGCTTTTTGTAAGGTTAGTATCATCAGGGAAGCCTTGCGGAAAGCTCGGTTTTCTTGTATGTAAACATATCTACTTTGCAGCTCGACCGGAGAAAAAGTCGATGACCGGAAAAATGCGGTAGGGTTTAGGCTGTGGATTAGATGTAGTGGGTTGTGGCACTGGGATTGTTGTCAGAAACGACCGCAGTTTAAGCCACTCGATACTAAGAGGCAGACTTGGCAGTGGAATAGATAACAGGAGGATTTGGAATATGGATTTTAGTTTGAATCGAATGCCGTCTACACAGAAAGAAATTGAATGGCAGTGGGAACGGGTTGTAAAAGAAAATATTGATTTTTCTGAAATTAGAGTGAATGGCGCCAGCTGTGATTTTGAGGCTAATTTGGATTATTTTAACTTGACGGATACAAAAGCAGACCAAATTTCGTTTATTGGAAGACGGTATGAGTTTTTTGAACAGGCAGTTGGGTTGCGAGATTTTAGATTAGAAATCTTTGGAGACATTCATCAGGATACACAAATTGGTATGATTTTAAATGGTATTAGCCGATATCGTGAAGAGTCGTCTCCGTATGGTCTGTTTGTTTCATATAGGTATATAGGGGAATCTGTTTACTGTGCTATCACGGTATGTTTTGTTGATAAGGATTGGGGCTCAGAGATGGATGTTGCAGTAATCGAGGTTAGTCAAGATGAGAATGCATATGTTCTTCCAGTAGAAATTTCAGAAGAAGCACTAGACTATTTTTCTTTTGATGACATTATGAGATTAGCATATTGGATCGGAAACTTTTGGGCGGGAGTACAATACGAAATCAATAATCGTCCAGAAGAAATAAGAGTTGTTGAACAGAGAGGACCAATTTCACCAGACGACGATGCATATAAATCACAAGATAGAATCGTGTTAATTAAGAGAATAGTTGCTGTTGATAAAGATGGAAGGCCTATTGAGTATGGTGCAACTGCTTCAGGACGTAAATATCATGTTCCATCTTGGGGTGTTCGTGGTCATGAACGAACACTCCAAGATGGGAGAATAATTCCGGTAAGAGCATATCGAAAGGGAAAAGAACGAAATAATCCGGAGATTTACATAGAAAAACGATATATATTTGATGATGAAAAAATTAATAATGATATCAATAAATAACCTATTTTAGGAGGAACATAGTGGCAACATTTAGAGATAGAGAAGTATTTGAGTTTTGTGAAAAGACTTTTGAAGAATTAAAGCGACAAGACAATGGATATTTTCCGCATAAACACGATAAAGAGGTATTTAATAGAGCATCAGCACAGTTTGGAATTGGCGTGGAAGAGGTCGATAAGATATACGATTCTTATACCAAGGTTGCTGCTAAGCTAGAAATTATGAAAATTAATCGTCTTCCGAAGAAAAAAAGAAAAGCAGCAATGATGAGGAAGATGCAAGATATAGTTTTAAACAATAAGGACCTCCCCTTTTATAAAATTGAAGGTGAACCACAAGAACCAATTGTGCCAGCAACAGATATTATAGAAGAAGGATATAAAGACCTTATATCTACTTTAGCTCATGTTGGTTGGACTATTCCTTTGACCATTGATATACAACAGTTAGAGGAACTACGCAATTGTAGTTCAGATGATGAAAAAATAGAAGAATTTTTTTTGAATTTTTATACGGATAAACAGCTAGAAGAATTATCACAAACAATTTGCTCTGCAATAGATAATCAAGGACAAAAAAAGAGATTTGAAGAAGCATATTCAATTTTTAAACAGGGAATGTATTCCTCTTGTTTGACTGTATTGACGACGATTCTTGAAGGAGTGATTTCAAGTTTTGGAGACGATCCTAAGGATGTGAGAGTAATGAGAATATGTAATTATCACGCATCTGAAGAAAAAAATAACGGGAATTCTATAAAGAGTCTGTGCTGGCAATCAATTTATGAATACACTACACTCTTGTTTGAAAAAAGTGATTTTTCTAAGAATGAACCAGACGAAACAAATAGACATTGGCTTGTACACGGAAGAACAAGTCAAATTGGAGAGAAGGTCGATTGTATAAGAGTAATAAATGCTCTTTCGACAATTTCTAACCTGAGATAAAAACAACCCTCCTGGCCATCATGGTTAGGAGGGTTTGGTGCATCTATGGGACTTATGCATCCACATCAATGCTAACACCTGATTTCAATTCGACAGTGATATGGTCATCCCAGATGGTAATCTGCTTGACCCAGCGTCGGACCAGTGACTCGTTAAATTCGGTAAGGTGGGTGGTTTGCTGTGCGATGTAATCCTGCAGGTCGTTGATTCGCTTTATCTGCTCATCCCTTGCAGCGGTATCGACTGTGGTCTTCTGGCGGAGTTCTCGAAGACGGAATATTTCATCGGCAATTTCGTCATAGGCTTCTTTGCGCTGGGCTTTCTGGATAAGCTCTTGCTGCAAGGTTATTAGCTTCTCGTCGATGTTTTCAACGGAAGTTGCCTGCGAAGCTCGAATGACTGAGGCAATGTTGAGTTGTAGTTGTGCTTGATAGCTGCTTTTGTCTCCAAGCATCTGGTTGATAGCGTTGACAACAGCATCCTGAAGGACCAACTCGTTAATGGTTCTGGCGTGGCATTCCAATCCGGTAGATTCCAGCCTGCTGATGCAGCGCCAGACGATAGATTTAACTCCACGATTGTTCCAGTGGAGCCTTCGGAATATTTCGCCGCATTCTCCGCAGATGACAATTTGTGAGAAGCAGTGGTTGCAGCTGTAGCTTCGTTTCTTGCCGTTGGCACTGGTTTTCACTACTCGTCTGCGGACCAGTTCTTCTTGAACCTGCAAGTAAATGTCTTTCGGAATAATGGCTTCGTGGTTACCTTCTACATAGTATTGCGGGACGAGACCGTTGTTCTTGACTCTGGTTTTGTTCAGAAAGTCTGTTGTGTAGGTTTTCTGGAGCAGGGCATCGCCGATGTATTTCTCGTTGCGCAGGATCTTGTTGATGGTGCTAGTGTGCCACTTTTTTCCTCCTGCACCGGTAAGGATACCGTCACGTTCCAGCCCAGCGGCAATCTTATCCATGCTGAGTCCTTCTAAATATTCTCGATAAATGCGCTTTACGATTTCTGCCTGTTCTGGATCGATGATAAGGTTGCCGTCCGCATCTTTTGTGTAGCCAAGGAAGCGATTGTGGTTGATTTGTACCTTGCCTTGCTGGTAGCGATATTGTAAGCCCATCTTGACATTCTGACTTAAGGACTGCGATTCCTGTTGAGCCAGAGAAGCCATGATGGTGATAAGAACCTCGTCTTTGGCATCCATTGTGTTGATTGACTCCTTTTCAAACAGAACAGGAATGTTCATATCTTTGAGTTGTCTGATGTATTTTAGGCAATCCAGTGTGTTTCTGGCAAATCGGCTGATGGATTTGGTAATAACCATATCAATGTTACCAGCCCTACAGTCATCAATCATGTGATTAAATTCTTCACGTTTTTTGGTGTTCGTGCCGGAGATACCGTCATCGGCATAAATACCGGCAAATTCCCAATCCGGATTTTTTTGAATATATTCTGTATAGTGTTCTACCTGAGCTTCGTAGCTGGTAGCCTGCTCATCGCTGTCTGTACTGACACGACAGTACGCTGCGACTCGGAGCTTTGGTTCTTCTTCTTCCTGCTTACGAGCGTTGTTTCCAACTTGTCGCCTTGCAGGAATCAACATTACATTTCCCATTATTGACTCTCGCTTTCTATGAGGCTGTACAGATACTCTGCCTGTTTCATAGGATTGTCATGCAGGGCGGTGACCTCGTCCATATGAAAACGGGTAGGTATCTGTATTGTCCTCATCTGTGTTTGCTTATTATTTCGTCCGAGTTTTGTGGCTCGGCGTTTACGTTCTTCTTGTGCTTTCTGGTAGGTTTCCTTATCGATGATGGCAGGGTAGAAACTGTCGCCAAGATAATGGACAGTTCCCATCAATCGCTTTGCTGTTCCGTGATAGGTTGGTATCCCAGCTTCCGCAGCAGCCTTTGATAATGACATGCCACTCAGATAATTTTTATAAAGCTGTCGGAGTTTTGCGGCAGCAGGTTCGTCTATAATTGCTATGCCATTTTCAATCCGATAGCCAAAGGGTGTATGGCCCATCTAATCACCAATCCTTTCTGTGAATGTTAGACCACATTTCATTACAAACCTGATTTCATTTCTACCGCTAATTGAGAAGAAAAAATGGAGAAAGTTAGAAAATATCGTATGGAACACAGTAAAGAAATAAAGGAAAGAAGGAGACAACGCCGGGAGCAAGAGCGACAGAGAAGGGCGGATAATGAAGAAATACAAAAGATGTAATATTGATTTAATAGTGAATTTAATACTACTTTAATGCGACATTTATGTTGCAAAATGTGTATAAAGGTGATATTATAATTACAGCGATAAAGAAAGAGAGGTGCACTTGGTGGATACATATAATGTAAAACAAATAGCTGATATGCTCAATACACAGCCAGAAACAGTACGCAGATGGATACGTAGTGGTAAGCTTTATGCGGAAAAGGCATCTCGAAAAGATGGACATGTTGTAACAGAGAGTGACTTGAATAAATTTCTTAAGAGTTCACCTAAATATGCAAGTATGGCAGGTGGATTGATAGGTGTTGCGGCGGCACTACCTGTTGCAGCAGTTCCAGTTGTTGGAGGTATAGCAGCTACTTATTTGGCAGCAGCAAAGAAAGCTAAGGAAAATGGTGACGAGTCGTTTTTTAAGGAAGATGTGACTAGATATCTTCAAGAGGAAATAGAAAGACGAAACCAGTCCATCAACCAGAAGTTGGCTACAATAGAGCAATTGCAACGCGAGATAACTAATGATCATCAACAGATAACAGAATGTAACTTTGTTTTGGCTCAGTTGAAAAGTGAGGTATGATTATGGTGGATGAGAGATTATATCGATTAAGATCTAAAGATGGTTCGCATTTCAATGAAAAGACCAATGAAGAAGGCTGGAATTCAGCAGTACAGTTTGATGAAGAAAATAATTTGCAAGGGCCATTGGAATACCAAGTAGTAGACGAAAGTGAATACACTCAGGTTGTAGAAGTTGAGCGTAAACAAAGAACTTGCTATGAGGTGATTCTAGAGGATGTTGTAGCACCAGCTTTAACAGAGGTCGCGACATATCTTTTTGAAAGAGCAATAGATGCCGGCACCGAAGCTGTGAAAACAAAGTTAATTCCAGCGGTTAAAACTAAAAGCGTCGATCTTATTGATAAAGTAAAAACAGCCCATGCAGAGCGTAAGACTGAGAAGAAAACATCTACAGTGGTAACAAAGAAACCATCAAAGATTAAAGCTATTGAGATTTTAGAAAAAGAAGAAAAGAGGGTTGAGCATACAACTGAGGAAGTTGACCAGATTGTTAATAACATGAAATTTGCTGCTCTTTACATAGCTGCTGGTATTCGAGAGTTGTCCAATACGGTTGTGATAGATTCAAATCAAGAGAAGGCACTTGAGATGCAGGAGAGACTGAAAGAGTTAACTTCTGAGCAGGCAATTGGAGCAATCAATTTTATGCTAGAAGACAAGAACCGAGATATGCTTGACCAGGCAACACTGCAGTTGTTTGAGGCATTTCGTGATGAGCAGTTTATTATTGAAGGCGGAAGAGTACCAATAGCTAATTATTTTCCAAAAGTTGTAAATGGATAAAGAGGTGATTAATGTATGGGTTATAACCGAAATATAAAAGAAGGAACAAAAAGAATGCTATATATGAAATCAGGAAATTTATGTACTTGGTGTAAACAAAGATTAGTATATAGTAATTCGTCAAATTTAAGTGAAATATGTCATATTGAAGCTGTAAATGAAGATGGTGCAAGATACAATCCTAATTTGACAAATGAATATGTTAATTCATATGAAAATTTGATATTGTTATGTGCTAACTGTCATACACTTGCGGATAATAAATATAATGAAAATGCATGTTCAGTAGAAATGCTAAAAAGTATGAAGTGTGCACATGAACAATGGGTTGAGGAAAGTCTGATGAATAAGCCTGTTGTTGAGCCACCAATAAAATGGGATAGCTATGATCTTAGGTGGGTATGTGATTTGTATGAAAAATACTATTCAAAAAAAATAGATAATGAATATGTACTAAAAACATTCAATGCCATGTATCTATTTAACATCGCGACGAGGTCCATTTTATATGCCATTGTATATACGTGTAGTGAGAATAGAAGCGAACAAATAGATGTACAAAGAGTGCACCAAATGTCCGGTTTAGATTTATATAATTTTGCAGGAGTACTTCAATTTTTGGAGGAACAAAAATTTATTAAAGAAGAAAAATATGTAAATGAAGATGACGGTTATGAAGATGAAAATGGAGATTTTCATTTAGTAAAAAGAAATTATCTTTTTAAGACAGTTAATGGTACCTGGTACCTTAAAAAGAAATCAAGACTCTTATTATTGATTGTGTCATATCTTAGGGATTATAATCGTTTTTATAATTTTATAGTAAATCGACAGATGCATCTACTTTTTGATAATGAACAATGAAGATGTAAATGTTGTCCGTCGGAATGGTGCAACTTTTTTGCATTTGCGTTAAAGGGTGTAAAAAAACATGATTACATCACCACGTGCACGAATGTTAATGCGATGCAGGATTTCAATGCATGTTGAGACGGTATGTTTACTACATCGGGCGAATATGTAAAAGTCCTTTGTTTTAGCCACTTTACGAGATATATGACTTTCTCGCAAACAGGTAAAAAAGGCAGAAAAAAGCAGGTGAAGAACAGCATAGAAGTATCCGTAGTTCTGCATCTGGTAACAGGGGACACATCCGACAATCCGTAACATTTTTTATTAAATATCATAATTAAGAACCGTAAGGACGCTTGTTTTCAGTACTTCTGAAAAATGAGCGTCCTTTTCTTTTATCCAATTACAAAGGAGAAAATGAAAATGGCAGGAAAGACGGAAATGTGTTTATCAGCAAAAAACGAGTCGTGTGTTGGTATGCAGAAGATACAGTTTGATTATTTTACGGGGATGGAAGCGGAACAATACAGCTTCTATCGTGTCCCTAAAGTGCTGTTTACAGAACCATGCTTTAAAACTCTTTCTTGCGAAGCAAAGGTATTATACGGTCTGATGCTGGACCGTAGGAATCGAGTCGTTCCCACTTCTTGGTGCCGCCAATGCCTTCATAGGTGATACATTGGCCCTCGAACTTATTGGTTCCAATCTTCGGTTTTACATACGCCAACTTTCTTCCTGATGGGAGAGTAACAAAGAGCATGCCACTCCTGCAGGTGAAGGTCAGACCATATTCGGAAGTTGTGTGCTTGAATTTTACGGCTTCCATGACAGCATGATCAACATCCCACCAGAATTGCACGATGTTCGGATTAGATTGTCTCCATGCATCTACCAGGGATGGAGTTCTTCTTCGGTGAGCCCCATATCCAGAGCGCCCATTGCTTTCAAGACTCCTACTGAACCTCCATAGCCAAGGGCAAGTTCTGCAATCTTACCTTTTTGACGGAGGTGGCCATTGATACCGTGTTTTTCAACAGGAACTTTGAACATCTGCGATGCAGAGGCACAGTAGATGTCGCCACCTTTGGCAAAGACATCTTGACGCCATTTTTCACCGGCAAACCATGCAATGACACGGACCTCAATAGCAGAAAAGTCAGCCACCAGAAATTGTGCCCCTTCTCTGGAAATAAAAGCAGTACGAATGAGCTGGGAAAGGGTATCTGGCATATCTTCGTAGAGAAGTTCCACAGCTTCAAAGTTGCCAGAGCGCACCAAAGAGCAAGCCTCTGCAAGGTCTGAAAGATGATTTTGCGGTAGGTTCTGCAACTGAATGTTACGACCGGAGAATCTGCCGGTTCGATTGGCACCATAAAACTGGAATATGCCACGGGCACGACCATCTGTGCACACGGTCTTTTCCATTGCCTGATATTTACGGACGGACGACTTGGCCAGTTGTTGCCTTAAGGTCAGGACCTGCGAGAGCTTCGGAGAAGCAGATTTCAAGAGTTCTGCTACAGCCTTCTTACCAAGAGTGTCAGTTTCCAATCCGTTATCAGAAAGCCATGCTTTCATCTGTTGGACGGAATTTGGATTTTCTAGCTGTGTGATTCCCTTCATTGTTTCGGTCAGCTCCGTTCTGGAACGAGTATCCATTTCGATGGCAGCAGCAACAAGCTCCATGTCTAGGCGTACACCACGGTCATTGATTTCTTGGTCTTGATGGTATTCATTCCAAATCTGAGCCGGAACGGGAAACTTTGCAAGCCTCTGCTGAATGCCCATTTCAGTCTCCACATCACGAACATTATATTTTTTGAACATGGCCCATTTATCCGGGGCATGGAAGGGGTGATTCCTTGTACGCTGCCCATTGGTTTTCGTGGGAGCACAGGGTTGGCAAAAATATTTGATGAGATCTTTTCCTTCTGAGAGCTTTTGTTTTTCCAAACCGAGAACAGCACCGACACCTTCCAAGGAGAGTGGGAGTCCCATCGTAGCTGCCCAAATCATAGAACAACGCCAGCTTTCTGGTTCCAGATATTCTCCGGTCGGATATCCTAAGAAACGAGAAAGACAGATGCGTTCAAAAGCTGCATTGAATGCCCACTTGATGACAGATTCATCCTCCAGGGCAAGAAGGACTTCTTTTGGAATCTGTTCTCCGCAAGCAAGGTCAATGACCTGAACGGGCTGGTTGTCTACGCTATAGGCAAAGAGTAAGATTTCAAAATTGGGAGGCTCCACATAGCGATAGACGCCTGTTTTCTGAAGAAGCACATCACTGTAGGTCTCAATATCAATGCTAAGTGTTTTCATGAGATTGTCCTTTCTACAAAACAGGCAGCAGAGAAATCCCTGCCGCCTGCCGTGTTACTGTTTATCTTTATTTGATTTGTATTTATTGATGTCACGGCGGATGTGGTATACCGCATAGCGGATAAGATAGAGAATAATTTTCCCTACGTTATAAATGATGAAGCTATATACCGCTACAAAAAAGGTGTATGCGATGACATTAGCAATAAATAGATTTAAGATTTCTGCAAATTCATTCATAGATGGTCTCCTTTTGTCGAAAGATGTGCTGGCGGCAGCAAAACCACCGCCAGCAGGTTGATAGATTACTTAAAGTCCTTCATACGTTTTTCATAGTATTCGAGATCACGCTTGTCCTTTTCCTGTTCACGCTTTTCGCGTTTATGGTCATTGATGATACTCTGAATCATAGAGACTGCAGTAGCAAGGCCAACACATGCGAAGCAGCCGATACAGATATTTACAAGAATTGTGCTAATCATGATTGTTTCCATAGTTTGTCACCTCCGTTAGTTAAGAAAATCATCGTCGTCATCAGTTGCAAAGTCAGATTCAGCAGAAGCCTTACCACCAAGAGGCTCGCCATCACGAATCTTCTGCAGATTGTTAAGGCCGCATGCGATGCCCTTATTACCAGAGCTGTTGAAAGCATAGAAGCTGATGCTGG
>ULYX01024066.1_pt1 | contig 9747 bp, 7 predicted proteins | sample 1962591 | NCBI WGS metagenome assembly ULYX01 (sample SAMEA4835874, study PRJEB28245) | human gut metagenome | biome: gut microbiome; material: fecal sample | place: Denmark | collected 2008
TTTACAACTTTTACACCGGCAAAGAATTTGAAGCCTATCAGTACCTGGGCGCACACGTCTGGGAAAGCGGCACCACCTTCCGCACCTTTGCCCCTGCAGCACAGCGCGTCTCCGTAATCGGAGAATTCAACGGCTGGACCGAAACCCCAATGAACCGCGTCCACGATGGAAATTTCTGGGAATGCACCATTGACGGTGTGGGCTCCGACCTGATGTACAAATACAGAATCTACCGCCAGGACGGCTCCTTCATAGACCATGCAGACCCCTACGCATTCTACAGCGAAATGCGCCCCGGCACCGCATCCAAAACCTATGCCCTTGGCGGCTACAAATTCAAAGATGCCAAATGGCAGAAAGACCGCAAGGCAGGCCATGACAAGCCAATCAACATCTACGAGATGCATTTCGGCTCCTGGAAAAAACGGGGAGAAGGACAGGAAGACTGGTACACCTACGAAGAGCTTGCCCCAATCCTCATCGCCTATCTGAAAGAATACGGCTACAACTATGTAGAAATCATGCCTCTTTGCGAGTATCCCTGCGATGAATCCTGGGGCTATCAGGACACCGGATATTTCAGCCCAACTGCCCGCTACGGAAAGCCGGAAGAACTGAAATCCTTTGTAGACCAGTGCCATCAGGCAGGCATCGGCGTAATTCTGGATTTCGTTCCTGTGCATTTTGCTGTGAATGATTATGCACTGGCAGAATACGATGGAACCGCATTATACGAGTACCCCAACATGGCAGTTGGACGCAACGAATGGGGCAGCTGCAACTTTATGCATTCCAGAGGTGAGGTATGCAGCTTCCTGCAGTCCTCCGCATATTACTGGCTGAGAGAATTCCACTTCGACGGACTTCGCATGGATGCGGTAGGAAACCTGATCTACTGGCAGGGAGACGCAAACCGCGGCGAGAACCTGGCTGCTCTTAAATTTATCCGCACCATGAACCAGGGACTGAAAGAGCGGGTCCCGGAATGCCTGCTTTTTGCAGAAGATTCTACCCCTTACCAGGGTGTTACTAAGGCTGTCTGGGAGGGCGGACTTGGCTTTGACTACAAATGGGATCTTGGCTGGATGCACGACACCCTGTCCTATTTCCAGGCAGATGCAAATGAAAGAAGAGAGAAGTACCACAAGCTGACTTTTTCCATGATGTACTACTACAATGAGCGCTATATTCTCCCTCTGTCCCATGATGAGGTCGTACACGGAAAAGCCACCATCGCCCAGAAAATGAACGGCGGATACGACGGCAAATTCCCTCAGGCAAGAGCCTTTTACATGTATATGTATGCACATCCAGGCGCAAAGCTGAACTTCATGGGAAATGAACTGGCACAGCTCAAAGAATGGTGCGAGAAAGACGAGCTTGACTGGATCCTGCTGAAATTCCCGATCCACGAAGCTTTCCACAAATTCATGGCAGACCTGAATAAGTGCTATCTGACGAATAATGCATTCTATCAGAGAGATATCCGCCAGGATGGCTTTGAGTGGGTGGACTGCCATCAGGAGCAGAAATGCATGTACCTGTTTGAGCGAATCAGCGGGGATCAGAAGATTCTTGCAGTGTTCAATTTCTCAGATGAAACTCAGGAATACACCCTGGAAAAGGATTACGCCGGATATGAGCTTCTCCTTGCCAGCGACATGGTAAAATACGGCGGCAAAAAGCGCTACACCAAGAAAGAGAAAGAAATCAAGGGCGGAAAAGCGGTATTCAAAATGGGACCGTTTTCCGCAAGATATTATCTGGTGAAGTAATATTGAAAAGCAGACAGCAAAGGGCATGCTTGAAACGCTGTTTCAAGAGCTTTGCGAAAAGTAGTCCAGAGCTTGGAGAGCATTGCAATTTGTCACAGTATTTGGTATAAACAAAAGACCTGCATCCAAATAAAATGCTATAATCGAAACTTACTATAGTTCATTTATCTGGAGTGCAGGTCTTATTTCATGTATTAATCTGTAACTATTTGGCAGGCAATATTCCGTAAAGCGTGCAGCCGTGAGAGTATGGGATTACGGCATTTATTTATCCGGAGCCAGATGGCTCTTGATTGCGGCAAAGCTCTCCGGGCTTATAACGTGCTCGATGCGGCAGGCATCGGAAGTAGCGGTCTCAGGATCAACGCCCAGGCTGATCAGCCAGGAGGATAAAAATTCATGACGCTCATAAATCATATCCGCAATCTTCTGACCGGATTCAGTAAGATAAATATATCCTTCAGGAGTGACGGTGATATGGTTCTTCTCACGGAGATTCTTCATGGCAACGCTGACACTGGACTTCTTAAAACCAAGCTCATCAGCGATATCAACAGAACGGACAACGGGTTTCTTCTTGCTGAGGACGAGAATTGTCTCCAGATAGTTCTCAGCGGATTCATTTGATTTCACGATAGATCACCTCAATTTTCTAGCTTGTGTTGCTGTTCAAGTATAATAATTATAGGATACCATAGTTTACTGAATTGGGCAATTATTTTTTGACCAGTTTATCCGCAATCTTTTATGCGTTTTTATGCATGTTTTTTATTTGATCTCTTTTTGGGGCTTCTTCTGAAATCTGGAAAGCAGGAGCAGTACGGCGAATGTGATGACTTCCGAGCTTAAAAAGGAGCCCCATACGCCGTTTATTCCAAGGAGTTTCGATAGGATTACGGCACTGACGGCGATGGCGAAGATTCCGCGCATGAGAGAACCTGTGATGGCTGGGCGGGCGTTGTCAGTGGCGGAAAAATAGGCCACCAGCATAATATTAATGCCTGCAAACAAAAAGCCAAGAAAGTAGATTCGAAGTCCGGTATGGGCATAATTCAAAAGCAGAAGATTGTTTTCACTGTTGAAAATCCCGATTAATCCATCTGTAAATCCACAGGAAAGAGCCACTGTAACAAGCTCCAGAACCAGGCAGGAAAGAATACTCCAATTCAAAAGCTTTCGTACATTTTCCTGTTTTCCCTGCCCATAATTCTGGCTGATCAGCGGCTGTGCGCCCTGTGCCAGTCCGTTGAAAATAGACATGACCACCAGGGAAAGATTGGCAATAACGCCGTAAGCAGCTATGCCTACATTTCCTGCAATATCCAGGATCAGCATATTGAAAATAATGGTAATAATTGCAGAAGAAAGCTCTCCCACGAATGCGGAAATTCCAAGCTGGCAGCAGGAAACAAGGTGTCGGATGGAAGGGCGCTTCCACTGAAATTCCACCTGATTTTTCTTACTGAGAAAGTGTGTGGAACAGATGGTCATGGTTACCGCAGGGCTAAACGCAGTGGCAAGTGCCGCACCGGAAAGCCCCAGTCCCATAGGAAACATGAAAATATAATCAAACACAATATTAAACAGGCTTCCTGCAATAGCGCCGATCATGGCCCGTGAGGTAGCATGGTCATTCCGGGCAAAGGCTGTGAAGGTGTAATTGGACATAAACAGCGGCGTAGTGATCAGCATAATTCTGAGATATCCTTTTCCAAGATGGATCAGTCTCTGATCGGCACCAAGGAGCCCAAGAAATTTTCCAGGAAGAAAAATTCCTGTGAGAATAAAAGGAATGCTGCAGATCAGGCACCAAAAAATAGACTGTGTGAAATAAAAATCCGGATTTCCGCCCTGGGCTTTGCTGATGGCATATCTGGTAGCAGAGCCGATGCCGATCATGGCGCCGATTGCATAAACCAGCCCGTAAACAGGCAGGATCAGGTTCAGCACCGCCAGTCCATCTGCACCTGACTGAACGGAAATAAAAAAGGTATCTGCAAGAATATACACAGAAATCCCGATCATGCCAGCCACACTCTGTGTGATGTATTTGAAAAATTGTTTTAACATTTTAAGCAATTATCCTTTCTGAAATATATTTTTATCATTATTGTTATAAAAATAAATGAAGAAAATATTGTACCCGGACGCAGGATGCTACGGATCCAGAAGGGGATAATGTCTGTTTTGCTTTATCATAAATGAAAATGATACTCCTAAAATGAAATTTATCAAAGACCTGTTCATTATACAATAGGAACAGAAAACTGTAAATGTGGGAAACCGTAACATTTCACAGTATTTGGAGAGGATTTTGAAAAAAGCTTTGGGAAAATACAGACAGAACGGATTTTGAAAAATATCAGAGAATCTCAGCTGACAGAGGTTCTCTGATATTTTTTTGCTGGGAAATTTAATGGCGCAGTGGGAGAATTTTATATACATCCCCCAGGGGGGCTTGCGGAAAGAAATCGTTTTTGATAAAGTTTTAACATTGGAGTATATTTGCGGAATATACAACTTTAGATTTATGCGGAGGAAATACAATTGGATAGATTGCTGGATGAAATAGAGAGCTATTGGAGTACCCGGACGGAGGGGTATTCTGAGGTGAATGAAAAAGAGCTGAAGGGGATGCAAAAAAAGGCATGGCTAAAGACCCTGGAAAGTGGATTTTTGGAAAAAAAACTTTCTGATAACGACAAGGAACAGCTGCGGATCCTGGATATCGGTACAGGCCCTGGCTTTTTTCCAATGATTCTGGCTGAGGCTGGTTATCACGTAACGGCTGTGGATTACACCCCTGGAATGCTGGAAAAGGCTGCTGAAAATGCGGCAAAATTTATTGGAGAAAAGAGCAGCAATATTGAATTTAAGAGGATGGATGCCCAGGCCCTGGAGTTTGAGGATGAGAGCTTTGATGTGATCATTTCCAGAAACCTGACATGGAATCTTCCTCATCCGGATCAGGCATACGGGGAATGGCTTAGGGTGCTGAAAAAGGGCGGAAAGCTTCTGAATTTTGATGCCAACTGGTACGGCTATCTCTATGATGACAAGAAGCGGGAAGCCTATGAAAACGACCGCAGGAATGTGGAAAAAGGCAGCCTTGACGACCATTATCTGTGCACGGATATTGACCGCATGGAGAAGATCGCACTGCAGGTTCCCTTGTCTGAGACAAAGCGTCCGGGATGGGATGTGAAGGTTCTGAAAGCACAAAAAGCAGAAAAAATAGAGGTAGATGAGAATATCTGGCAGCAGGTGTGGAGCGAGGAAGAGAAACTGAATTATGGGTCCACGCCTATGTTTATGATTAAGGTTACGAAATAACAAGAGGAACTAAAGCGTAATGGTCAGCAGGCAGTATTCTGAATCATTATGATGATTAAAGCTACCATATGGAAAGGATAAAAGAATGGGTGATACAATAAATATCGGCGGTCTTTGCGCGGCACCTGGACAGCGCGTCCACGGCTTTATCAGCATTGGAGATGGTGAATTTTCCCTTCCTGCGACGATTGTCCGTGGGGAAAAGCCAGGCAAAACGGCTCTGATCACGGCGGGAATCCATGCAGGAGAATATGTGGGAATCCAGAGCGCAATAGAGCTTGGAAGAGACCTGAAAATTGAAAAAATGACGGGAACAGTCATTATTGTAAAGGTAGTTGGAAGGGACGAATTTGAGAACCGCCACGGTTCCCTTTGCCGGGAAACAGGCGAGAATCTGAACCGTGTTTTTCCTGGTAAAAAAGATGGAACCAAGTATGAGAAACTGGCCTATGCAGTGGTGAATGAACTGCAGAAAAAAGCAGATTACTACATTGATCTTCACAGCGGAGATGACTATGAGAAGCTGACTCCCTATGTCTATTACGCAGGAAAAGCAGACCCGGAAGTAACGAAAATCTCCCGTCAGATGGCGGAACAGGTGGATGTTCCCTACATGGTGAAATCCGAGGTGGCATCTGGCGGAAGCTATAATTATGCAGCATCCTGCGGCATCCCTTCCGTCCTTCTGGAACGAGGCGGAATGGGCGACTGGGATACAGAAGAAGTGCGTTCTATGAAGCGGGATGTGCGCAGTATTTTAAGGTTCCTTGGAATCTATGACGGACACGCAAGCCTGCGAAAATACTATCCGCTGAATGTAACCCAGGTGCAGTATCAGTCTGCTTCTTATACCGGAATGTGGTATCCCCAGAAGAAGGCGGGAGACCTTTTTACAGAGGGTGAGATCCTTGGTTATGTGAAGGATTATGAGGATAATATTCTGGAAAACAGTGTAGCTTACGGGGACGGAGTGATCCTTTATCAGGCAGGTTCTCTGCAGGTATTAAAGGATGGTCCAATGGTAGCTTACGGCAGGATCAGCTATGAAGAAGATGACCGTAAGGAGAAAATTGCCTCTTACTGGACCAAGAGAAGTGACAGCTTTTTGGAGCAGAGAAGAGCGGAACTGCACAGTGCGCTGGCAGACAGATGGCTGGAAGAAATCCGGAAATATCTGCCTGAAAAAACCCCGCTTAGAATATTAGACGTAGGCTGCGGAACCGGCTTCTTTACCATCCTTCTTGCCAAGCAGGGCCACCAGGTAACAGGTACAGACCTGACCCCGGACATGGTTGCAAATGCCAGAATTCTCGCAAAAGAAGAGCTGGTAAACTGCGATTTTGAGATCATGGATGCGGAGCATTTAAGCTTTGCAGATAACAGCTTTGATGTGGTCATTTCCAGAAACCTTACCTGGACATTGCCGGAGGCTGCACAGGCTTACAAGGAGTGGACAAGAGTCTTAAAACCAGGCGGAGTGCTGCTGAATTTCGATGCCAATTACGGTGCGGTGAACTTCGCAGAGACCTCTGATCTTCCGGAAAATCACGCCCACAATCAGCTTGGAAATTCCCTGATGCAGGAGTGCGAGGACATCAAGCGTCAGCTCCCGATCAGTTCCTATATCCGCCCTGCATGGGATGTGGAAGAGCTTGGAAAAGTGGGAATGGAGCAGATTTCCATAGATCTTGGAGTGAGCAGAAGAATGTATAAAGAGAAGGATGCCTTCTACAATCCAACCCCAATGTTCGCAATCGCAGCAACAAAAGGCAGCTGCAACTGAGAAAATACATAAAACGGTATATGAATTGGCAGTAAAGTCATTCATATACCGTTTTTGTTAATCTAAATCAGACCCTGTCAAATGCAAAAACTTCCTGGTATTCTCATTCTTGGGACAGGCGAAAAACTCCTTAGAAGGTCCTTCTTCCACAATTACGCCATCCTCCATATATACAACCCAGTTGGCAGCTTTTCTGGCGAATTCCATCTCATGAGTGACCACAACCATGGTAGTTCCTTCCTCTGCAAGCTTACGCATTACATCCAGAACCTCCCCGGTAAGGCGGGGGTCAAGTGCAGATGTGGGCTCATCAAAAAGTACCACTTCCGGGTTATAAGCAATGGCTCTTGCAATGGCAACCCGCACCAAAGCCAGAAATAAGGCAATGGCACAGCCAAGCACAAAGGACAGCAGGGTAAGGGGAATGGTAACCTTAATTCCCGGGATGAAAATCTTAGTAAAAGAAGATACCAGAATCTCTGTTAATCGTTCACTCATGCTATTAATCCTATGTAATTGTTATTTTAAGTCAAAAATTCTTTCGAAAAGGGTATCTCCAGAAGCTGCAACCGCCATTCCAGCAAGAACTGCAATCTGCTCTTCCGTGAAATTTCTAAGAAGGGCAGCGCGTACCTCTTCCGGGATATTTCCATTGTCATTGGCAACTGCCTTGGAGAAGTCAACCACTGCCTGATCTTTCTCATCATACTCAGGTGCATCCGGGTTGATTCCCTGGTCCAGAAGACACTGTTTGTAGTATGCAGTGCAGATCTGGGAGTGTTTTTCATTGGAAATGGTGTATTCCAGAAGGTCGCCGTAGCGTTTTCCTACAACACGCTGCACCTCGTCGTCCATTTTTCCAGCGCCTACTTCGATGGTTTCGTAGACAACCAGATTCTGCATCTGATAAGGACGCTTGCGGGAGCTGTTTAAGATCTCATGGCCTTTCTCATCAAGGAAAGCTTTTACCTCTGGGCTTGCGGTTTCATAAGTAACTGGTTTAATCCAGGACATGTCACTTACCTCCTAATACCTACTTGTCAGCTAGGCTTAATATGGCTTTTATAGTAACATAGTTTTCCATTTTTTGTCAATGAGAGAAAATGCTGGACTAAAGAGAGCGGGAGAGGGGAAAATTTTATCCCCCTGGGAGGCTTGTAGAAAATTGGAAATATGATATTCTTAACAAGACACCAGAAAAGTGTTAATTCTGTTAATACATTGTGTAACGCATCTCCGCGTAAAAGTTACACAAAAGTCTGCAGATACCTCCGGATGATCTGGCAGACTGGGAACGGCAGCTATTCTCCGCAAATAGCTGCCGTATCTTTTGGGTGAAAAAGAAAGGAATTATATGTTAGACTTAAAACAGTTAAAATATTTTATTGTATGCGCCGAAACAGGCTCCATAAGCGAGGCTGCCAAGCTTCTTTACACCACTCAGCCAAGCGTGAGCAAAGCAATCAAGGCCTTGGAAAATGATATGGGAATCGTGCTTTTTGACCGTATGCCCCGTGGAATTGTCCTTACTGCACAGGGGCGTGAAGCTTACCGTTATGCATGCAGGATTGTAAATGATTCCCGGAAGCTTGAGGACATGAGCCGCCAGAATATGGTGAAATATCTTCGGATCTCATTGAATCCAAGCTCCTGGTTTACCAATCAGTTTGTTGAGTTTTATAAAAAAAATTATGAGAAGAACTACCACTTTGAAGTTTATACGGCAGGGGTGCGCACGGTAATGGAACGTGTGAGAGATTATCTGTCGGATATTGGTTTTGTATATGTGATGGAGCAGCAGAAAAAGGAATTCCAGTATGAACTGACGAAAAACCGGCTGGTGTTCCAGGTTATGCAGGAGAGCACGGCCACATTTTATCCTGGAAAACAAAATCCACTGTACCAGGATCTGGAAGAAATGGATCATTCCAAAGAGAACGCTTTTACCGTAACTATGGAACAGATGAAATCCATGCGTTTTATCCAGAATTATCGTGATGAGTTTCTGGAATTAAATGAGAAAGAAAAGCGTGGAACCTTTAGCTGGGAGAACCTGGATCTGGCAGTCATCACAAACAGCGACTATATTATGGAAAAAATGCTCCAGGAGACAGAGCTTTCCAACATCAGCGGAAGCTACCTTTCTGATCATAAAAAGGCCATGAATCAGGGAATTCCCCTGAATTTCAAAAAGAACAAAATTTTCTTTGGCTATATCAGAAGAAAAAATGATGAAACGGATGAATTAATGGATGAATTTCTGGAGTTTTTGGCTGAAAAGCTAAAAGGCAAGACCGTGAACGAAAGAACAGAAGAATAAGAGAGACATTCCTAAAATACAAAAATCCATGCAAATTAAGAATAGCTTATAACCCCCTGGGTGGGTTGTAGGCTGTTTTTCTTTTTGCTAAAATGAACAATCGAAGCGTATTTGAAAATCGTTTAGGCGCTTTTTAGGAAATGGAGATATTCAAATGAGGAAATATGTAATAAAACGTATCCTTCAGCTGATTCCAATTCTGTTTGCCATTACCTTTCTGTCTTATGGAATGATGCGGATTGCAGGAAGTGATGTTGTCACGCAGAAAATGGAGAATACAGGAGGGGTAGTGTCAGAAGAAACCTTAGATGCGGCCAGAGAACAGCTGGGGCTTGACAAACCATTTCTGACGCAGTATTTCGTATGGCTTGGAAAATTGCTTCGGGGAAATATGGGAAACAGTTATGTATCCGGCTTTCCGGTCTTTGATACGTTTGTATCGAAGCTCCCGGCAACTCTGCTTCTTACGGTCACTTCGATTCTGCTTACCATTGTAATATCCATACCGCTTGGAATTTTGTCGGCGGTGAAACAGA
>ULYX01031692.1_pt1 | contig 9734 bp, 9 predicted proteins | sample 1962591 | NCBI WGS metagenome assembly ULYX01 (sample SAMEA4835874, study PRJEB28245) | human gut metagenome | biome: gut microbiome; material: fecal sample | place: Denmark | collected 2008
ATTCCGTAAAAACAATCAGAAATGGAGAGATCGTACAGGGTACCGTCATCGATGTTAAAGATGATGAGATCATCCTGAATATCGGCTATAAAGCAGACGGTATCATCACAAAGAACGAGTACACAAACGATTCAAGCGTTGTGCTTACAGACGTTGTTAAACCTGGCGATACCATGGAAGCAAAGGTTCTCAAAGTAAACGACGGAGAGGGACAGGTTACACTTACCTACAAACGTCTTGCTGCAGAGAAAGGCAACAAACGTCTTGAGGAGGCATTCGAGAACCAGGAGGTTCTGAAGGCTCCTGTAACACAGGTACTTGACGGTGGTCTTTGTGTCAATGTTGAGGAAGCAAGAGTATTCATTCCTGCAAGCCTTGTATCTGACACATATGAGAAAGATCTTTCCAAATATGCAGATCAGGAGATCGAGTTCGTTATCACAGAGTTCAACCCAAGAAGACGCCGTATCATCGGTAACCGCAAACAGCTTCTTCTTGCTGAGAAAGCTGAGAAACAGAAAGAGCTTCTTGCTAAGATCAACGTAGGCGATAAAGTTGAGGGTGTTGTTAAGAATGTTACAGATTTCGGTGCATTCATCGACCTCGGCGGAGCAGACGGACTTCTTCACATCTCTGAGATGTCCTGGGGCAGAGTAGAGAACCCGAAGAAAGTATTCAACGTAGGTGATAAAGTTACAGTTCTTATCAAAGATATCAACGGAGACAAGATCGCACTTTCCCTTAAATTCCCGGAGGAGAACCCATGGCTTACAGCTGCTGAGGACTTCGCAGTAGGAAACGTAGTAAAGGGCAAAGTTGCACGTATGACAGATTTCGGTGCATTTGTTGAGCTTGCACCTGGAGTAGATGCTCTTCTTCATGTATCTCAGATCTCCAGAGAGCACGTTGCGAAACCATCTGATGTACTTTCCATCGGTCAGGAGATCGAGGCTAAGGTTGTTGATTTCAATGGCGAAGACAGAAAGATCAGCCTCAGCATGAAAGCACTCGAGGATAATTCTGCAGAGCAGACAGAGGAGTAATTTCTCAGAAGCTGTACAGCAGATGAATATTTTGAATTTCAGAGGCCGTCACATTTATTGTGACGGCCTTTTTTTGATTGGAATTGCGTAACAAAGATATTATTTAAGAACAGAAAGATAATATGGCAGGCAGTGTTTCAGATAGGTTTTCTGTTTTAAAGGATCATGCAGAAAAGCTTCTGTTACAGGAAACCAGGTATAACAGTTGTCCCTTTTGGCAGGCCTTCGGAGCTTTTTATCCATGCAGGCACTTAAGGTTTTTGGTATTGCAATGTCTTCGGAAGGGATGTAATCGTAATCCTTATAATTGGAGTAGTATTGCTTTAAACGTCCATTTTGAGACTTTACAAGAAGACGGACACAGTTATTCTGTCCAATTATGTAGATTTCTTCACTATGATTTGAAAATTTAACAGGCAGATCGTAATTAGTTTTAATGGTAAAGGCCAATTGATCGTCTTGAATTTCACAATTTAGTGCTTCGTAATCTTCATTGAAAAGGGCAAGATAGGACAGCATGGAGAAAATTTTTCCAAGTCCCAGAAGATCTTCCTGGTTATGTCCCATAACGATCTCTGCCGCTTCCGGTTTCTTTCCGGAAGCGAATTGTTTGTAAAGACGGATGCAGGCACCTCCATCACAGTAGTTCCGTTCAGTGATACCGAGAAATGATTCCATAGAAGGCTGATTCATCCGTGAAAGCTTCAGAAGTCCCTTGAGCGGCTTTAGTTCCCGGTAAAGGTCCAGAGAAGGCAGCTTTGCAAAAGGGGAAGGCAGTCCGTGGATCTGATATCGTGCATCCAGATAAGGCTGGTCAAAGCTGTCACCGTTATATTGGATCGTACATGAAAAATCCTGAAGGAATTCAGAAAATGTTTTCAGAAGTTCAGGTTCTTCCTCTTCGTTTTCAATCATCCACTGGTACATCTGCCAGTTGTTTTCTTCGTAGGCTACAGCACCGATCAGATACAGAAAAGTGGAATTTCGTGATAGTCCTGTAGTTTCAATATCATAGAAAAGCGGTACAAAACGCTCTGAAAATCCATGATTTTTAGTCAATTTTTTAACAGTCTCAAAGTCTGGAAATCCTTGTAAAATCGGCATTTTTTTAACGATCATGTTAATTTTCTCCTTTATGGATTGTATCTGATTATACACAAAAAAATTGCTTTTCAATAGTGCAATTTAAAGTGAAATGAGTTATAGTTATTAGTAGAGTTGATGATAAAAAACAGGAAATGGTACTGGATTTATGTAGGGATTGACAGTGAAAAAATGACTATTATCGCTTCATAAATTAGTTATTCATTTACAGCTTTTTATGAGCTGATGAATATCTTCTACCGAAGTATATCACAGGATCGTGTCTGGATTCAATCTTTCATACATATCCTGCTCAAAGCAGAAGCTATTTTGTTACTGTTCGCTGGTAATGTTTCGCGAAATGATTTATGGGAGCGAAATAGATCTTGTTTGTCTTGGATGAAATAAGAAAAGGAAAATCAGAAACACAGAATCAACTTTAAAAAAGAGTATATGCGCAACGCAGAAATACCATGTACATGTACTTGCAAAAATAAAGGAGGAGATGAGATCTATGGCATTTTTAACCTTCAGGGGTGGTATCCATCCTTATGACGGCAAAGATTTGTCAAAAAACTGTCCTGTCGAGAAGTATCTGCCGAAGGGAGATCTGGCAATTCTTGTTTCTCAGCACATCGGAGCTCCGGCCAAGCCGATCGTAAAAAAAGGTGATCATGTGCTTGCAGGACAGAAAATCGCAGAAGCAGGAGGATTTGTTTCCGCACCGATACACTCGTCTGTATCAGGAACCGTAAAGGGAATCGAGAAACGTCTGACCGCAGTAGGCGCCATGGGTGATGCGATCATCATTGAGAATGACGGTCTGTACGAATCTGTGGAATATGCACCTGCAAAGCTTTCGGATCTTTCCAAGGAGGATATCCTGAAAAGGATTCAGGAAGGCGGAGTTGTTGGTCAGGGTGGTGCAGGTTTCCCGACACATGTAAAGCTCTCACCAAAGGAACCTGACAAGATCGATCATATCCTGGTCAACGGTGCGGAATGTGAGCCTTATATCACCAGTGACTACCGAAGGATGATGGAAGAACCGGAAAGTATTGTTGGTGGTCTGGAAGTAATCCTGAAAGCTTTCCCGAAGGCAGTGGGATGTATCTGTATCGAGGACAACAAACCGGATTGTATTGCCAGGATGAAAGAAGCCATCAAAGGCAAAGAGCGTATGGAAGTAAAAGAGCTTAAGACCAAATACCCTCAGGGTGGTGAGCGTACACTGATCTATGCGGTAACAGGCAGAGAGATCAATTCCACCATGCTTCCGGCAGACGTAGGATGCGTGGTTGATAACGTAGAGACCGTCACTTCTGTTTATAAGGCAGTGATCCTTGGACAGCCGGTCATCAGCCGTAATGTAACGGTTACCGGAGACGGTATCCGTACACCGAAGAACTTTTCCGTTCTTACAGGCACAGATCTGTCTGAACTGGTAGATGCTGCAGGCGGACTGAAGGAAAAGATCGCAAAAGCAATCTCCGGCGGACCGATGATGGGATTTGCGTTGTATGATCTTCATATTCCATGTACGAAGACAACTTCTTCCCTGCTTTTCCTGGAGCGTGACGCAGTTTCCGAGGCGAAGCAGATCCAGACTGCATGTATCAATTGCGGACGTTGTGTAAGCGTCTGTCCGGGCCATGTGGTTCCGGCCCGCCTTGCAACTCTTGCAGAACACGGTGATATGGCAGGCTTCGAAAAAATGGATGGTATGGAATGCTGCGAGTGCGGCTGCTGCAGTTACATCTGTCCGGCCAAACGACCTCTGACTCAGAGTATTAAATCTATGAGAAAAATGGTTCTTGCAGAGCGCAAGAAAAAGAAATAGGGGGAGGAATAACAATGGAACAAATGTATAACGTATCATCTAATCCCCATATCAGGGATAAAATGACCACCAGCCGTATTATGCAGCTGGTAGTGATCGCACTTCTGCCGACAACACTTTTCGGTATCTGGAACTTTGGAGTGCATGCACTCCTTGTAGTGCTGGCGACGGTTGCATCCAGTGTGTTTTTTGAATGGCTGTATGACCGACTGATGCATAAAAAGAATACAACTACTGATTTCAGTGCAGTTGTAACAGGACTTCTGCTTGCACTGAACATGCCGCCCCAGATCCCGATCTGGATGCCGATCCTTGGCAGTGCTTTTGCGATCATTGTTGTAAAACAGCTGTTCGGTGGACTTGGACAGAACTTTATGAACCCGGCTCTTGCAGGAAGATGTTTCCTTATGATCTCTTTTGCCGGAAAAATGACCAACTTTGCAGTTTCCAAAAGCTCCCATGCTGTTGTAGATGCGGTTACACAGGCAACACCTCTGGCAGCGCTTAAAAGCCAGGGATTCATTGAGAGGACTTCTATTCCTGTAAAGAATCTGTTCCTTGGTAATATCCAGGGTACCATCGGTGAGACTTCTGCTCTGGCGATCCTCATCGGTGCAGTGATCCTTCTCGCATTTAAGATCATCGATCTGAAGGTACCTCTTACATATATTGGAAGTTTTGCAATATTTGTCATTTTCTATATGCTGGGAACAGGCAAAGGCTTTGATGTAAATTATCTTTTCAGCCATATCTTTGGAGGAGGTCTGATGCTTGGAGCCTGGTTTATGGCAACCGATTATGTGACAACGCCGATCACTCCGAAAGGTCAGCTGGTATATGGTTGCTGCCTCGGTATCGTGACAGCGGTATTCCGTCTCTTTGGTGGTTCCGCAGAGGGCGTTTCCTATGCGATCATTTTCTGCAATCTTCTGGTTCCGCTTATTGAAAAAGTAACAAAACCGGTTGCTTTTGGAAAAGGAGGCAAGAAATAATGGGTAAGATTATCAGAAATACATTGATCCTTACGATCATTACAGTAGTTGCCGGCCTTGGCCTTGGACTGGTTTACGAAGTTACCAAAGAACCCATTGCAAGAACCGAGGAACAGGCAAAAAAAGAAGCCTGGCAGACTGTATTCAGTGATGTAAGCCTGGAAGATTTTAAAGCTGTAGATGTAGACAAGGAAGCAGCAGATAAAACAGTTGCAGATCTTGGAATCAAAGCAACCGTAGATGAAGTCTGTGAAGCAGCAGATGAAGGCTATGTGGTAACTGTAACCGATAAAGAGGGTTACGGCGGTGATATCCAGATCACAGTTGGTGTAACAAAAGACGGTACCGTCAGCGGCGTTTCCATTCTTTCCATCAGTGAGACTGCCGGACTTGGAATGCGTGCTACAGAAGCGAAGTTCCAGGAACAGTATGTTGGAAAGAATACCGACAAATTCTATGTATCCAAGGACGGCGGCGAAGGTGAGCCTATTGATGCTATCAGTGGTGCGACCATCACATCCAGAGCTTTTACCGGTGCAGTCAATACAGCTATCGGCTATTGCAAAAACGCATTTTAGGAGGGTAGTTGAATATGAATAATTGTGGTGAAAGATTAAAAAACGGCATTATAACCGAAAATCCGATTTTCGTCCTGATGCTTGGTATGTGTCCTACCCTTGCGGTAACGACTTCTGCGATCAATGGTATTGGTATGGGACTTTCCACAACCGTAGTTCTGGTTATGTCAAACATGCTCATCTCCATGCTGCGTAAGGTTATTCCAGACTCCGTCAGAATGCCGGCCTTTATCGTAGTTGTAGCATCTTTTGTAACTATCGTACAGTTTCTGATGGAAGGCTTTACTCCTTCTCTTTATGAGTCACTTGGAATTTACATTCCACTGATCGTTGTTAACTGTATCATTCTGGGACGTGCAGAGAGTTATGCTTCCAAGAACCCTGTCCTTCCGTCTATCTTTGACGGACTTGGAATGGGTCTTGGCTTCACAGTGGGCCTGGTTGCCATTGGTCTTGTAAGAGAGATCCTTGGTTCCGGAAAGGCTTTCGGAGCACAGATCATTCCGGTTGCTGATGCAGCTACCGGTGCTGCCGGCTATACCCCGATCACTATCTTTATCCTTGCACCTGGAGCATTTCTGGTTCTTGCCGGACTTGCAGCGATCCAGAACAAAGTAAAGATCAACATGGCAAAGAAGGGCAAAGATGTTTCCAAGATCCAGTCCGGCTGTGGCTCCAATTGTGCGACCTGCGGCGGATGTCCTTCCGACAAAGAATAAAAAGGGGGAATAGAAAATGGCAAGCTTGATGTTGATTGCAATTGGTTCTGCGCTTTGCAGTAACGTTGTATTGAGTCAGTTCCTGGGAATCTGTTCTTTCCTTGGAGTTTCCAAGAAAACAGAAACCGCAGCCGGCATGGGTGGTGCAGTTGTGTTTGTTATTACTATTGCATCTTTTGTTGCAGGACTGCTTTATAAATTCATCCTGGTACCGACCCATTTTGAGTATCTGAAAACGATCGTATTTATCCTGGTTATCGCGGCACTGGTACAGATTGTAGAAATGTTTCTCAAGAAATTTGTACCATCCCTTTACAAGGCACTTGGTGTATACCTTCCTCTGATCACAACAAACTGTGCAGTTCTTGGTGTAGCACTGAACAATGTTAAATATGAATACAGCATTCTTGAAAGTGTTGTCAACGGATTTGCCACAAGTGTAGGTTACCTGATCGCAATTGTATTACTTGCGGGAATCCGTGAAAAAATGGAATACAACGATATTCCGGAATCCTTCCAGGGTATGCCGATCGTTCTGCTTACGGCAGCACTGATGGCTATTGCATTCTTTGGATTCTCCGGAATCGTATAGGAGGAAGAAGAGCATGAGTATAACAGGAATTATTATGGCTGCAGTCATTGTCGGCGGTACTGGTTTATTCATTGGTATCTTCCTCGGACTTGCAGACAAGAAATTAACCGTTAAGGTAGATGAAAAGGAAGAAGCCATTCTCGGCGTTCTTCCAGGAAATAACTGTGGTGGTTGTGGATATCCGGGATGTTCCGGACTCGCTGCCGCAATTGCAAAGGGAGAAGCTCCTGTAGATCAGTGTCCGGTTGGCGGTGCTCCTGTTGCAGCCAAGATTGGCGCGATCATGGGACAGGAAGTAAAAGAAACCGCACGTCAGGTTGCTTTTGTAAAATGTGCGGGAACCTGTGATAAGACGACTGTGAAATATGAGTACACAGGTGTGGAAGACTGCGAGATGATGGCTTTCATCCCTGGCAGCGGTGCAAAAAACTGTACATTTGGATGTATGGGCTTCGGAAGCTGTGTAAAGGCATGTCCATTTGATGCGATCCATATAGTGAATGGTATTGCGGTCGTAGATCAGGAAGCATGTAAAGCCTGTGGCAAATGTGTTGCCAAATGTCCGCGTCACCTGATCGAGCTGGTACCATATGACAAACAGACACGTGTAGCCTGCAGCTCCCACGCAAAAGGTAAGGCAGTTACAGTTGCCTGCGAGCTTGGCTGTATCGGCTGTAAAAAATGTGAGAAGAATTGTCCGTCCGAGGCGATCACAGTTACCGATTTCTGTGCACACATCGATTACGATAAGTGTACAGGCTGCGGTAAATGTAAGGAAGTTTGCCCAAGACATGTGATTCTGTAAAACAAAAAGGACTGCCTGTCACAGAAGTTTTCCGAGTGACGTGGCAGTTCTTTTTTGGAATAAAGCATGTTGTGCCCGATAATGCATAAATAAATACGTACAAGCTTTTGGTTATATTTCGATGAAAAATTGCAGTTTCCGGTTAAAAATATTTGACCGGTGAATTTCAAGGGGCTATAATAGGATATAAATATTCAGTATACTTCAAGGAGAACGAAATTCATGAGTAAGATTATTTTAACTGGCGACCGTCCGACGGGGCGCCTTCATGTAGGTCATTATGTTGGATCTCTGGCAGAGCGTGTGAAGCTGCAGAATTCCGGCTTATATGATGAGATTTATATTATGATCGCAGATGCCCAGGCACTTACAGATAATGCAGAGCATCCGGAGAAAGTACGTCATAACATTCTTCAGGTTGCTCTGGACTATCTGGCATGCGGGCTTGATCCGGAGAAATCCAATATTTTTATTCAGTCCATGGTTCCGGAGCTGACAGAACTTACCTTTTATTATATGAATCTGGTTACGGTAGCACGAGTACAGCGTAATCCTACCGTTAAATCCGAGATTAAGATGCGTAATTTTGAAGCCAGCATCCCAGTAGGCTTTTTCTGCTATCCGATCAGTCAGGCTGCGGATATTACTGCTTTCCGCGCAACACATGTACCGGTAGGTGAAGATCAGCTTCCGATGCTTGAGCAGTGCAAGGAGATCGTCCATAAATTCAATACCGTTTATGGTGACACACTGACAGATCCGGAAATTGTTCTTTCTTCCAATAAAGCATGCTTACGTCTTCCGGGAATTGACGGAAAGGCTAAGATGAGTAAGTCTCTCGGAAACTGCATCTATCTGTCTGATGAAGAAGATGTTGTGAAGAAAAAGATCATGTCCATGTTTACAGATCCGAATCATCTTCGTGTTCAGGATCCTGGTCGTGTAGAGGGAAATCCGGTATTTATCTATCTGGATGCCTTCAGCCGCCCGGAACATTTTGCTGAATTTCTGCCAGAGTATCAGAATCTGGATGAACTTAAGGCTCACTATCAGAGAGGTGGCCTTGGTGATGTGAAAGTCAAGAAGTTCCTGAATAATGTTATGCAGGCAGAGCTTGGACCGATCCGTGAAAGAAGGAAAATGTGGGAGCAGCGAACCGAAGATGTGTTCGATATCCTGAAAGCCGGTACAGAGGTTGCCAGAGAAAAAGCTGCCGCAACGCTTCATGATGTCCGTTCTTCTATGCGGATCAATTATTTTGAGGATCAGGATTTCCTTAATCAGTGATAGAAAACAACGAGAGGAATCACAGGCTTGTATACAGGATCAACCCGGAGATTGTATTCCGGGTTGATTTTTTTTGAAAATTATGTTACTATTGCGTTCATATGGGAAACAGATGTTCAGCTGTTTCAGGGAAGGAGCCTTGAGATTTGATTTCTTTTGTAAAAGGTACTGTAGCAGATATCGGTGAAAATTGTCTGGTTGTGGAAAATGGCGGAATTGGTTATGAGATTTATATGACAGGACAGGATCTTGGGAAAGCACGGATAGGCGATGAAAAGAAGATCCATACCTTTCTCTATGTGCGGGAGGATATTCTACAGCTATATGGTTTTTTTTCGAAGGATGATCTTGGCATGTTCAAGCTTCTGATCGGTGTCAACGGAGTCGGACCTAAAGGCGCTCTGGGGATCCTTTCCGGGATCAGTGCAGACGAGCTTCGTTTTGCAGTGCTTTCCGATGATGTAAAAACAATCTCCAAGGCCCCTGGAATCGGGAAAAAGACAGCCCAGAAAATGATCCTGGAGCTGAAAGACAAGCTGAAGTTGGAAGATGCTTTTGAGATGAAACTGGCGCATCAGCAGGAAGAAGCAGCTGAGGGAGCATCTGATCTGAGGGATAGTCGTCAGGAAGCGGTGGAGGCGCTTGCCGCATTAGGATACAGTTCTGCAGATGCCCTTCGTGCAGTACGAAAGGTACCGGAAGATGTGCCGGCAGATGATGTAGAAGCAATTCTTCGGGCTGCACTGAAAAATTTTTAACAAATGTAGCAAGAATTCTCCCACCTCTTCAGGTGGT
>ULYX01018464.1_pt1 | contig 9498 bp, 8 predicted proteins | sample 1962591 | NCBI WGS metagenome assembly ULYX01 (sample SAMEA4835874, study PRJEB28245) | human gut metagenome | biome: gut microbiome; material: fecal sample | place: Denmark | collected 2008
GACGCACACGAGCAACTTTACGCATTGCTGAGTTCGGTTTTTTCGGAGTTGTAGTGTAAACACGTACGCAAACGCCACGTCTCTGAGGACATGAATCCAATGCCGGTGATTTACTCTTATCAACCAAAACCGTTCTTCCTTTTCTTACTAACTGTTGAATAGTAGGCATTTTGTTTGATTTTTAATTGTTATATATTTGTTTCTTATTGTTTCTACAATCCTTGTCGAAATACTACATTTCGGGCTGCAAAATTACAAATAACTTTTTAATAGACAAACTGTTTTTAAAAAGAAAAAAGCTCATTCCCCGAAAAAAACGGGAAATGAGCCTCTTGAGTCCTCTATTTATATTTTTTTAAGCTTCTCCTTTGAAATCACTCAACGGTGGAACAAATGTTTTTCCGCCTTGTGCCTGTTGTTCCGGCATCCGAATCTGACCAAAATTCTGCTCATACTTAGTCACATTGTCCTGCAATGCAAACATCAGACGCTTTGCATGTTCCGGAGTCATCACAATACGAGATTGAACACCTGCTTTCGGCAAACCCGGCATTACACGTACAAAATCAAGAATAAATTCAGAGCCTGAATGAGTAATAATTGCAAGATTCGCATAAGTTCCCTGTGCCACTTCTTCTTTTAATTCTATCTGAAGCTGATTTTTGTTTTCGTTTTCCATAATGATTAAACTGTTTAATGAATTTATACGGCAAATGTAGGAAAAAAGTTGGAGTAAACTAATAAATCACATTCTTTTTCTAGCTTACACACCCATAATACACTTCAAAAAGCTTTTGCCTGCCCGTCTCTTCATGAGACGACTGTCATAAAAATAGTTTCTCAAATAAATAAAAGCCGGAAGAGAGTTCCCTTCCGGCTTTTTATTTATTTTTTACGTTTGCTGCGTTTAGCCCAACCTTCTTCTGAGAAGTCTGGTTCTTCTCCTCGAAGCGGTTGAATATCCTGTTGAAAGAACTGCTTCCAGTCATCTTTCTTTTTAGGACCGCGAGGACTGGTATATCCTCTTTCCTCCCGACTCGGCTTTTTCGCTTTCTCTACCTTTGAAGGTTTATCCGCTTTCTTTTCAGCCGCCACTTTCTTTTTCTTTCCGCTCTTATCACTTTTCCCAGTATTCTCACCGGCAATCTCCACACAGACTTTACGCCCCCCGCTCAATACGACTTTGTTCAAAGCCTTTAGCACTTGTGGAGCCTGTTCTTGAATCACTTCAAAAAATGAGAAATTCTGCATCAAGTCAATACGGCCAATCTGAATACGCTCCTTTCTCAGATTACGGTTTACCAGGTCTATAATTTGATTGGTATAAAATCCGTCTGTTTTTCCTAAATTCAGGAACAAACGCGTATAACCTTTTTCAGCCTTACGGCCCACCTTCTCTTTATCCCCCTTACGAGATTCCTTTGCCTCAGATTTCTTTTCATTAGCCTTAGGCTGTTCAATTTCAGGAGCATTTTTATAATAATCCAGAAAACGATTAAACTCCAATGAAACCACGCGCTTAATCAAATCTTCCTTATCCAGCCAGTCAAGTTTTCGGTAAATGCCAGGTAAGAAGGTCTCTATCTCTTCTTCATTTACTTTCACTTTCTCTATATCATCAATCACCTTTATCAACTGCTGCTGACAAATTTCCTGCCCGGATGGGAGCACACTAACTTCAAACCTCTTTTTGATGATGTGCTCAATCTCCTTCATACGGCCCTTCTCCCGCAAATTGATAATTGCAATGGAAATACCCGTCTTTCCGGCACGTCCCGTACGGCCGCTCCGATGCGTATAACTTTCAGTATCATCCGGCAATCCGTAGTTAATAACATGCGTCAGGTCATTCACATCCAGTCCTCTCGCAGCCACATCCGTTGCAACCAGTAACTGCAAGTGACGTTGACGAAACTTCTGCATCACCAAGTCACGCTGTGCCTGGCTCAACTCGCCATGAAGCGAGTCTGCATTATATCCATCCTGTATAAGCTTATCGGCTATTTCCTGGGTTTCCTTACGCGTACGGCAAAAAACGATACCATAAATCTGAGGATAAAAATCAACGACACGTTTCAATGCCAGATATTTATCTTTTGCGTGTACTATATAAGCCACATGATTAACGTTCTTGCTTCCTTCATTCTTGGTACCGATAGTAATCTCTTTTGCCTCATGCAAATAAGTCTTCGCAATACGGGCAATTTCCGGACTCATCGTCGCAGAGAACATCAAAGTATTCCGGTCTTGAGGTATATTTTCAAGAATCGCATTGATACTATCCGTGAAGCCCATATTCAGCATCTCATCCGCTTCATCCATTACCACGTCGCGGATAGTAGCCAATTGAGCCACCTTGCGTTCCATCAAGTCAATCAAGCGGCCGGGAGTAGCTACGATAATATGCACTCCCCTCTTCAAGCTACGAATCTGGCTATCTATGGAAGAACCTCCATACACAGGAAGAATCTTTAAATCGGTGATATACTTCGAATAGTCAGTCAGGTCACCTGCTATTTGCAGGCAAAGTTCACGTGTCGGACAAAGTACCAACGCCTGTGGTACACAATTTTTTACATCAATTTTCTGAATCAGCGGCAGACCAAATGCGGCTGTTTTTCCGGTTCCGGTTTGTGCCAGAGCCACTACATCATTGCCGTTTCCCAACAAATACGGTATTACTTCTTCTTGCACGGGCATAGGATTCTCATACCCTAATTCCTCAATTGCCTTGCGTATTTCCAGTGAAACGCCAAGTTCTTCAAATGTTTTCATTCAATTCAATTATCTAATTTGCTGCAAAGATACAGACAAATCAGATGCTGCCCAAAACTTTACCCCTTTTGGTGCAAAAGATTTTTCACCACCTCTTTATCCTGCTGCAACTGCCATGTAAGCTTTTCCACACTTTCAAATTTCACTTCCGGGCGCAGATACTCCACAAACTCAATTTTTATCAGTTCCTGATAAATATCTCCCTGGAAATTCAATATATGGACTTCCACACTCACAGACTGTTCATTCTCGTTCACGGTAGGGCAACTTCCTATGTTCAACATCCCAGCGTAACGCTCTTTCCCTACATATACATAAACCGCATACACTCCCGCTGCCGGCAGAAGCTTTTCAGCACACAATGGCTGGATATTGGCTGTAGGAAATCCCAAAGTACGCCCCACCTTCTTACCGTCAACCACTCTTCCGCTTAAATAGTAGCTGTAACCCAGATAAGCATTCGCGTTCTTTATATCTCCTGCAAGCAGACATGAACGAATCAACGTAGAACTAATAGAAGTACCATCCTCTACCAAAGCTCTTGACTGCATCACACGCATGCCTAATTCTTTTCCATATTGGCAGTATTCCTCAAACCCCTCCCCCTGATTATGTCCAAAATGATGATCATATCCTACAAAAAGGGCTTGCACATTATACACCTCATGCAGAATCCTCATAAATTCACAGGCAGAAAGCAACGACAGTTCCTTCGTAAAAGGAAGTAACACACAATATTCAATAGGAGAATGCTCAAAACATTCTATTTTCTGAGACAAGCATGTCAGCAGCCGGGGACGATAATCCGTATCCAGTACCTGCCGAGGATGAGAAGTAAAAGTTATCAGGCAAGAAGCAAGTCCTCTCGCCTTCGCAATATTATGCACCTGCTCTATCAGGTACTGATGTCCTCTATGTACACCGTCAAAACAACCTATGGTTGCCACACATGCAGGAAGATTTGCGGCCGTAGAGCCAGTAACTATTTTCATTTGCTTACACTATAAATTTTTGAAGCTGTACCTCCAGATTATCTCCTGGTACATAATGACACACACCGATTCCCAACTTAGCAGCTGCCTGACAATTCTCTTCAGAATCATCTATAAACAAGACTTCATCGGCTTTAAGTCCTGCCTCTTTCAGCACAGTCTGAAAGATTTCCACATCGGGTTTTGCCAGATGCATCCGATACGAAAGAAATACCTGCGTAAAGCAATCAAGCATCGGCATACCTTTATAAGTAAACTTACCTGCACACTCTTTCCAGTGCAAGTCATTCGTATTGCTCAGCAAATATAAATTATAGTTTTCCTTTAGCTTCAGCAATAATTCAAACTTATAATCCGGAATTTCCTTTAACATGCTGTTCCATATCCGGTCAATCTCCTCGTCCGGAAGTTCACGACCCACCTCTTCGCGAATCCGGTCCCGGAACTGCTCCGTGGTCAATGCGCCACACTCATATTCCTTAAAGAAACCTTTTTCATTCGTTCCGGTCATCCACTGACGCACTTCATGCAGTCCGATTTCCTCCAAACGCTCCAGACAACGGTGTACATCCAAGTCAAGAAGCACACCGCCTAAATCAAATATAATACTTTTAATTCGGCTCATTTTTTCATCATTCGTTTAACTCCTCGCCAAATCTCACCAATCCAAAGTACCACAGAAGTACCGGCTATGATATAAGCCCATTCCAATGCAGGCAAAGGCTCTGTACGGAAGACCTTGCCACCAAAAGTAACAATAATGAACTGACCAACCAGAATAATCAATGCCACTCCTAACATACCCATCGCATGACCGGCATCTTTAAAGATAGAATGATTCGTACCAAATACGCTGGCATTAAACAGGTTCCAGAACTGCAACATGACAAAAATCGTAAAGAAGACAGTCAGATGATGCACATCCATACCGCCAGGCATGTTCTTAAAGAAAGCCAGCAGCCCCATCAGTACAATCAAGAATCCAGCACCCACACCGAATATATTGTTCCGCATGGCAGGAGATATGATAAAATCAGTACGCTTGCGAGGTTTTTCATTCATTACATCCATGCTCGGTGCAATAGACGCCAGCGCCATCGCTGCAAACGTATCCATAATCAGGTTCACCCACAGCATTTGAGTAACCGTCAGCGGAAGTTCCGTACCTAAAAAGGCACCCAGCAATACGCTCAGCAAAGCTACCACATTGATGGTCAGCTGGAACACAATAAAGCGCTGGATATTCTTATACAAGGAACGTCCCCACATCACTGCAGTAGCAATACTGTGGAAAGAGTCATCCAGCAGTGTAATGTCACTGGCCTCTTTCGCTACAGAAGTACCTGTTCCCATTGACAAACCCACCTGTGCATGATTCAATGCCGGTGCGTCATTTGTTCCGTCACCAGTCACTGCTACTACTTCACCTTTTTGCTGGAGCAACTGTACCAGACGTTGCTTATCCATCGGACGTGCACGGCTCATCACCTTCAAATCGACCACTCTTTCCAAAGCTTCTTCATCGCTCAAGGCAGCAAACTCCACTCCGGTAATGCGGTTCCGTTCCGTATCTTCCGATGTCCACAGCCCGATTTGTCGTGCGATTTCAGTTGCTGTTCCCGGAGTATCTCCCGTTACAATCTTCACACGGATACCAGCCGACTGGCATTTCTTCACCGCATCAGGTACATCCGGACGAATCGGGTCACTAATCGCAAAAATTCCCATGAATGTCAATCCGCCTTCCTTCACCAGTTCCGCACAATCCGTACTGCTATTTTCAGGAATTACCTTATAAGCCACTCCCAATGTACGCATAGCCTGATTCTGGTAAGCCAAAAGCTGTTCATTATATTGCTTAACCCGGCTTTCTTCCAAGTTACATTTTCCCATCACAATCTCAGGAGCCCCCTTCACATAAAGCACACGTGTGTTCAAGACAGAAGAGTCGACCAGCGTAGCCATATACTTCCTTTCTGTAGAGAAAGTAAGCTGATTTACCGTTTTCGCCTGATTTCTCAATGAGATGTAATCCATTCCCTGCTCATTCAACCAAAGCAAGAGAGCCACTTCCGTGGGGTTTCCTACTCCGGACGGCTTACCTTCTCCCTCTTTCTCTTCCAGGAAAGCAGTAGAGTTAGTTGCTATACCCTCTGCTATCAGGTCCTTCTGAGCTTCATCCAGCTTAGCATCATACACCTGCATCAGGTTCTGTGTCAGTGTACCTGTCTTATCCGTACAAATCACCGTAATGGCTCCCATTGTTTCGCATGCATGCATCTTACGAACCAGGTTGTTCGTTTTCAGCATACGACGCATATTCAATGCCAAACTCAAGGTCACACTCATAGGCAACCCTTCAGGTACCGCTACCACTATCAAGGTGACAGCCATCATAAAATACTTCAACACGATGCGTGCTATTTCAAGCCACTGATGCCAGTCGGTCACCGCCGTCACGCTTAAATATGCATATAAATCTTTCGCCGTAAAGATAACAAAGGTCAGTGTAGCAATTGTAAAACCCACCTTCCCTATCAGATTGGCCAATTTGGTCAACTGTAAATTTAGTGGAGTCTGTTCCTGACTCTGTTCTGTAGCCTGTCGAGCCACCTTACCAATTTCAGTAGCATCCCCTACTCTTTCTACGCACATTACTCCGTGACCATCCGTCACTGTCGTTCCACGCATTACGGAATTAGACGGATAAGTAGCTTCCTCATCAAAATGAGCTTCATCCGTTGTTTTGTTCACCATCAATTCCCCGGTCAGGCTTGATTCATTTACTTGCAATGATACCGCTTCCAGCAATACCCCGTCTGCCGGAATCTCATCACCTGTATTCAATATCACCACATCCCCTACTACAATATCTTTCTTAGGAATCTCATGCACCTTTCCATTTCGAATCACCATTACCGGAGTTTCCTCCCCCACGGCGTTCAGCAGATCAAACTTCTTATTGGCATCATATTCAAAATAAAATCCGATACCAGTCGCTAAGAAAATAGCAAAGAATATACCGATTGTCTCTGCATATTCACTCTCGATGATTGAAATCAACAGAGAAAAAGCGGCTGCAACGAGCAGCACTTTGATAACCGGATCCTGAAACTTCTCCAGATATAGTTTCCAGATTGACGGACGTTTGGGAGGAGTCAGCAGGTTCATCCCATATTTTTGACGATTTTGAAGAACTTCCTGGTCGGTTAACCCTTTAAAACGAGAATCTTGTGTGTTGTGTGACATATGTCTGATAATTAATTATTAATGACGGCAAAAATACAACATATATCGCAAGCATCTGTTCCATTAGTTTTTTTTATCATTTTTTTCTAGCCAAATATTGCAGATTTCAACTCAAACCATTACTTTTGCAACGCATTTCCAAACAAATTCTTCTGAAATGTCGGACTTGTAGCTCAGTTGGTTAGAGCAACAGACTCATAATCTGGAGGTCCCTGGTTCAAGCCCAGGCTGGTCCACATTGAAAATCAGGCAGTTAGCAATTCGCTGACTGCCTTTTTTCTTTTCATGCGAAAACAATGCGAAAACAAAAGGTTTGAGTTTTATCTTTTTGAAGATTGAGTTTCTACTAATCTCCGTGATAGATTATTTATTGTTGGGAATAAATTTTATAGCATGTGATAGCTCTCCACGACAATAGTATGTTATAATCAAAATTCAGTTTTCCTAACTTTTACTATATTCCTGTTTGATTTTCCAATATAAATTGCTGCTTTTCTTTCTTATCAAGCTTGTCCCAAGCCATACAGAGAATTTTATCATTCTTGGTTTCTTAATATTTCTCTTTTGTCTTGTCGAAAATTTCCTCTTTGCCAAACAATATTCCAATATCATTTAAAACGACTATAGTGTCTTAATAAGTAATATTTAATAGTAATTTATATTTTGGCCAATTCTTGAATTAGTCGCAAATAATTTATATTTTTGCGACAAAAAATAATTCAATGGCAAGCATAGAGGATAGTATTTTGACAGCAATAAAAGATAAGGGAAGGGGAAGCATCTTCTTTCCTTCAGATTTTACATCATACGGTGAAGTAAAAGCTGTTGGTAAAAGCCTTGAACGACTAACTGCAAAAGGTGACATCATACGTTTGGCTAGGGGTATATATTTATATCCTGAGATTGATACGGTCTTGGGGCTTGGCATATTGATGCCATCAATAGAACAAATTGCCGAAACAATAGCACGTAGAGATAAAGCTCGTATTGTACCTACTGGCATTTATGCTTTGAATAGGTTGGGTATATCAACCCAGGTACCAATGAATATAGTTTATCTGACTGATGGTGCACCACGTAAGGTAAGCCTTGGAAATGGTCGCTCTATACAGTTCAAATATACGACTCCGAAAAATCTTTCATTCACTAATCCACTTGCAATGTTAGTTACATTTGCTCTAAAGGAAATAGGAAAAAATAATGTAACTGACGATATTGCCAAACAAATAAAGAATGTGCTTCAGAAAGAACAAAGAGAAAATGTATTGGCAGATGAAGCACTCATGCCAGCATGGATAAGAACTTTCACAAGACAAGCATATGAATAATTACTTTCAACTATCCAAGGAACAACAGCAAATGGTATTAACTCAGGCGGCTAATAAAACTGGCTTACCAGTACAAGTTGTAGAAAAAGATGTATGGGTAACGGCAGTGCTCCGAGCAATGTTTTGTTTGCCGTATGCCAACCATTTGTCTTTCAAGGGAGGTACATCGCTAAGTAAATGTTGGAATCTTATTAACCGCTTTTCTGAAGATATAGATATTGCTATTGACAGGGAATTTCTTGGTTTCAGTGGAACTTTATCCAAGACACAAATAAGCGATAAATTACGCCGTGCTGCTTGTGCTTTTGTGAGAGAGACTATGCAAGGCGATTTAACGAATCAGTTATATCAATATGGTATATCAAAAGAAAGGTTTAAAGTAGATGTGAATATAACACCTATCACTACAACAGATCCAGAAGTAATAAATATAAACTATGATTCTGTGTTATCTTTTTCTATAGATGGAATGGATGGTAATCAATACATACTACCTAAAGTAAAAGTGGAAGTTAGTGGCAGGTCAATGACTGAGCCTGTGCAAGAAATTGCACTTGATTCAATGATAGACCAAATATATCCAGAATCTTCTTTTGCGGAACAGAAGTTTATGGTACGTGCAGTTCTCCCAGAACGTACATTTCTTGAAAAGGTGTTTCTGCTTCATGAAGAGTTTGCAAAGCCCAAGGATTTAATCAGAGTGGAACGTATGTCACGACATATGTATGATATTGTACAAATGTTGAAAACTCCAATAGCTGAACGTGCCATAAATGACAATGTTCTCTATCGTCAAGTCGTGGAACATCGCCGCACGTTCATTGGTTTGCGTGGTTTCAACTATGACACACTTTATCCTGCAACACTTAATATCATTCCACCTGCCTCTATTATTGAGCAGTGGAAAACTGATTATGACAATATGCGGTTACATATGATTTATGGTGAATCAATGTCATTTGAAGAGTTGATAAATAACCTCAAAAATTTGAATGATAGAGTCAAAGGGTTACATATAATATGAAAAATTAGGTAATGGGAAAATTATTGGAATACATCGCAGAAGAAACACAAGGTGCTTGTTTTACTTCTTTCAAATACTGCTATGACACAGAGAAAACGCATCAAAATTTCTTTAACAGCATTTAGCTTTT
>ULYX01004284.1_pt1 | contig 9493 bp, 5 predicted proteins | sample 1962591 | NCBI WGS metagenome assembly ULYX01 (sample SAMEA4835874, study PRJEB28245) | human gut metagenome | biome: gut microbiome; material: fecal sample | place: Denmark | collected 2008
TCTCAATTCTGGTTCCCTTTCCCTTCTCACTCCACACCTTAAATTCATGAGCATCTCCATACAGGATCTGAAGCATTCTTCTGGTGTTTTCCCATCCGGTATGAGTGTGTTCTATCTTATTCGTTTCTCCTGATTTCTCCTGTTTTTCCTCCATTTTGGTAAAATCAATACCCACTCCGTTATCTTCCACGCAAATATGAAGCATCTCCCTTTCGTAAAGATGAACCTTCAGCATTCCTTTTTCCCGTTTTGGTTCCAAACCATGGGACACCGCATTTTCCACCAGAGGCTCGATAAGAAGGCGTGGAATCAGATTGTTCTCTATGTCCGGATTTTCCAGCGTCACTTCATAGGAAAGCTTGTCCTGGTATCTGCTTTTCTGCAGATACAAATAAAACTGCACAATTTCCAGTTCTTCCTTTACCTTGATCTTAATCTCTTTTTCCCTGAAGATCTTGCCCTGCATCAGCTTGGAAAATGCATTCAGACCGTCGTAAACCTCCTCGTTTCCCGCCATTTTTGCCTTCAGGCTGAGCATGGCCAGAATGTTGAACTGAAAATGAGGATTAATCTGAGACTGCAGATACTTTACCTGGGCGCGGACCGCCAGAATCTCTTTCTCATATACCTGTGTAATCAGATACTCAATTCTGTCTGCCATCTGGTTGAACACAATCCCCATATCATGAAATTCCTGAATGGAGGAATCCTCCATGCGCACATCCAGCTTAGGCTTGCCAAATGCCTGAATGCTCTGAATCATTCTTGTTACCGGTTTGGTAAAACGATAGCTGGTAACATAGGATACCAGAAAGGCAATGGCAATTACCACAACCAGGCCCACCAAAAAGATCAAAAGAGTGGGCTTCAAAATAGAAAAAATATTTCCATATCCAACTGCGATAACGGTTCGCATCCCGAAGCCGCACTGATCTGCATAACCAATTACCCTCGCATTACCCAGTGTCCTGATTCCGCTCCAGGAAATCTCTGTTTTCTGAAGTGCCAGAATATTTTCCTTATCACCATCTGATGCAAGAAGCATATCTGTTTTATCAAGTACTGCCCAGGAACCGTCGCTGTAGGAATTCACTGCATTTAATAAAGCCGCTGCAGCTGCCTGGGAAATCTGGACGATTCCCACGCCTTTTTCCTTCATGCTGTCATCATAGATACGGAAAAAAATATTTATCTCATCCTCATCGGTCAGACAGATATATTGGCTTTCTGTTATTTTCAAACTCTGCAGCATGTTTTCATACCGGCTTTTCTGCTCCCGCTCGACAGCCAGGGTAGTAGCATAATAATGTTCATAAATGCAGTCATCACTGTTGTTAAACAGATAAATGCTTGTCACAAAGGGCAGCTGCCTGTCCACCATGTTCCGCTGTGAAAACAGCTCCATGCTATAGGAAAGCTGGGATTCAATTTCATCCGGATCATAGTCTTTCTCCTGAAAAAACTCATTCAGCACTGTATTGTGGCGTATAGTGATCACACTGTCCTCAATGAACTGCATATGTGCTTGATACTGCTGGCTGGTGTTTCGAAGCACATACTCAATATCTTCCTGTGTCTTCTGGAAAAAGAAAGAAAAGAAAACATAGAAAACAGCTACACATGCAGACAGCAAGGTACACGCAGATGCCAATATCATAAGAAGGGTCAGTTCTTTTTTTAATGTGTGTTTTTTCTTCATCCTTATAATTCCTATGCATAAATTGCGCATCATCTCTGATATGGAATCAGATTTTATGCTGTTATTTTCATTATAGAAAATGATTTTCCAACATGCAATCACTTTTCACCAAAAAGGCAAAAAAGAGCAGAAATATTTATAGCATTTCTTACAAATATACGTTATACTGATAGTGTCAGAAATACAGGGGCAGGGGTTTTCAGATGGCAGCATCCCATATGCCGTTATTTTTTTGCACCCTGTTGATGATATGCGCTATCGGCTTTTCCCCATCAAAGCGGATAAGCATGCCATATAGATAGAGAAGGAGATCAGATATGAAGGTTATTAAAGTAAAAAATTATGAAGAGCTCAGCCGTACTGCGGCTACAATTATTGCAGGCACTATCTTATCCAAACCAGACTGCATCCTTGGTCTTGCTACCGGTTCTTCACCGGTTGGAACCTATGACCAGCTGGCAGCAATGTATGAGGATGGAATCCTTGATTTTTCACATGTTAAGTCCGTTAACCTGGATGAGTATGTAGGGCTGGACGGCTCCAACGACCAGAGCTACCGCTATTTCATGAACAAGAATCTGTTCAGCAGAGTGAATATTGATATTAAGAATACATATGTTCCTGATGGAACCAATCCAGATGCAGATGCATGCTGCAGCGCATACAATACTCTGCTTGAGAATATTGGCACAGTTGATTTACAGCTTCTTGGAATCGGACCCAACGGTCATATCGGTTTTAATGAGCCGGCTGATCACTTCGAAGCAGGCACACACTGTGTAGATCTTACAGATGCAACCATTCAGGCAAATAAGAGATTCTTTGCAAGTGAAGAGGATGTTCCGCGTAAAGCCTATACTATGGGAATTGGCAATATTATGCGTGCTAAGAGCATCCTTCTGGTTGCCAACGGCAAAAACAAGGCAAAGGCTCTTGCAGCAGCCCTCAAGGGTCCGGTTACTCCACAGTGTCCGGCTTCTATTCTTCAGTTCCATCCAAATGCCATTATTGTGGCAGATGAGGACGCAATGAGCGAACTGTAAATCTCAATTTCATACAAAATGGAGCTGCCTAAAATAGCAGCTCCATTTTTGTACCTTTTCCAAGATCACTATCCACTGTAATCTTCGCATGGTGTAAATTAGCTCCATGCTTGACAATGGACAGTCCAAGTCCTGTTCCTCCGGTTTGCCGTGAATGGCTTTTATCCACCCGGTAAAACCGTTCAAATATTCGTTTTTGTTCTGATTTTGGAATTCCTATTCCGTCATCCTCTACCCTGTAAAATGGCTTTCCGCCTCTTTTTCCTACATAAATATGGATGTGTCCACCTGGATTGGTATAGCGCACTGCATTATCTGCAATATTATAAAGCATTTCGTAAAGCACATGGCGTACTCCCTGAATAGTTGCCGGCTCTCCGTGATAATCCAGAAGGATTTCTTTTTTCTCTGCGTGACTGCGAAGATTATTTACCACATCCTGGGCAAGCTCATCCAGTTCCACACTCTCCATGGAAACTGTGCTGTCCTGCTGTTCATCCAGACGGGAAAGCTGAATAATATCTGCCACCAGATTTCCCAGACGATTGGCCTCCTTATAGATTCTTCCTGAAAAATCAGCAATGTTCTCTGGTCTGACCATTCCGTTCATCATCAGCTCTGCATAGCCGGAAATAGACATAAGCGGAGTTTTCAGTTCATGAGAAACATTGGCGGAAAATTCCCTGCGCACAGCTTCTGTTTTTTTCAGTTCTTCCAGCTGGCTTGCAATCTGCTTATTTTGCTGGTCAACCCTCACAAGAAGAGGCCGAAGCTCCTCATAACACACATTGTCGAGAGGCTTCTCCAGATTCAGATTATTAATAGGCTCGATCAGGCTCTTTGTCTGCTGCTGTGCAAGCACATATTCTACCAGGATGATCAGAACCATAAGAAGCCCAAGCAAAGTAAAGCTTGTCATCAAAGTATGAAAAACACTGTCTGTTGTTTTTGCCAGACGCAGGATTCTGCCATCAGACAGCTTCACTGCATAATAAAAGGTCTGCCGGGCAAGGGTTTCTGAATAACGGACGATCTCACCCTGCCCGCTCTCCATTGCCTGAATAAATTCCGGACGATCGCTGTGATTAGGAAGCAAAGAAGCATCAGCCTCACTATCGTAAAGAACATTTCCGTCTTTATCCGTAAGCGTAATACGGGTATCTGTAGCTTGTCCCACTTTTTCATTCAGATAGATTGTTCCTGCTTCCTCCAGCCCTACCTTTACATATTCGGCTTCATCTCTGACTCCTGTTTTCATAACTGAATCAAATTTTCCATATATCACAAAGCTTGCCGCCACAAAAGTTAAAAGCACTGTAAGAATAATCATTATGCTGGTATGATTCAGAATTTTCTGCTTCATCCCTGATTTCCTCCCTTATCCGCCATGCGATAGCCCACACCACGAACAGTTTCAATCAGTCTGCCGGTATCTCCAAGCTTCTGGCGAAGGGTTCGAACATGTACATCCACAGTTCTCGTTTCTCCATCAAAATCATATCCCCATATGTGACACAGAATCTGATCACGGGTCATAACAATTCCTCTGTTTTCCATAAGGTAGAGAAGGAGCTCAAATTCTTTTCTGGTTAGTTCTACAGGCTGATCGTCGCTGTAAACCTGATGACGTCCCGGGAAAATACTCAGTTTGTCGCAGCGCAGCTCTCTATCATCTCCGTGACGGCTGCTGCGCCGAAGCACAGCCTTCACCCTGGCAATAAATTCCATCATTCCAAAGGGCTTGGTAATATAATCATCTGCGCCTGCTTCCAGAGCACGCACCTTATCAAATTCGGCCTCTTTGGCGGTTACCATAATTACCGGAATATCTCTGGTCCCGGAGGATTTCTTCAGCTTATCCAGAATCGAATAGCCATCCTCTCCCGGAAGCATAATATCCAGAAGGATCAGTTCCGGCTCCTCTTGTGCAAGAGCCTGCCACAGCTCCAAAGGATCTGCCAGGCCTTTTGCATGAAAGCCTGTGGTCTCCAGGGTGTATACCAGAAGATCACGAATGTTGTTGTCGTCCTCTACACAAAAAATCATTTTCAGTTCTCTCCTCCCATACGCATTATCTGCGCACATTTACGGAAGCATATAGTTTACTCTTGCCACCTCAAGCTCGTGGTGAAAAAGCTCTCCCGGAGCATTTTTCACAGAGTCCAGATGGCTGTGTGTGTCATATAGGTCTTCCCTTACCTGTGTTACACAGACGCCAATATTAGAGCAATGATCTGCAATTCGCTCAAGACTTGTAGTTACATCGGACAAAATAAATCCCATCTCAATAGTGCATTCTCCTGCTCTAAGGCGGTTTACATGGCGTCTTTTTAATTCACGACTAAGCTCGTCGATCACTTCCTCTAAAGGTTCGATTTCCTCTGCCAGCTGAATGTCCTGGTTGGCAAATACAGCATACGCCTTATCCACAATATCAACCACCGCTTTTTCCATAACATGAAGCTCCTTCACTGCCTGTGGAGAAAAAACTGCATTTTTTTCCCACATCTCTTTGGCTGACTTCATAATACTTAAAGCATGATCAGAAATACGTTCAAAGTCACCGATGCAATGAAGCATAATGGAAAGACTGTGACTGTCCTCTACGGAAAGCTCCTTCTGATTCAATTTAATCAGATAGGTTCCAAGCTCATCCTCATAGCGGTCAACCTTTGCCTCGATTTTTTCCACACGGAACGCATTTTCCTCCTGGAAAGTATCCAGAAGTCCAAAGGAAAGCTTCAGCGCATTTTGAGACTGCTCTGCCATTTTTTTTGCTGCTGTTTTACTCTGTTCAATGGCAATTCCAGGATTGCTCAAAAAGCGGGATTCCAGGATCATAAACTCCTGATCTTCTTCTGAGATGGCTTTTTCTTCCTTGGTATCACGAATAGTCGCACATGCCATTTTTACAAGAACGTCACCAAACGGAAGAAGTACAGCAGTTGCAATTACGTTAAATGCACTATGAATGACAGCAATTCCTGCCGGTCCTGCCACATCATTGATAAATGAAAAATGTAAAAATGTATTAAGAAGATAGAAAACACCCATAAATGCAATGGTTCCTACAATGTTAAAGTACAGATGAACCACAGCTGCACGCTTTGCGTTTTTGGTTGCACCAATAGAAGAAAGCATAGCTGTAATACAGGTTCCAATGTTCTGTCCCATGATAATCGGCAGTGCTGTGCCGTACTGGACGGCACCGGTTACACAAAGTGCCTGAAGAATTCCTACGGAAGCGGAGGATGACTGAATAACCGCCGTCAAAAGCGCACCTGCCAGCACTCCCAGAACCGGGTTGGAAAATTTCAGCAGAATATTAGTAAATTCCGGAACCTGGGCAAGTGGTTTTACAGCGCCGCTCATAGTGTTCATTCCGAACATAAGCACTGCAAATCCTACCATAATGTTTCCTATATCCTTCTTTTTTTCATCGTGAAGAAAAACAATGAAAATCACACCAATCAGTGCCAGAATAGGTGAAAATGAGCTTGGATTTAATAATTTCACAAAGAAATTCGAGCTTTCAATTCCGGCAAGACTAAGAATCCATGCAGTAATCGTAGTACCGATATTTGCTCCCATAATGAAGCCAACAGCCTGTGATAAGTGCATGATTCCTGAGTTTACAAAGCCAACAACCATAACTGTCGTTGCTGATGACGATTGAATAACTGCTGTCACGGCAGCGCCAACCAGAACTGCCTTTAATCTGTTTGAAGAAAGATTCTCAAGAATCTTCTCAAGCTTTCCTCCTGAAAGCTTTTCCAGTCCGTCTCCCATAACCTGCATTCCGTACAAGAACATTGCCAGACCTCCCAGCAAAGTCAGGATGCTAAAAAAATCCATTCTTTTTCCTCTCCTTTTATCCATTTGTTAGAGTTTGTTTGTTTCTTGGTTATGAGATTAATATAGGTGGTCTATGTAAAATTTCGGGGGAGAGGAATGTTAAATCTATGTAAAATACTTTACATTTCCCTGGTTTTTACTACCAAATCTTTGTTAAATCACATTGGCTCCAATGTAAAATTACTGTAAATGCGGCTGGTGAGCCTGGAAAACAACTGAATGCAGCATTTTATCCGGTAAAGGTCTTTTAAAATCCTCTTATCTCTTCCTCCTCAGAGTGGGTTTTGTCAATGGAGCGGATTTCCAGGAAGTAGCTGTAATTATCATTTACTTTTACTTCCACGCGGTCGCCTACCTTGTGGCCTTTTAATGCCATGCCGATGGGGGAATCAATGCTGATCCGGTTCTCCATGGAGTTTCCCCTGATGGATGTAACCAGCTTGTATTTATCAATCTCGTCATCCTCCTCGAAATAAACCTCCACAATATCATCCATTCCTACTTCATCACTGCTGGATTTGTCCGATACGATGGTGGCTGTTTTTAACATGTTCTCCAGATAGCGGATACGGCTCTCGTTCTGGTTCTTATGGCGCTTGGCAGCATAGTACTCGAAATTCTCGCTTAAGTCGCCCTGGGCACGTGCTTCCTTTACCGCTTCAATGGCTTCCTTACGGATTACCAGCTTGCGATGCTCAATTTCCTGCTCAATTTTCTCAACATCCTTGCGAGTAAGCTTCTCTCTCATTTTGGATACATCTCCTTTATCTCATCATTTTCAAATTGTCAGTGAACCTCTTACAATTTTTTCTTTCCAAGACGGACTTCCTCCATCAGCTTTGCTGTTTCTTCATCTGCATGATCAAACAGGTACGTATGGCTTGACTGGCGGCGCTGATGCCACTCCTGGCGAAGCTGCTTCCTTGTTTCCTCAATTTCCTCTTTCAGGCCTCTTGCAGAAATTCGGTTTGCCCCCTGTCCCATAATTATAATCTGTTCCAGGCCATCAGAGGTAGCTACTGTCACCTGATGCTGTCTGCCGATCTTGTGGACCGTTTTCTCAATATACTGATCTGCGGTCTCTGCTTCTTTGGTATAAACCACATGAATGTTGTGATAGGTCAGAACCTCTTCCTGGTGGCCTTCCACTTTGTATGCGTCAAAAACAAGAATCAGCGTGCATTTTTTGTATCCCTGATAATTGCTGAGAATGTCCATCAGCTTGGTCTGCGCCGCACGGACATCCGCATCTGCCAGTTCCTTCAGTTCCGGCCATGCAAAAATAATGTTGTAGCCGTCCACCAGAAGGTATTCTTCTTTGTCCTTTTTCCGGTAGGAGCTGGTGGATGGAGAGGATGGCGCAGTTACTACTTTTTTATAGGAAGACATTCTGTCTCTTTTTACAGGACCGAAGGTTCGCTCGAAAATTGCCTGAAGTTCCTTATCGTCTTCATAGCTGCCGCGATAAGCGGACTTTGGTGGCTGGTAGCCGGATTTTCCTGAAGTCTGGCTGGCACCGCGGGCCTGATTTCCCGATTGGCTGCCGGCACCGCCGTATGCTGCATTTTCTTCTCCGCTTTCTGTGCTCTGCCAGTCTTCCTCTGCGCTTAGATCATCATCAAACTCCTCGGAAATCCCTGTGTCCAGATGCATATACTCTTCCACCTGATACCATGGCACCACAAATCCGGCGCCATGGGCACAAAATACAGAACCAGTGGGATTGTCCAGGTCACGCTCAGAATCATAGCCAATCTGTTCCACAATCTCTTCCTGATTTTTACAGGGCTCATAGCCTTTCAGGCTGCAGAACAGCCTTCCCAGGCCTCTTGTATAGGAAACCACTTCCTTCTGGTAATCACGCATAGCAGAAACCGGTGCTTTTCCCTTCAAAATTGCAGTCATGTCCTCCGTTTCCGGGGGCAGAAGGGTTCCCTGCATTTTCTGGATATCCGTCATGGCACGGCCTACTGTGTCCACCGGAATTTCCAGGCGAAATTCATAGTATGGCTCTAACAAAACGCTTGTGGCTTTTTTCAAGCCCTGGCGGATAGCGCGGTAGGTTGCCTGTCGGAAATCACCGCCCTCTGTATGCTTCTGATGGGCGCGTCCGGTGAGCAGTGTAATCTGCATATCCGTGATAGGCGCTCCGGTAAGCACGCCTCTGTGTTCCTTTTCCTCCAGATGGGTGAGAATCAGCCGCTGCCAGTTGCGGTCCAGAACATCCTCGCTGCACGCCGTGAAAAACTGCAGGCCGCTTCCCGGCTCACCTGGCTCCAGAAGCAAATGTACCTCCGCATAGTGGCGCAAAGGCTCAAAATGTCCCACGCCCTCCACAGGCGCAGCAATTGTTTCCTTATATACAATGTTTCCGGTGCCGAAGTCTACTGCTACATGGAACCTTTCCCAGATCAGCCGTTTCAGAATCTCGATCTGCACATCTCCCATGAGCATGGCATGGATTTCTCCTAACTGCTCATCCCATACAATATGAAGCTGGGGATCCTCCTCTTCCAGTTCCTTTAATTTCTTCAGCATCTGGTGCACATCGCAGCCTTCCGGGAGCAGGATCCGGTAGTTCAGTACAGGCTCCAGAACAGGCATGTTGGAATTTTCCGTGATTCCAAGTCCCTGGCCCGGAAATGTGTGGGTAAGACCTGTGACGGCACAAACAGTTCCCGCTTTTGCTTCTTTCGCCAGTTCAAATTTCGCTCCGGAATAAATGCGGATCTGGTCGGCTTTTTCCTCCCAGATTTCTTCCCCTGCTGCCACATTTCCCTTGCTTGTGGTAAGAAGGTCTTTCACCTTCAGGGTTCCGCCAGTGATTTTCATATAGGAAAGGCGGTTTCCCTGCTCGTCCCTTGCAATCTTGTACACCTTGGCACCGAAGGCCTCC